>Ga0210405_10002414_pt1 | contig 19463 bp, 20 predicted proteins | sample IncBWH11MmetaG_FD_155492 | JGI IMG/M metagenome (GOLD analysis project Ga0210405, IMG submission 155492) | Forest soil microbial communities from Barre Woods Harvard Forest LTER site, Petersham, Massachusetts, United States - Inc-BW-H-11-M | ecosystem: Environmental > Terrestrial > Soil >... | reverse complement strand
TGTGCCTGCGCGGACGAAAAGCCAGCTAGTGAAGCCACGAGAGTGATGATCGCGATCTTGAGGGAATGACTGGTAAGCATGACGAAAAATTAGCTGTCGCGCTCAGTTTTGTCCCGCGAAATTATTCATCGCAGAATTGCCCCGCCTTCGCCCAAGTGTCGAATGTGAAATGGGGTCGGATCTAAACATTTAACATTAGACCTGACCCTATTTTCTTTTTTCAGCGCGCCGGCTTTGCACCTGCCCGCGCGGAAGGCGACGGGTTGAGTGCATTCATTTCCGTGCCGGCCTCTTTTGTCGGCGGTGTGCCGTTGACGCGAGCTATGAATCCGTGGGCAATGCCGGAAGCATCGACGTAACGACCACAGATAAGTCCCTGCGAATTGATTCCGTTAAGTGACGTAAAGGTTGATCCGGGATAATCGAAAGTGGAAAATCCGTTTGGCGGGACAAAGAAGAGTCCATGAGTTACGCCTGAGCTGTCCGCATATCTGCCCACCACCCAGTTCTTTTCGTTAAGTCCAAACAGGATTGTCTCAACGGAGCCCGAAGGATCGATCGGGAAGTGCAGCGCCGCATTGGCGTCCCGGTAGTAGCCGTGAAGGATCCCTGAGGCGTCTATATAGTATCCCACCACCAGCTGCCTTGAATTATTGATTTGGTAAGCAAGGGTCGCGATAGCTGCCGGGACGCTAAACGACGTTACGGTTCCGCGAACGCTGACGAACGCCTGCTGGGTCACGTCGTCGTCAGAAAACGTGCCGGTAAAGTCGCCGGGATCGTTTATTCCAAACACATCGCTGCTGAGCGCGCCGGGAATATCGTATTCTGAGAAGGTGCCCCCCGACAGGAAAAACCCGTGATTGTTGCCATCGGCGGTGGCGTAGTCACCGCAGACCGTACCTGAGTTATTGATGCCTCGTCCTTCGGTAAAACCCACGGTATCGTTAGGGTCGACGATCGGCGCGCTAAAGATGCCATTGCTGTACCGGACAAAACCGTGCGTCGCCGAGCTCGAATCGACGAAAGCGCCAACGATGTCGCCTTTCTCGGTAATCTTTTGCGGTTCGGTCGCAATTACGGCTCCCGGATAATCAAAAGTCGTGATCACTTCGATAGAGACTGAGCCCGGTGCTGGCTTAGCGAACGTTCCCATCAGTGGGAACACGAACAGAACTGCTAGAATGCTGATAACTACGTGTGTTGGTTTCTTCATATAATACCTCCGTTTTGGTTTTAATGGTTGCGCCTTATGATGGCTTTCCCTTGTACAAACGGATTCCGGAGCGCGCGCTGCACGGAATCGTAATTTTTTTCGCGAGCTTGCTTGTCTTCTGCGATTTTGATACAAACGGCTGATGTGAAGACCCAGGCAGGGAACGGAATTGGCCGATGCGATTTCTTTCCTTCGACGCACTGGAGCGTGGTTGTGGCGGCTGGGGAAAGCCAGGCCGAACCGGAGATTGCGCAGGCTGCGCTCGCGCAGCTTTGCCAGACCAATTGGCCGCCGCTTTACAGTTTCGTGCGCAGCCGCGGGTACGCCATGGAAGATGCGCAAGATCTCACCCAGAGCTTTTTCGCCTACTTTATCGAGCACAAGATCTACGCGCGCGCCGATCGCACGAAAGGTAAATTCCGATCCTTTCTGTTGGCCTCATTGAAGAATTTCCTGGGGCACGCTTACGACCGTGAGCAAACGTTGAAGCGCGGCGGCTCCCTCGATTTTCTGCCGTTGGACGACGTGCGGGCTAAGGCGGCGGAGTCGCTTTTCCAGACGCATTTCGTTTCAGCGGAGCCGGCTGGAGAAGACCGGGTTTTTGAAAAAACCTGGGCAGAGGCACTGGTCAGGGTGGGACTGGAGCGACTGGCGGCTGAGCAGAAAGCTCAGGGCAAACATGAGCTCTTCCAAGAATTAAGAATCTTCCTTACTAGCAGCCCCAATCCGCTGCCGACTTACGATGACTTGGCTGTTCGTCTCAGTCTCCCGCCTTCCACTCTGCGCAGCCACGTGACCCGATTGCGGGCGCGCTACCGGGAGTTGTTGCGCGCAGAGGTTCGCCGAACGGTGGACACGGATGCCGAGGTGGATGGAGAGTTGCATTGGATGTTTCGGGTGCTGGCGGGAGAATAGGGCGCACCATGAAAGTATCGCCAGAATCCATCGGTCTTTGCTCGACGTGCGGCCGGCCGTTGACCGTGAACAGCGAATGCCTGCCTTGTCTGGTGCAGATAGCGTGTGACGAACCGGCAGCGACAGCGCCTCCGGCTTCGTTGGTCTTCGGCGACTTTGAAGTCGAGCAACACCCAGACGGTTTTTACTGGGAACTCGGTCACGGCGCCATGGGCGTGACCTACCTCGCCATGGACAAGGTGTTGCATCGTCGGGTGGCCCTGAAAGTGATCGAGCTGCCCGCGACCGCGCGGAGCTCACAAGCGATGCGCGAACGCTTTTTGCGTGAAGCCCGCGCCGCAGCTGCCCTGCGGCATCCGAATGTGGCCACCGTGTTCCAGTTCGGCGCTTCGTCGGATGCCACTCGCTGCTATTACGCCATGGAGGTAGTCGAGGGCGAAACTCTGGAGGCCCGCGTGCGGAGAGATGGTCCGCTCAATGCAAAATCGGCTCTGGAAATTGCGATCCAAATCACCCGGGCATTGATGGCTGCGGCAGCCCACGGTTTGATCCATCGCGACCTGAAACCGGGCAATATCATGTTGACGCGGGTTGACACTGATACAGCGGAGCCCGAAGTGAAAGTCATCGACTTCGGCCTTGCCAAGGCGATCGCGGATGCCGGAGCAGAAACGGACCTAACGCACGGAGGATTTGTCGGCACGCCGAATTTCGCGAGCCCTGAGCAATTTGGAAGCGGTCCCGTCGATGCGCGCTCGGACATTTATTCGCTTGGGGCGACGCTCTGGTTCGCGCTCACTGGACTGGCACCACACTCTGGTAGCACGATCGAAGAGATTCGCGATCGTCAAACCCGCGACGATCTGCCAGTCGAGCAGTTGGTCGCGAGGAAAGTTCCTGAACCAATAATAAAGCTGCTGCGCTGCACGCTTGCCGTCGATCCCGCTGGGCGGCCCGCGTCAGCTCCGGAGTTGATGGAAGCCCTGGAATCCTGCCGCCGCAAGTTGTCTCATGGTATCGGTGTTTACAAGATCGCCGCCTTGATCGCAGTCGTGGCGATTGTCGCGGCAGCGTTGTTTGTAATCCGGCTAAATCGTCGAGAAATAACGTCGGCCTCCGCGAGGAACGTCGCGCCATCAGCGTCCGCAGTGACGCCGTTGCCGGAAAAATCGATTGCCGTCCTTCCTCTGGAAAACCTGAGCCAGGATCCGGACAACGTCTATTTTGCCGAAGGGATGCAGGACGAAATTCTGGCCCGGCTGTCCAAGATTGCGGACCTGAAAGTGATCTCGCGCACTTCCACCCAGAAGTACAAAAGCGCACCAGACAATCTGCGCGAGATCGCGAAACAACTCGGGGTTGGAAATGTTCTGGAGGGCAGCGTGCAAAGGAGCGGTGACGCTGTGCGGGTCAACGTGCAATTGATCGACGCGCTGAACGACGCCCATCTCTGGGGCGACGTCTATGAGCGGAAGCTGACCGATATTTTTGCAGTAGAAAGCGACATTGCCAAGACGATCGCTGACACGCTGCAGGCGAAGCTGACCGGCGCGGAGAAGCAGCTGATAGCAGCCCAGCCGACGACTGACTTGACCGCCTACGAGCTTTATCTCAAAGGTCGTTCGCTCTGGAGCAAACGCGGCGGCGAAAATCTCCGACAGGCGATCGGATTTTATGAGCAGGCGATTGCGCGTGATCCGAAATATGCACTGGCTTACACCGGGCTGGCGGAGGCTTACGTTATCCTGCCAGCCTATACTGGGACGGCACCACAGGATGCCTACCCTGCGGCAAAAGCTGTCGCGCTAAAAGCGCTTCAACTGGATGAGAAACTGGCTGAGGCACACACCGCGCTCGGATTGTTGCTGTGCATGGGCGACTTCGATATGGCTGGTTCAATATCGGAATTTCAACGGGCGATCGCGCTAAACCCCAACTACGCGACCGCGCACCATTGGTATGGAAACGGCCCGCTCCTCGCCCTCGGCCGGTTCGAGGAAGCGATCGCGGAGGGCAAACGCGCCATCGAACTTGATCCACTCTCGCCCATTATTAATGCAGACCTGGGGCAGAATCTGTACAGTGCGCGTCGATACGATGAGGCGATCGCGCAGTTGCGCAAGACGCTGGAGATCGATCCGACGTTTTATTACGCACATTATAATCTGGGCATGGCTCTTCAGCGAAAGGGCGATGTGCCGGCTGCGATTGCTGAATACACAAAGGCGCAGCAGTTGAGCGACGATCTGTTTGTTCAGGTGCTGCTTGCAGCTGCCAAAGCGCAGTCCGGCGATAAAGACGCGGCTATCCAAATGCTGGCTGAACTGGAAGAGCTCGGCCAGCACCGTTACGTGAGCTCATACTGGCGCACTCTGCTCTACCTAAGTCTGGGAAATCGCGACGAAGCAATTCGACGGTTGGAGCAAGCTATCGCTGATCATGAGAGTCTAACTATCACCATGATTAAAGTTGATCCGAAGCTCGATCCTCTCCGGGGCGATCCGCGTTTCGAGGCGCTGGTGCAAAAGGTGGTTGGTGCCGAACATAAGTAACGAACGTGATCGGCCGAGCCGCGGCGCACATCGCGCATGATCGCGGGTAATGTGAAATGGGGTCGAATCTAAACATTTAACATTTGTTTTTCATTGGGCTCCTGGACGGAAAAGCCAAAACGCTGAAATAGGGACTCCGACGACGAGGCGGAGTTGCGCAAGGCGTCGAACGAGGGAACACTGCGCGCTTTCCGTTATGCTGACCGTTTCCCAACTTTCAAAATCTTTCGCCGGCCGGGCGCTCTTTGACGACGTCTCGCTCCAGGTCAATCGCGGCGATCGGATCGGATTGGTTGGCCCCAATGGCGCTGGCAAATCAACCTTGTTTTCGCTCATCCTCGGCGAGATATCGCCCGATAACGGAACCATCGCGATCGAGAAGAACGCAACGATCGGATTTCTTCCGCAGGAAACCGCCGCCGCCGGAGACCAGACCGTGCTCGAACTTGCTCTCGCCGTTTCGCCAGAGCTGGTGCGCGCGCAGAAAGTGATCAAGCAGCACCCGCCTTCGCTGAGCTACGGCGCGGCAAGCGAGGCCGATAGCACTGCCTATTATAATGCGCTCCATGTTTTTGAAGAGCACGGCGGCTGGGAGCTTGAACCGAAAGCGAAACGGGTCCTGGCCGGACTCGCTTTTCGCGAAACTGATTTCGATCGCCCGGCGCACGCTTTAAGTGGCGGCTGGGTTATGCGCGCGCATCTCGCGCGGTTGCTCGTGATGCAGCCGGACCTCCTTCTACTCGACGAACCGACGAACCATCTCGATCTCGAATCGCTCCAATGGTTCCAGGAATATCTGCGAACTTATCCAGGCGCGATTGTCATGATCTCGCACGATCGCGAGTTTTTGAATCAGCTGGCCGGGAGCATCATCGAGATCGCGCACGCGAAACTCGTCCGTTACCGCGGCAACTGGGACAACTACGTCGAGCAGAAGGCCGCGCGCGAAGAACAGCAATTGGCGGCTTACAAGAATCAGCAGAAAGAAATCGCGTCGCTCCAGTTGTTTGCCGATCGATTCCGCGCCAAGGCGAGCAAAGCGTCGCAAGCGCAGAGCAAGCTCAAACAGATCGATCGCATGAAAAAAATCGCGGCCCCGGTCGCGCGCGGAAAGACGATCAAGTTCCATTTCCCGCAACCGCTGCGGAGCGGTCTGCGCGTGATCGCGTTGAAAGATGTCGATCATGCCTACGGCGATCTGGTTGTTTACCGCGGACTGCAATATCATGCCGAGCGTGGCCAACGCACGGTGCTAGTCGGCCCGAACGGCGCGGGCAAATCTACGCTGCTCAAATTGCTCGCCGGCGTGCTGCCGGTGCAACACGGCGCGCGCGAGCTCGGACATAATGTGCGCTCAGGTTATTTCTCGCAGAACCGAATCGACGTGCTCAACGCCAGCCACACCGTTCTCGAAAGCGCGCGCGACATGCCGAATCCCGTGTCCGAACAAACCGCGCGCACTGTCCTCGGTTCGTTTTTGTTTCGCGGTGACGATGTCTTCAAAACCGTGGCCGTTTTGAGCGGTGGCGAAAAATCGCGACTGGCCTTGGTCAGGTTACTGCTCGATCCGCCCAACCTTCTGCTGATGGACGAACCGACCACCCATCTCGACGTAGGCTCGATCGACGCCCTCATCGGCGCGCTCAAGCAATATCATGGGACGCTCATTTTTATTAGTCACGACGTTCATTTTATCCGTGCCATCGCGACGAGTGTTCTGCACATAACTGCCGGTCCGGTCCGCCAGCCGGACGGACTCGTCCCGAGGCGAGCTCGGACTTCAGGTCGCCTCACCTTTTATCCCGGCGACTACGATTACTATTTAGATAAGTCGAAGGCTATCTCAGCCAAGCTCGCTCTTACGGCCGGCAGCGATGCACCAGAAGTTAACAATCACAAGTCACAGGCCGGCAAGCGGAACGTCTCCGGTTTAAGAAAACAAAAGGGGCAGAAACGCGCTGAGGCCGAGGCACGTAACGCGATCTCTAAGGCGAAGCGTGAAAAGGAAAAGCGTATCCACGAGCTCGAGGCGAAAATCGCAGCCTTGGAAGGGCGACAAAAGGAACTAGCTGCGGCGCTGGGGGATCCGGCCGTTTACGAATCGGGCGGCCGGGCCACTGCGATCAATCGCGATCTCTCCGTTGTCGCGCACGATCTTGCACGCCTGACGGCGGAGTGGGAAAACGTGACAGCGCCTGAAGTGACGAGTGACAAGATGCAGGCGGGACAATGCCAGTGCGGCTCGGACCTGCCGCCACAGAAGTTGAGTTGTTGAGGCGTTTAGCAGTTGAGGCGTTGAAACCAGGTTCGGCTCAACCTCTCAACTTCTCACTGTTTCAACGTGTCGCAGCGGCTCGATTGCTGTAAAACGGGGACCGTGCCGAAATGGTTACTCATATCCCTGGTTGCTGGAGTATGTGCGATCACTGAAGCCGCGCGACCAGATGATGAAGCCGCTCGCAATGCAGTCGTTCAGTGGCTGCAGTTAGTCGATGCCGGCCGTTATGAGGAAGCGGCGGCACAGGGGTCGCAGGAAGTGCGCGCTTTTGAACAGTGGGTGAATCAGTTCAAGACTCAGCGAGCATCGCTCGGTCGCGTGCACAACCGGCAGTTCGCTGAAATAAAACATACCGCGATCGTTTCCGGCGTGCCGGATGTTCGGCGTTACTGCGTGGTCCGATTCAAGACTTCGTTTGAACACCCGCTTTCGGTCCGAGCTGGACTGGCACTAAACTCCGGCGTGGCAAGCAAACCCAGCGCGACCGAAGAAATCGTGCTGACAAAGATCGGCTGTTGCTGGGAAATATTCGGCTACACGATCAGCGATCGGTAGCCGTAGTTGAGCAGTTGAGCAGTTGAGATGATTCGCCTCAACACCTCAACAGCGCAACAGCGCCTGACGCGACTCAACTTCTCAACGATCTACGCCTGCCACTGAATCCGCGGCCAGCGAAAAACGTTGCCACGAATTTCCGGCTCGGAAGCGAGCCGGCGCTCTCTCCAATTCGCGAGACTGAATCGGCGGAGAATTCCGCTGCGGTATTTTGGAATTTTGTGTTGAACGAAATAAAGCGCGTTGTTTTGCGTAACTGTTGGTTCCATCATAACCCTGTACCTCTCTTGCAGATCATACGTATCCGAGCCCGGTTTTGGTTGCCTCGGTTGTGTAGTTCAGACGCCGTTCCGGCTGTGATTGTTCAGATAAATTTGCGGGCTTGCCTTCTGATTATCTACCTGTCTACGCTGCGCGCTTCATGTCGATCAAACTGGCCGTTTTGACATCAATATCTTGTGTCGTCGCATATCCTACAATGGCCGGAGATGCGGTCGCGATCGGATACAATTACGACGGCGTCTGGACGGCGGTGACCTACAACCGTTCTTCCATGCCAAAAGGCGGCGCCAATTATCACGACTCATCCAAAGCCTGCCAGTTCGCAGTTCGCGATCTCTGGGCTAGGGCCACCGAATATTTGGTGAGAACTGAAATCATCGGCCAATCGGATCGCACCGGCTACGTCGCGGTCGCACAAGGCAAAGCAGTCGAGCGCAACAAAGACGTGACCGCGGTTGGCCGTGGAAGATCGCAGAACGAAGCGGATGCAAACGCGCTCAAGCTGTTGAATGCGCGCGAAGCGACTACCGAGGCAGCGATCGTGTATCAGTATTTTTCCTACGGCTCGGATTCAGGCGGGCGATCGCACGCGAAACGTTCGAGTAGACGAATCGCGACTTCGCAGACGCAGGCGCGCAAAACCTAAGATGCAGGCGCCACCCCGCTTAGCGGGGCCACCACGGAACGGAAGTGATCAGTGACCCGCCTCCGCTAAGGCTACGGCGCGGCAGGCCAGTGGCGAGTGACAAGATAGATCCGCAGATTTCGCAGACGGCGCCGTCAGTCCGGCTCGGACGATCCTGTTAATCCTGTCCAGTTATTCCTTGATGAGAATCACGCGGTCGGCGACATTTTCGCCTGCTGTCTTCATGTAATGGACGCGGACTTTTTGGTCTTTCGTTAACGCAGGCGAATCAAGCGGTTTTCCGTCTGCGTCCACGTAAACCACGCTCTTGCTCAGCTTGAACTGCGTCGGCTCATTCGGCGCCAGGGTTTGGAGGATCAGAATGCTTCCGGGCGTGTAATCTTTAATAGTACCCGTGCTTTCCGCCCCGGCTTTAGGATCGGGACTGCTGGTTGGCTGAGCGTAAACCAACGCCGATGCCAACACCGCGGCGAGACAAATCGAGATTCGTTTTTTCATAAAGCTTCCAGCAGCGTTTACCATGCCGGGAAGCGTTTAGCCGTGTGATTTCGTCGGAATTGGGGAGCGCACGCGCCTCGCGTGCTGGCGATCGCGCCTTCGCGATCGCGAACTTGAACTTTCTTAAAGACATCAGCAGATGCGGTTTTGCTTATCTCGCGCCAGCACTTCAAAAAACTTCGGCGAGGCGCCAAAGTTGACACGCGAGGCGCGTGCGCTCCCCAGCTGTCGATGCGATGGTAATCGATGAACTGGATCCGAACGTCGTGCGCAATCATCGCATTCGTCGCCGTCACGGCGATTGCGGCTGAACCGAGCGCTTCGCCGGCACCGTCGGCAGCGCCTTCTCCCGGCGAGTCCGCCATTCCGACGATCGCGCAATCGGTCACGGATCTGTCCGCGCAACGAGCCGCGGCCGAACGATCGAAGATTTACCGCGCTGGCGCGACCTACAGCAAATGGCTCGATCAGTTCGCGAAAGATTCGGGCAGTGCGTTCTTGCAACGGCCCGCGTTTGAACGCGTGACCTGGATGCGATTGCTCGCATCAATCGGCGTGGTTGCGTTGTTGTCGATCTTCGTCTGGTGGTTTGTCTGGATCGTTCATCGCCGCGCGGGCGAAATTCAATCGGGGCAACAGCAATCCTGGCTCGCGCTGACCGCATCGGCGCTTCGAAAACCTTTCGCGTTTTTTCTTCTCATGTGCGGCGGTGGTTTTGCCCTCATGCCGCTTGCCACCGGCATCATCGGCCGGCCGACGCGTATTTTCTGGGTCGGCGCGCTCACCGCGATTCTCTACGCGGGCTGGATCATCGCTGTGCTCTGGCTCGCGTTCCGCGCTGTTCTCGCGATCGAAAAACGAATGCGCGAGTGGGCGGATCGCACTGGCAGTCTCATCGGCAAAGTCATCATTCCGATCGCCGGCCACACGTTTCGGATGGCGGTCCCGCTCTTGGCCATCATTCTTTTGCTGCCGCTGTTGCGGTTGCCGGACGAATGGACCTGGGTCACGCAAAAAGGTTTCGGCATTTTGCTGATCGTCGCGTTTTCGTTCTTGATCGTTCGCGGCCTCAACGCCGTCCAGGCGGCGCTCATGAGCCGGCATCGAATGGATGTGCCGGACAACGTTTCGGCGCGCCGGATTTACACTCAGGTGTCGGTGATCCGTAAGATCATCGTGACCGCAGTAGTGATCATCGCGACGGGGTCGATCCTGATGATGTTCGATCCAGTGCGGCAATTCGGGACCAGCATTCTCGCTTCGGCGGGAATCGCAGGAGTGGTGATTGGCTTTGCTGCGCAAAAGACGCTCGGCAACGTACTCGCTGGGATTCAGATCGCGCTCACCCAACCGCTGTTGATCGACGACATCGTGGTGGTGGAAGGCGAATTCGGCCAGATCGAAGAGATCACGCTCACGTATGTCACGGTGCGGACGTGGGACCTGCGGCGGATGATTTTGCCCATCACTTATTTTGTCGAGAAACCGTTTCAGAACTGGAGCCGAGTTTCTACCGAACTGCTTGGGACCGTGATTCTGTATCTCGATTACCAAGTGCCGATGGGCGAGTTGCGGAAAGAATTGAAGCGCCTGGTCGAAAACAATCCGAAGTGGGACAAGCGAGTCTGTGGATTGCAGATGACCGATGCAAAGCAAGGCGCAGTCGAAGTGCGCGCATTAGTTAGCGCCGCCGATCCCGGTAAGACATTTGATCTCCGCTGCGAAGTGCGCGAAGGCCTGATCGATTTCTTACGACGCAATCATCCCGAGAGTTTGCCGCGGTCGCGAAACATGAGCGTCGACGACGAATTGCCCAAAGAGGAGCGCCGGAAACTCAAAGATGAAGTCACCCCAGGTTCGGAACACGAGCGAGGTTCAAAAAACCCTGGCGTTCGCCCGGAAGATGTCGGCGACGGCGCCGACCGTTGAGAGAACAAGAGGACTACGGCGTTGGCACCCGCATCGCGGCCGCGATTCTAAGCTGGACGTCAGAAAAAGGATGAGGGATGAAGGTCCGAGCCGGACTGGCATTTTATTATGAAAACTGAATCAAACGGTTGGATGATGGCTTGGGGAATCGTGATGTTGATTTGCGGGATCGCGGCAATCGCATTGCCGTGGGCATCGGGGATCGGCGTGGTAATTGTCGTCGGATGGGTGCTCATCTTTGCGGCAGTTTCGCATTTGATCCTTGCGTTTCACACTCACAGCGTCGGCGGCGTTTTATGGCAAATCTTGCTCGCGCTAATTTACGGCGCCGCCGGCGTGTTTATGCTGATGAATCCGCTCGCTGGTCTGGTGACGCTTACTCTCGTGCTCGCGGTCTTTCTCCTGATAGAAGCCGCGCTCGAGACGGCGCTCTATTTCCAGTTGCGGCGCGCGATCAACGCCGGCTGGGTGTTGTTCGACGCAATCGTGACGTTGATCCTGGCGATTCTGATCTGGTCGCAATGGCCAAGCAGCGCGCTCTGGTTCATTGGAACGCTCGTCGGCGTCAGCCTGATTTTCAGCGGCATTTCGCGCTTGAGCCTCGCGTCAGCGATGCGTCGTCGCGGGTAATAGAAGTGACCAGTGCGGTTCGCGGGCTCGAACTTTACGGCGGGAGGCCGTGAGTTTTGCGAATGGAGCGCGTGGGACGCGCGACATAGAAGGTAAAGCGACGAGGGTAGGAGCGAGTGAGTGTGGGCAACGAACGAGTTTCAATCGGTCTAGGGAAGCCGGCGACTTGGTTTTGGTGAAAACCAAGAGAGATCGCAGGCGAGGCGGCCCGAGCCGGACTAATCAGCTCAATCCGCGTAATCCGCGGTTAAGTCTGTCCAAACAATTCCTGCAACTCGGCGTAGGACGTGGCGTGTTTCAATTCCTCGAAGGTCCCCTTCTCCATCAGCTCCTTGGCAGAACGTATAAATCCGCCCCAGGCTGCGCGGGCGAACGCGCCGCCCACACTTACCCGGCGCGCGCCCATTTCCGCCGCATCGCGCATCGTCAAACCTCCGGGTCCGCCAATCAAAACATTCACCGGTTTCGGCGCGACCGCCTCGACGATCGCCCTATTGCTGTCGCGATCCTTGAATCCAGGCGCGTACAAGCAATCAGCGCCGGCGTCGGAATATTTCACCAGGCGTTTGATAACCTGATCGAGCTTTTCCCGCCCGACGAGAAATCCTTCCGCGCGTCCAACGAGCAAAACATCGGTGCCATGAAGCGCTTCGCGAACAGCATGGATCCGTTCAACCGCGAGATTCACGTCATAAAGCGGACTTTCCTTCCGATCGGCCGCATCTTCAATTGAAAGGCCGGCGACGCCTGTTTCTTCGCAAAGCCGCGCATTCTCCGCGCACCAGTTTGGATCGTCGGCATAACCGTTTTCGAAATCGGCGTTCACCGGAATGTCGGTTGCTTCAACAAGCTCGCGAATGTGCGCGAGCATGTCGTCTCGCGTCACCGCGCCGTCTGATAAACCGCGCGAGAATGCGAACCCGGCCGATGTGGTCGCGATTGCTTTGAATCCAAGATGCTGGAGATATTTGGCGCTTCCTATGTCCCAGGGGTTGGGGATCGCGAAACAACCTTGCTCGTGAAGGTGTCTAAAAGTTGTTCTACGTTCCGCGATGGTGGGCATGGCCCAATGTCGCACTACATCTTGTCGTAAATGGCCTTGCCGCTGAACTTCTTTCCGTTCGCATCGGTGCCCCTGATCGTCACCGTACGCGATTTGCCATTCTTCGCGACCGTGATCGTCCCTGACCACAGGATCTTTCCATCTTTCAACGCCTGGATGGCGTTGGTGCGATCATTAATGACTCTGTAGCCGACAGAGTTGTAGGCCAGGTTGCCTTTGATTGGATAGGCTTTCCCGTCAAACTTGCCAACCCAGACGCTATGCGCCGGTTTCCCATCCTTATCTGTCCCGTCAACTGTCACTTTGATTTTGTCCCCTTCCTCGGTGTAAACAACGGTGTTGTTCTTTCCCATCCCCGCCGGCAGCTTTGATTTCGCATCATTCAGCTTCCAGCTGCCGATGTGCGCGTTGGCTGCAAAACAGGCCGTTGCCGCCATAAAGGAAACGGCCACAGCTCCTACCGCGATTCGAGATTTGTTCATGCGCCGATTCCGGCAAAAATACGCTTTGAGGTCAACACGAATTCGCGCGCAACATCGGCCAGACTGGCTCCGACAGAAAAATGATTGACTGACGGTCGAAATCCGGACTCGAATGGTCGGCATGAGAACACGAAAATTGATTCTGATTGTTTGCGTGGTTGTACTGCCTCTCGCCGTCGTCTGCAATTTTCCTGCGACCGCTCGAGGCGCTGATGAGAAAGCGGTTCGTGATGCGGATGCCGCATGGTCGAAAGCTGCGGGCGTGAAAGATCTGGACAAGACGGTTTCCTTTTATGCCGATGACGCACTTGTTCTGCCACCGAACGACACGGCTAAGACGACCAAGGATGCAATTCGCGCTCTCTGGAAAGATCTGATTGGAAGCGTGACGAGCGTGAGTTGGACGGCGACCAAAGTGGAAATGGCAAAGTCAGGTGACATGGCCTGCTTGAGCGGTACCTACGAATTGACCATGAACGACGGCACCAAGGACCATGGGAAATATTGCGAAGTTTGGGAAAAGAAAGGTGGAACGTGGAAGTGCGGAAGAGACATTTGGAATTCCGATCTGCCGGCGACACCTGCCGGCTCGCCTGCACCCGGAGCCGCTGAGAAAAAGTAAGCAAGCTGTTGAGATGTTGAGTCGTTCAGCGGTTGAGCCAGTGATTTCTGATTTCTGACTTCTGTCCTCTGACCGCTGCTCGTATTCTGCAGCGGAATGCATCTCGATTTCGCCAACGCGCTCAACCTCGTTTCAACCATCACGTTGATTGGCGCGTTCATCTTTACTGGCTTGCAGGTGCGCGCGGCGAATCGGGCAAGGCGCGATCAGGCGGCGGTGACTGTGATTGAAACCGCAGCCTTGAGCGAAAACTCGGCGCGGTTTCTGGAATTGCTTAGTGAAATACCCGAAGGCGCATCCGCGGCGGTGATCGAAAAGTTGGACGCGGAAACGAGGCGTCAGATTTTTCTGTTTGGGCTTCGGGTGGAGATCATCGGCTACATGGTCTTTCATAGAATGGTTGACGTTCAAACCGTGAACGATCTTGCCGGCGGCGCGATCCTCGGCTTTTGGTCGCGCGCGAAAGAGTGGTCTGTGGAGAGACGGAAACGCACCGGGCACGACGAGTTTTTGGAATGGTGCGAATGGCTCGCACTACAGATCGCGCAATATCGCGCCAAACGACCTTACGTTCCGGCTTATTCCCGGTCACGAGCCGAACCCGGACAGGCATCATGACGGTTCATGCGGCGTGACCATCGGATTGCGATGAGAGCAGTCCAACTGGTCCGAATAGGAAAACCTCTGCAGGAGGTTGAGTTGTCTGTCCCCAAGATCGGGCCGTCAGATGTCTTAATTCGGATCGCGGCCGCCGGGATCTGCCATTCTGACGAACACTATCGCGCCGGCATTTCCAATATTGATCATTTGCCGGTGACTCTCGGCCATGAAGTCGCGGGCACCGTGGAAAAAGTTGGCGGGGAGGTCGCGAATCTCGCGCCGGGCGACCGCGTTTGCGTGCATTATTTAGTACACTGCGGACACTGCCACTTCTGCACAGCCGGTTTGGAGCAATTTTGCTGCACGGTTCAAATGATCGGCAAACATCGCGACGGAGGCTATGCGGAGTTCATTAGAGTTCCCGGCAAGAATGCGTTCGCGCTGCCCGATGAAATTTCATTCGAGATCGGTGCGATCATGATGTGTTCGTCGGCGACTGCGTTCCATGCATTGAACAAGGCGCGACTTAAGTCCGGCGAATCGGTCGCGATTTTCGGCTTAGGCGGCCTGGGATTCTCGGCATTGCAATTGTCGCAAGCTTTCGACTGCGGCCAAGTCTACGTAGTTGAGGTTAACCGGGCGAAGCTTCAATTAGCCGCAAGGCTCGGAGCTGTCGCAATCGATGCAAAAGCAAGCGACCCCGTCGAGCAAATCAAAGAAGGGACCGCTGGAAAGGGCGTCGACGTTTCGCTCGAGCTAATCGGCTCTGCAACAACGATGCGGCAAGCGGTTCTTTGCCTCGGCGTTCGCGGCCGTGCTGCGCTGATCGGATTAACCAAGGAATCGATGTCGATTTTTCCCTACACGGAATTGATCAACAAAGAAGCGGAGATCATCGGCGTATCGGACCATTTGGCGAGTGAATTGCCGGTATTACTTGAATTCGCGCGCAGCGGTAAACTTCGCTTTCCACCGGAGACCCTGCGCGTTGTCGATCTTGAAGCGAATCAAGTCAATGCCGCACTCGACGCACTTCAGGATTCCATTGATCACGTGCGAACCGTTATAATAAGTGGCGAGTGACGCGTGATGAGTTCCGGAAGTCGATCTCGACAGTATTCGTCTTGCCACTGGTCACAGGTCACTTCTTCTATCAATTGGGAAATGATCGCGGCGGTCGGAAGAAATTGTGACAAGTGACAAGCTACAGAAGTTTGCCGAGCGTTACGCGCAAGCGTGGTGCTGTAATGATCCAGAAAAGGTTGGTGCGTTTTATGCCAAAGGGGGCTCGATTAGCGTGAATGGCGGACCGCCCACGCTCATCGTTGATGTTGCGCGCGGATTTCTACTCGAGTTTCCCGACATGGCGGTGACGTTCGACAGACTCGAATCTCGACCAGATGGAACGGCGTTTCACTGGACATTCACCGGAACGAACACCGGCCCAGGCGGAAGTGGAAACAAAGTTCGAATCAGCGGTTATGAGCTCTGGAAGATCGACAACGATGGCTTGATTGCCGAATCAAAAGGAAATTTCGACGCCGCGGATTATGCGAAGCAGCTGAAGGTTAACTAAACAGGATTAACCGGATTTCAATGATTCGGGTCTCGTAAAAATCGGGCAAATCCTGTCTAGTCGGTCACGAATGAGCCTGAATGATCTCGCGAATCTCGGACAAATCGTCGGCGCAATTGGCGTCATGATTACGCTCATCTATCTCGCAGTTCAGATCCGCGGCAATACTAGGGTCGCGAGCGCGCAAGCACGCCATGCCATTTCTGAATTCGTCCTCCGCATCTCAATCTTTCGCGCAGAGCACGCCGATCGATTTGCCAAGCTTGAGAGCGGAGTGGAACTGACGGATGGGGATCGTCAGTTTCGGTATTGGAGCCATGTTCAATTTCTCCTGCACGCCGAGACCTATTTTCATCATCACGAATTGGGATTCATGCCCGATGCACACTGGCGCCCTTATGTACAATACCTGACGAGATACATGCAATCGCCCGGCTTCAGCGGAGTTTGGAATGATATTGGCCCAGGCTTTTCGGAAGACTTTGCACGCTGGATTGATCGGCTACTGGAAGGAAAGAAATGAACCTGAACGATCTCGCGAATATCGGACAAGTCATCGGCGCGCTTGCGGTTGTTGTCTCGTTGATCTACGTGGCATTGCAGATCCGGCAAAACACGAACGCGGTCCGCGCGGCTACTGCGCAATCGCTGCATGAGCACTTTGCCAGCTGGTATCATTTGATTGCCTCTGACGCGTCGCTCGCGCAGTTAGCTACCAACGGGTTAAGAGATTACACCACGTTGTCTGACACGGAGAAAGCTCGCTTCGTGTCGCTATTCATGGCGTTCCTTGCCTATTTTCAAAACGCGTTCTTGAAATGGAAACAGGGATTGTTGGCACCATCGCTCTGGAAAAGTTGGGAACAAGTGATGATGAATCTGATTGGCGCACCGGGCGGAAAAGCGCTTTGGAAAGAGCGTGCTTATCTGTTCGACGATGAATTCCGGCGCCACGTTGAAGAGGATTTGATGAAACGAACGCCCCATCCCGACGCGAAGCCGCTGGGCGCATTTAGCATCGGAAAGAAAAGTGACGAGTGACCCTGTGACCAGTGACAAGTAACAGAATCAGTGAAAAAGGTTTGTTAGCGTCAATCAACCATCAACTCTCACCTATCAATTAACCTGTGTCCGCCTTCGAACACGTCACCGCATTACTCTCATTCGTTTACGCTTTGGCGTTGACTCATCTATTGGCCCGCATCGCTGAACTGATCGTCGCCCGGGAACGTGTAAAATTTTCCGGATTGCTCGCACTCGGCATGGTGAACGCCGTTCTGCTAGTCTTCGTAAACTGGTTGGCGCTCTGGGATCTCCGCTCGGTCACCAGCTGGGACCTCGCCTCGGTAGCGATTCAATTCTTGTTTGCCATTTCCGTCTATGTGGTTTGCGCCTTGGTCGGACCCAAAATTCCGGACGAAGGCATACTCGATCTGGAAGATTTCTTCTGGCGCCAACGCTTTTATTTCTACGGCGCCATCGTCGTCTGCCTTATCCTGGCGCTGCTTGCCAATCTCGATTTTTTGAAGACGCCGAACACGACGCTGTTGGTGAAAGAGAATCTGGGAACTATCGCAATATTGGTCCCGAGCGTAGTTGGACTGATATCACGCAATCACGTAGTCCAGTGGGTGGCCGGGGTTTGCTTGCTGACGTTGACGATTGGATTCGCAATTATGTTCAGCAGCCACCTCGGCTAACTCGCCGCTCGGACTGAAAAAAGCATTGACGTAGATGGAGATTCCCGTCTTCATCTGCGCCATGAAATCTAAAACTACTTTAGTAGCTCTCGCAGTTTGGCTTGCAGCAGGAACGCTCTGTTTCGGTAGCGCATTCGATGGAACTTGGAAATTGAATGCGAAGAAATCGCATCTCGGCCGAGGCATGGGCCGAAACGACACCGTTAAATACGAAATGTCATTTCCGTTTCGGACGAAGGTCACCATCGATGGGACCGACGCGAAAGGGAAAGCGACGCATGATGAATGGGTCGGCATGTTTGACGGAAAAGATTACCCGGTGACGGGAGATCCTGATTCCGACGCGCGCGGTTACCGAAAAATCGACGATCGCACGATGGAGTTTTGGGTGAAAAAAGGCGGGAAAGTCATGTCTAGTGGCAAGATTATGGTGGCGCCGGATGGCAAGAGCCGCACGGTGACGACCACGGGGATGGGACCGAAAGGCAAAAAGATTCGCACCACAGCGGTTTACGACAAAGCCTAGCCGAAAGCAGGAGATAAGGGCAGATTTGGGGGCGGCCATCGTGGCCGCCCTCTACATTTTGGGGAAATCTGCGATTTGCCCCTTGCAGATTGATCGAACCTGATTACTCTAGTGACCCGCACATAAGCGGTCCCGGCGTGCCCGGGGTTGTTCTCCTCTGGCTCGAAGCGAGCCGACGCTGGTCAGAATAATGACGAGGGTCGGATTTTGTTTTGTACCGGGGCGAGGATGTCGATCTTTGACAGTTTGGTTTTGGATTCGTGGTCACAGTTGTTTTGGCACAAGCCGGAACAGAAGCGGATCTGAAATGAGATTAAGTCAGCGAAAATTGAATTGTGCGTTATCTGTTGATTTTCTTTGGAAAAAAAGATTACAGATCGGACGAACCTGTGTCGGCCTACGGGCCGGGACAGATTATCGAATGGTCAGATTTTGTCGGCCCCGTAGCGGGGTTCGACGCAAACTTTGATCCGGCAACTGCCGGATCACCGTTTTTAACGGAGAGTTTGATTCTGGCTCAGAACGAACGCTGGCGGCGTGGATAAGACATGCAAGTCGGACGGGACTTTTCGCTGTAGCAATACAGTGGAAAGTCTAGTGGCGAACGGGTGCGTAACACGTGGGCAATTTGCCTTAAAGTGTGGGATAGCTCGGCGAAAGCCGGATTAATACCGCATGTGGCTACTGGAGACATCTTCGGGACGCTAAAGGTGGCGCAAGCTACCGCTTTTTGAGAAGCCCGCGGCCTATCAGCTTGTTGGTGAGGTAACGGCTCACCAAGGCGTTGACGGGTAGCTGGTCTGAGAGGACGACCAGCCACACTGGGACTGAGACACGGCCCAGACACCTACGGGTGGCAGCAGTCGAGAATTTTTGACAATGGGGGAAACCCTGATCGAGCGACGCCGCGTGGAGGATGAAGGTCTTCGGGTTGTAAACTCCTGTCATTTGGGAACAAGGCGTATTTATTAACTGTAAGTGCGTTGATAGTACCAGAAGAGGAAGAGACGGCTAACTCTGTGCCAGCAGCCGCGGTAATACAGAGGTCTCAAGCGTTGTTCGGATTCATTGGGCGTAAAGGGTGTGTAGGTGGCGCGCTAAGTCGGGTGTGAAATTTCGGAGCTTAACTCCGAAACTGCATTCGATACTGGCGTGCTTGAGGACTGGAGAGGAGACTGGAATTTACGGTGTAGCAGTGAAATGCGTAGATATCGTAAGGAAGACCAGTGGCGAAGGCGGGTCTCTGGACAGTTCCTGACACTGAGACACGAAGGCCAGGGGAGCAAACGGGATTAGATACCCCGGTAGTCCTGGCAGTAAACGGTGCACGTTTGGTGTGGGAGGATTCGACCCCTTCTGCGCCGGAGCTAACGCGTTAAACGTGCCGCCTGGG
>Ga0210405_10002413_pt1 | contig 19473 bp, 16 predicted proteins | sample IncBWH11MmetaG_FD_155492 | JGI IMG/M metagenome (GOLD analysis project Ga0210405, IMG submission 155492) | Forest soil microbial communities from Barre Woods Harvard Forest LTER site, Petersham, Massachusetts, United States - Inc-BW-H-11-M | ecosystem: Environmental > Terrestrial > Soil >... | reverse complement strand
GACACCCGCACGCTCGACATCGTACTGGAGCTTGGTACTCGCGAAGAAACCATCACCGTGCAAGCCCAGGCCGCGCCCTATGAACGGAGTACCGCCGAGAGCTCTATCGTGATTGGCCAAGAGCAATCGACAACCTACCGACCAATGGGCGCAACTGGTCAACGCTCACGATTCTTGCTCCCTGGGCGCAGGACGACGGAGGCGGTGATCAGCGGACCATCCGATTTGCCGGGCGAGCACGCGACGACAACAACTTCACATTTGATGGGGTAGAGGCAACCGGAATTCAGGAGCAGGCCCAGAAATCGACCACACGCCTCCAGGTTTCGGAAGACGCGATTGCCGAATACCGGGTTGACTCAGCGCTCTACGATGCGCAGTACGGTTCGCAGGCGGGCGGCCAAATAGACGTAGTTACCAGATCGGGAACCAACCAATTCCACGGTTCCGCATTCGGTTACATTCGCAATTCGGCTCTTGACGCCCGCGAGTTTATCGACCCAGTCCCGATTCCAGCTTTTCGCCTCGGGCAGTTCGGAGGCACTTTCGGCGGCCCTATCAAGAAAGACAAGGCTTTCTTCTTCTTGAGCTATGAGGGCTTAAGGCAGCTACAAAATGTTACGACGACTGCCGCGGTCCCTGATCCCGCATTGCAGGCAGCCATATTGACTCAGTCCCCGGTACTGTGCCCGATTCTGCAATCATGGCCGTGGAGGGCGTCCGCCGTGTCACAAAATCAGGCACTCGGCGGTGCTGCCAAGCATGTCTTTCCCGACTCAACATTTAGCGACCAAACTCCTTTCAACCCTATGAATCCTGCTACCACCGGAATCGATACTTTTAACAGCGCACCTACCACCATTATTCACGAGGACAGTTGGTTGGCGCGTTTCGACTTCACCTTTTCAAAGAACACGACATTCTACGCCCGGGCGCAACGTGACATCGCCTCCACCACGGCTCCCCTTGGCAACGCCCTAGATCAGCAGGGTATCTTCAACAATCCCGCAAATTACATCGCCGCGCTGCAGCACGCATTCACCCCTACTTTGTTTAACACGTTCAAGTTCGGAATCAACCGGTCGCCATTTCACAATCCGCAAATTTGCATTTTTCCGCTCGCCGTGAACACTGACAACTTCGAGGCGCTCAACAACTGCAACACGGATAACGAGGTTGGCACAACTTTTTCACTTATCGATGACGTGGTCTGGACACACGGGCGGCACACGTTCAAGTCCGGAATCGAAGTGCGTCGAGTGCGACTAAATCAGGGGATCACGGCGGACAATGCCATCACGTTTAGGGATAATCTCACCCTGATCGACAATATGGTCGACAATCTTGCCTACCGATCAAGCTGGTCTCTGCATTATTTGCGCAAGACGTTCATTCTCCCCTACTTCCAGGACGAATGGAAACTCACTCCGAACCTCACATTGAACATGGGCCTTCGATGGGAATATTACGGCGTGCCGAGCGAAGCACATAACAGCACAACGGTATTCGACTTGCAAAATTTCCAGGGAAGTTGTTACGGAAGCGGCTCCGCCAGCCGCGCGATTTTCAGCGAGCCGGCCAACTGTCCAAATAACCCGTCCATTACAACTCCCAATTATAGGAATTGGAATCCGCGCGTCGGCGTTGCTTGGGCCCCTTCGGCGTTAAAAGGCAAGACGGTTATCCGAGCGGGCTTTGGAATCTATTCCGGCGCGTCTCAAAACGACGACGAGAACGCCGCCCTCGAGAGCGACAACATACGCCAAATGCTGTCGTCCGGGGTTGGTGGTGCTCCGCCGCAGTTGCAGTTCGGCCCCGGATATCTGGCAAATCCACCTGATTTCGGAGCTACTTCCACTTTGGTATTGGCGCCAAGAGCGCTGTTTCGCCACCGGCGTGACCTGTATGCCGAGGACTGGGGATTGACGATTGAGCACGAATTGCCCGCCAACATGCTGTTGAGGGCTTCGTATCTGGGAACGCAGGGGGTCCGGCTTTTCGCGCGGAACTATGAAAATCTCTGCGATCAGACGCTCTACCAGAACTCCGGAGGAGCGAATTGTATGCGGCCTCTGGATCCGTTCCCCGTCACTGTTCTCGCCACTGGCCAGTTGGCTTCCTTCGGAGACGTGGATGTGAAACGGGATAACGGCAGCAGCAGTTATCAGGGCTTGCTAATTTCCCTGCAACGGAGATTCAGCAGCGGCTGGCTGTTCCAGGGGAATTATACGTACTCACACTCCATTAACGACGGTAACGTGGGCGGCGGCGAGTCTAGTGCTCCTCAAAATGCACTCTGCGTGCCGTGCGAGCGCGGGCCGAGCATCTTTGACATTCGTCATAACGTCGTCGTGAACTCCATTTATCAGTTGCCTTTTGGGCCCAACAAGAAATACCTCACTTCGGGCGGAGCACTTGGGAAAATCGTGGGCGGATGGCAGATGAGCGGTATCGGTACCTGGCATACGGGACACCCCTTGACCGTTCTTATGAACATCCCTGTGGGTCAAGTTCCCGACAACAACTCGGGACCGAACCAGCGCCCGGATGTTATACCCGGAGTTCCGCTGACAATGACTCCCACTGCTGCAAACAACTTCCAACTGATCAATCCAAACGCTTTCGCGGCTCCCCCAATCGATCCGAACAGCAGTATCTTGGTCCGCTATGGCAACGAGCCCAACGGGCTGATTCGGACCCTTAACGTGTGGCAAATCGATTTCGCGCTCATAAAGGAGACCCCGATTACGGAGAGACTCAGCGTGGAGTTCGGTCTCCAGGCATTCAATATTTTCAATCACACCCAATTTGCCGATCCCACGAATTTAGCCCTCGACTTCAACTGTAACTCGACAGCTCCATTTACATGTGCGACGGCGGGGAGCGGCACTTTCGGACAGATCAATTCGATCAACGGCCACAACAACAACAATGACACCTTCTTCACCGACAATGTGGGGACCGGTTTGGCCAGGCAGCTCCAATTCATGGTACGGTTCAAATTCTGACGGTGCCTGCGAAGGGTGAGAGATATTTGAGTTAAACTCAGCCGCGTCATTCATGTGTTCTTCAGATTGAATGAATAAAATTCATTCGAGGCAAGCAAAGTGACGCGTGTTTTTGCGAGGCGTACTCTTCTCGCTCGAGGTGCAGCCACCTTACTCATTTTGATTTCCGGGGGATCGATAAGTGGATGCAAACATGATGCGGAAAAACAATCTGCGAATCCTTCCGCACCAGGTTCAGCGAAATCCCTTTCCGTGCCGGCGGGACAAGATCCCGTTCTTGTAGGAGCTGGTGACATCGCGTCTTGCCTGGATCTCTCTGGCGCCATCGCTACAGCGAAGCTTCTCGATTCGATTCCAGGCGTTGTATTCACCGCTGGCGACAACGCCTATGAGAGCGGCACCGCTGACGAGTTCAGGAATTGCTATCAACCTACATGGGGATGGCACAAAGACCGAACCCGCCCTTCAGTGGGTAATCACGAATTTCACTCGTATGGCGCCACTCCTTATTTCGATTACTTTGGCGCGAACGCGGGTAACCCGACGCAGGGCTACTACAGCTACGAATTAGGGACGTGGCACATCATAGTTCTCAACAGCGAATGCGTTGAGGTTGGCGGATGCCAACAAGGCTCGCGCGAGGAGAAATGGCTGATCTCGGATCTCGAGGCTCATCCCTCGCGCTGCATTTTAGGTTACTGGCACAAACCTCTTTTCAGTTCCGGGGCAAAACATGGGAACGATCCTGAGATGAGGGCCTTCTGGATCGACTTATATAAATACAGGGCGACGGTCGTCATTAATGGACACGATCACGATTACGAGCGCTTCGCGCCGCAGGATCCCGATGGCAAGCCCGATTCCAGTCTAGGGATTCGGCAATTCGTCGCTGGAACAGGCGGAAGGAGCCATCGTCCCTTCGCAGACCCGCTGCCGACCACTGAGGTTCGGAATGCAGACACCTTCGGCGTTCTGAAGATGACTCTCCATCCTGGCGCTTACGAATGGGAATTCATCCCGGAGGCGGGCAAAACATTTCACGATTCCGGCACAGGTCCCTGCCACTGAGTGACTGTGGCGACGGATTTGGCCGAATCTTTACAAGGGAGACTAAATTGAAGAAGCGCTCTCTGCTGTATTTGCTGATGCTTGCGGCAGGTGCTGGAATACTGGCGGCAGGCAACTATTCGCTTGTAAAAAAGTTTCCCGTCAACGGTACGCCTAAATGGGACTACCTCACCGTGGATGAGGCCAACCGTCATCTCTATCTGTCTCATGAAGCGGAGGTGGCGGTGTTCGATGTCGATTCAGGCGCCTCGTCCGGCGCGATAGCAAATACTCCAGGAGTGCATCGAATCGCAATAGCACCCGAATCCGGGCGGGGCTTCACGAGCAATGGACAAGCCTCGACCGTCACAATCTTCGATTTGAAATCGCTGGCAGTCATCTCCCAGGTTCCTGTCGGTAGGAAACCCGAGGCGATTATCTACGATCCCGCCACACGTCGCATCTTCGCGATGAACGGCGGGAGCGACAGCACCACCGCAATCGACTCCGCATCAGGTTCGGTCGCCGGTACCGTCAATCTGGGTGGCGGTCCTGAATACGGCGCGGCCGACGGCACTGGGAATGTCTACGTTAACCTGGAAGATCAAAGCGAGGTCGTTCGACTCGATTCTCGCAACCTGGTTGTAAAAGATCACTGGCCTCTCGCCCCCTGCGCCCGGCCATCGAGCATGGCCATGGGCCGCGCCACTCATCGGCTCTTCATCGGTTGCCGAAGTCGCGTGATGGCCGTGGTCGACGCCGAGACTGGAAAGGTCATCACATCGCTACCCGTTGGCGATCACGTAGATGCCACATGGTTCGACCCCAACACCAATTTGATTTTTAACTCCACGGGTGAAGGGACTGTGGATGTCTCTCATGAGGACGCTCCGAATCAATATTCCGCGGTTCAACGAATCGCGACTCGCGCCGGTGCGAAAACAATGGCTCTCGATTTCAAAGACTCATCGATTATTCGTTCCCGCAGCCGGCTCTGGGCAATTTGAGGTCCTGGTGTTCGGCAACTAGTGTTCTTCTGAAAGAAGATCTCGCCGAGCCAGCACAAGCAAAAACCGCAACGTTAGTTTATAGAAGAACGAGACCGTGACGAATTCCGAGAGTAACAGCTTCTGTGCGGCTCGCAGCACCCAGCTTGCCGAGAATCGAGGCCACGTGAAATTTCACCGTGTGCTCAGAGATCGCAAGGCGTGTTGCGATCTCCTTGTTCGCCAAGCCGCTCGCTAGCATTTGAAGGACTTCGCTCTCGCGGAGCGTAAGTGGCTCGATGAGTTCTGCGAGCGGACTGGATGCTGGCTCTGCCGCTGGAAACATGGCGTCAACTTCGGCAGGATGAAGGACGATAAGACCCGCCGCGGCGGCTTCAAGGCCAGCAACGATTTGGTCAGGTGACATGCCGCCGGGCAATATAGCTCGGACGCCTGCTCGCAACGCTTCAGCGAGCCGGCCAGGCTCAAAATTGTCCGAAAGAACCACGATGGCGGCTTCAGAACTAAGTTGCGATTGACTTAGAGAACCGATCATTTCTTCGGAGTGATCGCCAGATGCCTCAACTAAGACGATGTCCACTTCAACGTCTGGTGGCTGATCCCAGAGCGATTCAAGGTTTGGGCCGCTGCCAACTACTTCCACTCTCCGCGCCCTGAGCAGACTCTGTAAGCTCGCACGAGACAGAGGTGAAGCGGCGACAATAAACACCCGAATCACGCTGCCACAAAGTTCCTTAACGTGTTGTGATTACCTAGCTGAACGGTGACGCGCCGAACCCGCGAGTAATCTCCGCGCAGAAATTGAAGTCGTAGCTGGCGCGGACCACTGCCCTCTAGTGCTTTCGAGAGATCGTCGGGCGACGTGAACGCTTTATCTTCGGTTCCCAGCAAGATGTCGCCTGGCAAAAGAGACGCATAGGAAGCCGCGCTGAGCGATTCCACTTCGAGGAGCACCAGACCAAAGCCGTCAGTCACAGTGGATCGTGGAATGCGAACGGGACGGACAGTCACACCAAGCCAAGCGTCAGACGGGCCTGCGGAGAGAAAATCTCGAACGACATTACTCGGAATCGCCAATGCCAAACGGCCTGCGACCATGGTATTGATTCCGATCAGTCGGCCATGTGCGTCCGCAAGTGGGCCTCCGGAATTGCCGGGCGCTAACCGAACATCCGCTTGCACCCACAATTGCGGGCCCAATCCACGAACGGGGCCAATCGCGTGAATCACCCCCGTCGTGAGTGCACCCACAAAACCCATCGGATTACCTATGGCAATCGCAAGCTCGCCGGGTCGGACCTGCGCTGAGTCGGCAACGAAAACTGATGGGAGGTTCGGCGCATGGATGTGAAGTGAGGCGAGGTCTCGGCGAGGATCACGAGACGCGACTGGGGCGTCAAACTCGCGTCCATCCCAAAGCCGAACGCTGACTTGCCCACCACGCGCGACGTGAGCGTTAGTGAGGATTGTGCCACCGCTCGACCAGATTACACCGGAACCGGCGGAACGGTTACCAACCTTGATCAAGACGGTCGCGCGGCGCAGTTTTTCTGTGATTTCGCCAAATCCCGTGATCGTCATGTCATTCGCGTGCGTGCGGGCGTTCCGCAACCACGATGTGGTTTTCCTGAATGGAACCGCCACGAACGAATTTCAGCGGAAGCGATTTGCCGATCGCGTCCCCGACTAGGAGAGACTGAATATCTCCCGGTCGTGCGATTGAGTTTCCCGCCAGTGAGACTAGGATGTCGCCTATGACGATGCCCGCCTCGTCCGCGGGTCCGTCCGGCTGAATTTCTAGCACGATCGCCGCGGTCTTCTCCTTCCGCTGCAAGGATTCTCGAAGATTATCGGGTAAGGTCACTGGCTGCAAACCAACTCCAAGATATCCGCGAGGAACCCGCCCTTTTTTCAAAAGCGTGTCCATGATTTTGTTTATGACCGAAGCCGGGACAGCAATGGCACCAAAACGCGCGAAGCGCGGAGTCGCTAAACCGATCGCGCCGGCTTGTGGGCTGATCACGGCGCCACCTACGGCCGTGGGTTGCAAACTGACGTCGAGGCGGATGTAAGGAGTGAGCGATCCACCAGTCCAGGTGCGCCGGTCGGGCGCGACAAGACTGACGACTCCGAGGGCAGCCACAGGCCCACTCGCTCGCGTACGGCCAACGACCAGCGTCAGGCTACCCGGTTTCACCTGCGCCGCGTCACCTAACTCGGTCACCGCGCTATCGGCCTCGGCACACTTCAGGACTGCGATATCTGTTGAGGCATCGCGGCCCGCGAGTGTTGCAGTGACGACTCGGCCATTTGGCAATGTCACCTGAATATCTTCGTCGCGGCGCAGTGCATTCTCAGAGGTGACAATAATTCCAGAACGCCAGACGACGCCGCTGGAAGAACCGCGGGTTTCGGTGTGAACAGCCACGACGCTCGCGGCAGCTCGACCAGTCGATTGTGCCAGCTCATTCGAAAGTTCGATAAGTTCTTGAGACATGTTTGATCCTCCAGGAAGAGAATCCCACACTTGCGTGCACCCCCGCATCCGCCGAAAGGCTAGGTCTTAGACAGTTTAGGAAACCCGAAGGCGGTTCTGAAATGCAGGAATAACTACGGGGCACCTCATGCGATAAGAAACCAAATTGAACCGAACAGCTAACGAAGTTGGGCGGCAAACCCGGTCAAGCCAAGGACCTTGTCTTTTGATTGAACGATGTGCTCGTACATCCGCTGGCGCGCGCCGGCCGGGTCACGATCCCGGATCGCCTTCAATATCTCGCGATGCTCCACGCTCGGCGCTTCACCGTAATAGTTGATATCGATTGCGGCAAACATGATTCGCTCCATCTGGGAACGGGCTTCGTTTACTGCCTGAACCAGCATTTGATTGCGGGAGAGCCGCGCGACGGTTGAATGAAACGCCGTATCGGCCTCGATAAAACGGACGCAGCTTTGGCGGTTGTCCGCGCGGCAAGTGACGCCGGCGAGTTCGGAAAGTTTGTGGAGCACGTCAGGGTTTGCTCCCTTGAAAGCGGCGAGTTGAGCTGCTTCACATTCGACAGCGCAGCGAAATTCATAGATATCGTTCAGCACCTGCAAGGTGATTTGAGTTACAAAATAGCCGCGGTTCGTGACGATGCGAAGGAGGCGTTCATTCGCCAAGCGAACAGCAGCCTCACGCACAGGAGTGCGGCTGCCTCTGTAGCGAGCTGCGAGATCCTTTTCGTTGAGGGATTCGCCGGGTTGGTATACGCCGTGGATGATATCGCGCTTAAGCGCACGATACACTTTTTCGCTCAGCGTACTAGCAGCACCCACTGGCGCCAACAGCGGCGAGGGCGTTGAAAAGGAACGCCTGCGCGCTCTGCTTCCGCTCTCCGATTTTGTCAATTGCCCTCCGACGTACTCAGGCAAGCCCCTGCATTCTTCATCATTTGTGGCCATAGTGTCAAACGTATACCAATTGCATACAGAAACCATTTCATTGACACACCGAAACGAACAGGATAGGGTCTTGCCAACTTCGTGAGGGCGGCTAGACACTCACGAAAAGAACAATTCGCACGCACAAATGACGCTTTCAGCGAACAGAAGCACAACGCGACGGGGGTTGAGCAGGCATGGCTAGCACGAATGGCTTGCCGAGTATCCGCGAAAATCCTCAGCAACTACGACGCCTCCTCAATCAGCGTCAGTTAACGATGCTCGCGATCGGCGGCGCGATTGGCGTCGGCCTCTTTCTCGGCAGCGGCGTTACAATTCAACTGGCCGGCCCTGGCGTGATTCTGAGTTATCTGATGGGCGCGGTCATCGCTCTAATCGTTGCGTTTGCGCTCGTCGAAATGGCGGTCGTGCATCCCGATGCTGGCTCGTTCGGCGTTTATGCCGAAACCTACTTGAGTCGCTGGGCTGGATTTGCGGTGCGAGCCACGTATGCTTTCGTCCAAATGATTGCCATCGGCGCTGAAGTTACGGCGGTAGCCATTTATTTTGCATTCTGGTTTCCCGGTGTCCCGCAGTGGATATGGGTTGTCGGCGTCTCGATAGCACTCATCGTAATCAACACACTACAAGTGGCGCGATTTGGCGAGTTCGAATATTGGTTCGCGCTGGTGAAAGTGGTGGCGATCTTGGCATTCATCGCGATTGGTACGGCGTTGATATTTGGAATTGGAACAAGGCACGCCATTGGCCTTTCGAACCTCACCGCGAACGGAGGGTTTTTGCCGCACGGGTGGACGGGCGTTTGGCTTGCACTAACGCTAGTGTTGACAAGCTACATGGGAGTCGAGGTCATCGCGGTGACAGCCGGCGAAGCTGAAAAACCGGAACAAACGATCCCACACGCGATGCGGACAATTGTTTTCCGGCTTATCGTTTTCTACGTTCTTGCTGTCACCGTGATGCTCGCGATGACGCCCTGGAATCAGGCTGGCGCGGGGAACGGGCTAACCGCAAGCCCCTTCGTTCGAGCTTTCGCCATTGTAGGAATTCCGTATGCCGCCGGCGTAATGAACGTGGTTGTGATTACAGCGGCGCTGTCAAGCTGCAATACCGATCTTTACCTTACTACCCGCATGTTATTTTCGCTTTCACGCGTGCGCTATTTGCCCAAATGGATTGGAACGCTGAGCGCGAATGGCGTCCCACGCCGCGCTCTCGCGGTGTCGTCAGCGGGCATGGCCGCCGCAATTATTTTTGCGATTTACGCACCGACTAAAGCGTTCCTCGCGCTCTATGGAATCGCTGTGGCAGGAATGTTTTTTGTTTGGACTGTAATTCTAATCACTCACATCGCATTTCGCCGGTCGCTCGGCAAAGACCGCGTCGCGCGCCTACCGATGCATCTGCTGTTCTATCCTTACTCGACTATCGTTGGAATTCTCGCGCTGCTCGGAATCACGGCGGCCACTTTCTTTGTTCCCGGCTTGGCAATGACTGTACCAGCCTTCCTATGTTTTCTCGCCGCCGTGACTGTTGCTTATTTGATTCGCCCGGCGCAAAAGCAAGTTCGCTGAGAAGCCGAAACCGACAGCGATAGCTCGGACAGTTAACGCACTCTCCGTAAACTCGGTATCTCGTGTACGGATGGTATACAAACAGAATGTCCTTGACATACTTTTATACGGGGTGTAGCTTCCGCGTCAAAATCGGGACTCTGGAGGATGACGTGAAAGATGGTCGCATAGCCCGCCTCTGCTTTTTCGTTCTTGTGCTGATTCTCACATGCGCCGGCAACTCGTCGGCCCAACTATTTCCAGGCCGCGTTACTGGCGTGGTACGAGATACACAGGGGGCGGCGATTCCCGATGCAAGCGTGAAACTCTCGAAACCCATCTACGGGTCTGGAGCGTACGGTGACGACGGACGCAAACGGAGAGTTTAACTTTCCCGATTTGGCTTTAGGAAGCTATCGGCTCACGGTCAGCAAGAACGGGTTTCAAACCGTCGCCATCACAGACATTGTGACATCGCAAAACGAGGTCAACACGGTTTCGCCCACCTTGAAGGTAGGAAGCGTTACGTCGGAGATCGAAGTCACGTCTGCGCCTCCGCTACTTCAGACGGAAACAGCTTCTGTTGGCGGGCAACTCACGCAAGAGCAAGTCACTGCCCTTCCTATCGGAAATAGCGACTACACGCGCCTAGCGCTTACTCTTCCGGGCGTGACCCAAAATAGTAACTTTGCATTCGCGCAATACACAATTAACGGTTCACGCTCGAGATCGAACGGATTCAATATTGATGGAGCTTCGGACACAGACCCTTCCACATACCTACCATCCATCAATGAGGGTGGAAACTCAGCCACCGCCGCAACGCGACTGCCGCTCGATGCAATTCAAGAAGTGAGCGTGGTCAGCGCCGGCGGAGCAGACTCAGGCCAAAATTCCGGCAGCGTCATGAACGTGATCGTGCGAAGCGGAACGAACCAGTTCCACGGGTCAGCCTATGAAGTACACCGTGATGCTGCGCTTGACGCCGCGAACTTTTTCGAAGCTCCCGGCCACAAAGCGCCCTTCGTGTGGAATGAGTTTGGCGCTACGGTCGGCGGCCCGATCATCAAGAATCGGACATTTTTCTTCGCGGGATATGACGGGAGCCGCCTGCGGCTGGGCGTAACACAAAACGGAATTGCACCGACGGCTGCGCAGATCGCCAACGCCACAGCCATCGTGGAATCAAAGGGGGTCGTACCGAATCAACTCGGTCTAAATATTCTTGGCTTGTACTCTAATTTGGGTCTTTCTGGCCCGTTTGTAGCCGACAATCGTGGCCAACAGTCGCCGAACAGTGGTGTACTCAAAATCGATCATAAGTTTTCAGATTCCGATTCCCTTTCGGGCCGATACTTGCAAGGAGATGGTGAAGACGAATTTCCAGGTGGCGGACCCGGCCCCGGCGGTGGATCGCAACTGAATCCGTGGTTCGGCGTAACTCCCACGGTCGCAACTAATTTTGCGATTAGCGAAGTCCACGTCTTCAATCCCAATTTAATTAATACGCTGCGCCTCGGTTGGAATCGTTTCAGTCAGTTTCAGAAGGGGCGGGACGCCAATGTCGATCCCTCCACGCTCGGGTTCAATACCGGGGTAGGACCGGAAAGCTTCGGCATCCCGGAGATCGATATCGGTTCGAATCTAAACGCGCCGGGTTTCACTCCAGGACGCTTCTCGAACCTGGGTCTTCAGAATGGGGCAGGAGGGCGCGTTGCAACGAGTTATCAGATCGCGAATGAAGTCAGTTGGACTCGGGGGCAGCACGCTTTTAGATTCGGTTTCAATTACTTGCACAACTACTCGGACTGCACAGTTGTCGGAACTCGCGGCATCTTCACATTCGACGGGTCGCAGTTTGCGATCCCAAACAACCTAGCGACCAACGGCTTTGATGCTTCCTTGATTGACCTGCTTGCCGGTAGGCCTTCGCCCGGCTCGGGATTGACGCAAATTACCCGCGTAGGTACCGACCGTGCCAACATTGATCAGAACATCGTTAGCGGTTTTGTGATGGACAACTATAAGGTCACACGTAACGTCACGTTGATCGCCGGCTTGCGGTACGATTTCTTCAGCACTGTGCACGAAGACCATGGTCGGTTCTCGGCCTTCGACCCGACGTTGGGGTTGGTCCCGGTTGCTGAGCTTCCCGGAGGAAGGCTGTACAATGCGCCCAAAAACAACTGGGGCCCGCGCATTGCTGTCGCGTGGAACCCACCGTTCCAAATCATTCCTGGTCGGCAAACCGTTGTTAGAGCAGGCTTCGGAATTTATTTCGACACGATTCCGCTGAATAACTTCGAAGAAGGATTAGCACAAAACCCGAGTGGCCCGACGGGCGGAGTGACGATCGTTCCAACAACCCCAATTCCGTTTGGGGTCGGTATTCCCACCTTTGGCACCGGAACCCCAGTACCTCCTTTTAACATCACGAGCATTCAGCACAACATAAGGACTCCTAACACTCAGGTGTGGACTTTGAATATTCAGCAGGAACTGAGTCAGCGGTTCATATTTGAGATCGGATACGTGGGTAATCACAGTATCCATCAACTGCAGTTGTTAGACATAAACCAACCGACTCCAGGTGACAACGATCCTGCAGCGGAACAGGCTCGCAGACCATTCAACCCTACTTTTCCCGAACTGTCTCAGATCAATACGATTTCGTCCGCCGGTTGGGCCCACTATAATTCGCTGCAAGCGGTTCTGAGGTCTAACAATTGGCACGGCCTCACAACCCAGGTCTCATTCACGTGGTCCCATAATCTGGATACTGGCTCGGAGGTGGAGGATTTTTTTGGAACCAGTGGCTACGTTCCCCAAGACTCCCGAAACCTGGCAGGCAGCTATGGGAATTCTGAGTTCGACCAGCGTCGTGCGCTGATCTTCACGTACATCTACGCACTTCCGTCGCCGAAACTGAACAGTGCCCTTGGGTATGCACTGAAGGACTGGCAGCTCTCCGGCACGACGACGATGCGAGATGGCTTAGCCGCACCGTTATTGACGTTTGGCGATGAAAGCGGAGTCGGAAATTTCCACACCCGGTTCAATTGCGTCGCTCCGATTCACTACCAGTTGAGGGATCTAACGCAACCGTACGCCTCCCAGAGTTCATTTGCTTCACCAGCGCCTGGAACCTTTGGGAATTGCCCGCGCGATCCCCTGGTAGCTCCAGGATTGAACGCATGGGACATCTCGATTCAGAGAACATTCCGGTTTGCTGAGCGATACGGGTTGGAATTCAGAACCAGCTTCTTCAATGCGTTTATTCATCCGAACTTTGCCGAGCCATCGCCGGACATCACAACACACATTACGGCCTCGGCGGACGATGGCAGCTTCGACTCGCACTTTGGCGTCGGTGGGCCGCGGAACATTCAATTCATGCTCAAGTTCTCATTCTGATGGCCGGGGAAAATTAGCTTAGGTTTTTTCCGGCGACGCTCAAGCGAGTTGATGTCGGATCTGTCTCGTAAACGCTTCAAGAATCGGAACCAAGGAAGCGGCGAGTTTCGAAGAACTTCGCAGGGAGTGATTTTGCTTATGCACCGTAGGAACTGGACCGGCCTCCTGGTGATTCCTATTGCGCTCAGCCTCATAGCAACGACGAGCGCGCGCGCTCAGCTTTCGCCCCCCGGCCCAATCACTATTTCTGTCGATGCGACTCACGCCCCACAAAGAATTCTGCACGCCAAGCTGGATATCCCGGTGCGGCCCGGACCCCTTACGCTTTACTACCCCAAGTGGATGCCGGCGGACCACTCGCCCGACGGCCCGATTCCCAATGTCGCCGGGCTCAAATTTTCAGCGGCCGGCAAAGAAATCGCGTGGGTGCAAGATGACGTGGACATGTATGCGTTCAACCTCGATGTTCCGGCAGGAGTGAATTCAATCCAAGCCTCGCTCGACTTTTTGATCTCTGCGCCTGGCCCCACGATCGATTTTGCAGCGTCGGGCTCCGCGAAGCTCTTCATCCTGATGTGGAATCAGGTGATTCTCTATCCGAAGGGCTGGCCCGCCACGGAATTAAGTTTTCAACCCTCGCTCACTGTGCCGGTAGGATGGAAATTCAATACCTCCCTTCCCATCGCCAGCCAGTCCGGAAACACAATCACGTTCTCGCCTGTTGCACTCGACCTGTTGGTTGATTCCCCGGTCCAATCGGGCGAATTTGTGCGCGTCTACCCGTTGAACCCTGGCGAAAGACCTCCACACGAGGTCGATGTCGTTTCCGATGATCCCTGGGCGCTCGATATTCCGCCCGCGCTCCTCGACAATTACGAGCGGCTCGTTGCTGAAGCCGGTGCGCTCTATCAATCGCATCACTATCGCGACTATCATTTTCTCCTCACCCTGAGCGACAACGTTCTGCCCCTCGGCCAGGAGCATCACGAAAGCAGTGACGACCGCATTGCAGAACGCACGCTCGTCGACCCGAGCGCTCGCCTGCTCGAATCGGGATTGTTTCCCCACGAATTTTCGCATTCCTGGAACGGACAATACCGGCGCCCTAGCGGCTTAGCCACGCCAGATTTCCAGGCGCCCATGAAAGGCGAATTGTTGTGGGTCTATGAGGGGCTTACAGAGTACTTCGGAACCGTTCTATCGGCGCGCAGCGGCCTTACGACCCCACAGCAGACTCGCGACTACATTGCTCTGACTGCGTCGACGATGGCGCATCGCGCAGGGCGTCGTTGGCGCTCGCTTCAGAACACCGCAAACGCTGCCCAGATTCTGTATTTTTCGCCGCCAGAATGGGCTTCTTACCGGCGCGGCGTCGATTTCTATCCGGAAAGCGTTTTGATCTGGCTCGATGTCGACACCACGATCCGCAAGCTCACAAACAATCGCAGGTCGATGGATGATTTCTGCCGTGCCTTTTACGGACCACCCGATGGTGAGCCGGTGATTAGAACCTACGAGTTTGACGACGTAGTCGCCAAGCTGAATCAGATTGCTGCCTACGACTGGCGGTCTTTCCTGCGCGAGCGCCTCGATTCCACGGCGGCTTCTGCGCCGTTAGGAGGAATCACCGGGGGCGGCTGGAAGCTCGTCTACAGCGATGACGCCAATGAATTCCTTGCCGCGGGTGACGCGGTGTCGGGCGGCGGAGACTATACTTCTTCCATCGGGCTGAGGGTGAAAGGCGACGGAACAGTAGTCGATTCGATTCCTAGCATGCCTGCATTCGAGAGCGGTTTGAGCCCGTATCTGCGGATCATTGCAGTTAACGGCCGGGCATTTTCCGTTGATGAGCTGAATCGAGCGATAGCTAACTCAAGATCTTCGGCCGGCCCCATTGTCATCACCGCAATAGATACCGGGGCGATCGAAACGCATGAGATCCGTTACCGAGGCGGGAATCGTTATCCGCATCTCGAACGAGCCGACGGAACAGCCGACTATCTGGATGATATTTTAAAGCCGTTGACGCCCGCGAGATCGCACTAACGAAACAAACCTTTGTTATGCGCTGATTGGGGTCTCCTGATTTAGGATTGCGACCCAACGTTTGCCACGACGGATCCACGTGGTGCTCTCGACGACTGGGCCAGAAGGAAATGCTGCGCCGTTCCGTTCGCCGAGGCGCAGTGCTTCGTAATACAGAATCACGGTTGTCGCATTCGGCATGAACGAGCGGATATCGCGAATCTCGTATCGAGAGATCGTGCGCGCGTTCATGGTTAAAAGGTATTCCGGCTGGAGGACGATTCCGCTTTGGAAAATCATTACAGCGTCGGCGGGTACAAGCTTTTGGAATTCAGCCGCGTTCCTCTGCTGAGCAAGCTCCCACACGCGCTTCTCGAGCCGAATGACAGTCTCGATGGCATCGGACTTCGATCTGGGGCTCTGGGCAAGCTTTCGCCTGCGAACCTTAGTACTCTTCATTTAGTTCTCCAGCCCATCGCTCGGTTGCGTAACTTTCTTCGCGGTTTTGATCTCGGCAATTCTATGCTCAGTTGCATTGGCCTCCGTAGGTTTTGTCGCGTCGGTTGCGCGAAACCGAGCATCGAGCTCCCTGCCGGCCGAGGACTCACCGGATATCACCGCAGTTCTTCCGTAGAAATCGAATCACTTGGAGGCCGGAGCTTTGTCAGCCACAACTGAACTCGAATCCATTCGCTCCAGATTCCCGATATTCAGAAACAAAATCTACCTGAACTCGTGTTCGCAAGGTGCGCTAAGCGATGCTGTCGAGGCCTCACTTCACGAGCACATTCGAACTTGGCACGAAGACGGCTCGCCTTGGGACAAATGGATGGACCATTACGAAGCTGCCCGCGCAGCTTTCGCGCGGTTCATAAACGCAAAACCCGAGGAAGTGGCAATTCTATCGTGCGCATCCGCGGGCATCAGCGCAATTGCGAGTGCCCTCGACTTCAATGGCTCACGCAAGAAAGTTGTCATGGGCGAGTTTGAGTTCCCCACGATGGGACAAATATGGCTCGCGCAGCAATCTCGCGGCGCTGAAATCCGCTTCATCCACGCGCAGGATGGACGAATTCCGGCAAGTTCATATTCAAACGAAATCGATGAACAGACGCTCATCGTCCCCGCGACAGGCGTCTGTTTCATGAATGGCGCTCGTTCCGAAGTACCTGCGGTTGCGAAACTCGCTCGCGAGCGGGGCGCTCTCGTGATGCTGGACGATTATCAGGATTGCGGGACGCGACCGGTGGATGTAAAAGCGCTCGATCTCGATTTCTATGTCAGCGGCGCACTCAAGTACCTGTTAGGCCCATCCGGAATCGCGTTTATGTATGTGCGGCCGGAATTGATTCAGAAGCTCACTCCGACCATTACGGGTTGGTTCGGACAGCAGAATCCGTTCGCATTTGACGTGAAGCATTTTGATCCAGCCTGCTCGGCTCGAAGATTCGAGTCGGGATCGCCGCCCCTGCCGCATGTCTTCGCTGTTCCCGCCGCACTCGAGCTTCTAGGCGGTGTCGGGTTCGACAGGATTGCGTCCCATGTAGCCGGTCTTGCCCAGATGTTGCTAGTGGGAGCGCGCGATCTCGGGATTAAAACCAAAACCCCCGCGGATAGCCGAGGACCGCTTGTGGTGTTGCAAATGAAGGATTCCGACGCAGCCGTTCGGAAGCTGGCGTCTCATAATATCGTCGGCTCGAATCGAATGGACGGTCTGCGCATATCATTTCACCTTTACAATACCGCCGACGACGTTCGGAGCGTCCTCGGAGTACTCAGGGACAACCTCGACGTCGCGGTCAGGCAATGAGCGGCAACGCTCGTTGTCCCGGAAATTCGGACCCGAGTGGAACTCATCGCAAACCGTGGTTTCTATGGCGCACCATCAATTTGATGAAGATGCCCAGTCTCTATCGCAAGGTGCGCTCGGACTCGACTGGATCTTCCGTGAGCAGGATGGGAAAGTGGAGCACTTAGCTGTTTTACACGCCGACGATTATTTCGGCGAAATGGCGGTTCTCACAGATTCCACTCGCAACGCCACCGTCCTCGTCCGCACTCCGATGGACGTCCTTCTCATTCCTAAATCCGAATTCCAGTTATTGAAATCTTCCGTGCCCGCATTCGGCGAGTTCTTCAGCAAACTCGCTCGAGATCGGACGCCTCCCCTCTCCAACGGCTCATCCGTCCTCTGATCGGCTGCAAGAGGAAGCTGAACAATCATCCGATATCACATTCCGCCCAGATCTACACCTGGACGTTTGCGCGCGCGGACACACGACGTGCTCTGAATTGAAGGCAAACGGCCAGTGACCGGCCGCGGATTTTACACCTGCGCCGATTTAGCCATCCGGCCGGGTTTCTTCTGCTTCTGGGACAATTCAGCTTCCGCTTGCAGCCAATCATTCACATCTTGTCCGGGAGTGGCACCACGTTCGATGTAAATCTCGTAAGCTCGCACTGCGATTTCTTCACTCGTAGGATGTTCCTCGGCAGTGCTTGGCACTTCCTTGTGAAAGGATTCTTCTATCGGTTTGGCCATGACGCCCCCTCTTGCTGGAGTAAGGGATGTCCGATTCTACTCCAGGAGCTCTAGCCAGAGCACTAGCGTCCACGGGCGAGAGCGTGGAGCGTCATCACATATTTGTTTTGTCCTGTCCAGTTCCTCAGTATCTGCATCATTTCATTTTGGGCAGTGAGGGTCAGACATTCTGGGGGACCGGTCAGGGGAACAAACCAGCAAAAAGCAATCGATTAGCAACGAGAGGTAAACAAAATGCAAGCAATTGAAGGGGAAAGCTATTGTCAACAAAAGTTGGAGTTACCGAAATCACCAAACCGCCTTATAGGGATGCCTCTATCGCACGTCCCTAGACAGTGTAGCGGTACTCGAGCCTCACGATAAGTTTGTCCAATCGTCGTGTGTGAGCGCTTGGCCGAACCCTAGATGGAAGGAATTGTGAAACCCGATATTGGTCCGCAGCGATTGGACGATCGGATTATCGATGTAGCCGACCACGCTGCCGGGGATCTTCGGCGTAGGCTGGCTAACTGCCGTTGATCGAGTCGGCTTGGCGGTTGGCTGCTGTGCTGCATCAGCGTCCAAGTTCGAAACAGGGTTGGAGTCAGCCGTCGATTCAGCAAGAGAACCGTTTTCGCGGTTGCCAGAGGCTCGAGCAAATGTACCGCTTGGCGGAAATCCGATTCAGATGCATTCCAGTCACCAGCGTCAAAATGAAGAATGCCGCGGTTGTAGCAGGTGCGCGCCAATTCCTGCTGATATTTCTCGTTTTGCGGCTTCTTCGTGCAACGGCTGCCGCAAGCGCAAGGCGTTGTCGTATTCATCCAGCGCTTCCTTGCGGTTGTCTGATTGATTGTGAGTTTCTTCCGACCACAGTCTGAGCGTCTCGCCAAGCCAGTTATGAGCATATGCCAGCGCCTGCCGATATTCGGGGTTGGCGGATGCCTTTTGCAGAAGATTCTCGAGGCCGCTGATGGCATATCTATATTGCGTCACTGCGTCCTCATGTTTCTCGAGTAGGCGATTGATGTCGCCCAATTTGGAATGGACCATCAATTCGCCAGTCGACTCTTTCGATAGAAGTCGACTTCCGGCCCAAATCTTGCGGCACGGATGGCAAGCCGATCGTGAACCCAACGAACTCAGGCTTTGGTCTTAATGCAATGTCCCATTTTGAGTAGGTGGTGAAAGGATTGATCAGTCTACCGAACTTCTGCCGCAAACGGCCGAGAGTTTGTCGGACGTCTATAGATTGCTGACGCCGGGTATCGATTTCCGTGTACTTATTGTCGCTGCCAGCCGCCGCCCAAGGCCTGGTACAGTTGGACCAAGGCTTGGAGTTCGTTGAATTGGGCTTGGGCGAGTGTGAGTTCGTCGGAAAAGTAGTTGGTTTCGTTTGTCAGGACTTCCAGGTAGTCCGTTGCTCCGGCGTTGAAACGCTGCTCGGAGAGCTG
>Ga0210405_10002412_pt1 | contig 19477 bp, 18 predicted proteins | sample IncBWH11MmetaG_FD_155492 | JGI IMG/M metagenome (GOLD analysis project Ga0210405, IMG submission 155492) | Forest soil microbial communities from Barre Woods Harvard Forest LTER site, Petersham, Massachusetts, United States - Inc-BW-H-11-M | ecosystem: Environmental > Terrestrial > Soil >... | reverse complement strand
TCGTTCAACAGTTCGGCTGGCTCGATCAGCGCCAGTTCCTGATCGCCGTTGCCATCGGTATGATCAGCCCGGGACCCGTGGTGATCACGGCAACCTTTGTCGGATATCTGGTCGCGGGCTTCTGGGGCTCGGTGGTCTCTACCATCGGCATTTTCCTTCCGTCGTTTCTTCTCGTGCTGATCGCCGCGCCGTTGCTGGCACGTCATCGCGGCAATCCCAACGTTCAGGGATTTGTCAAAGGCGCCTACGCCGCGGCGATCGGAACCATCCTGGGTGCATGCATCTTGCTCGGGCGCATCGCCATCGGCGACTGGCTCACGGCCTTGATCGGCCTGATCTCACTCGCCGTTCTGTTTCGCTGGAAGGTCAGCAACCCGCTCCTCATCGCAGCAACGGGTGCTGTAGGCCTGATTGCGTACCCGCTGCTGCAGCCGACCTGGGTGATGGTCCACTAGCTGAATCAAAGGGAAGGACGGGGCGACTTTAACCCGCTGTTGTTCGACAGCCGCTCGATTGACGGCGCCTGCGCGATCGGCGGCACAAGCGTAGAATGTGAGGTCATGTTGCATTCCCTTCGGACAATCAGTGCGCTTTTGGCCGGCACCGTGGCGCTGGCTAATGCCACAGGGAAAGTCTGTGCTCAGGTCGCGGACAAAGGTCCGCTTCAACTCGAATCCAAAATCGCACTGGGTGATGTGCGTGGTCGGATCGACCACATCGCCGTCGATTTGAAGCGGCAACGCCTGTTCGTTGCAGAATTAGGCAATAACTCGGTTGGAATTATCGATCTCCCAAACCTGAAAGTGATCCGCAGGATTGCTGGATTGAAGGAGCCCCAAGGCGTCGGCTACGAACCCTCAACCGATATGCTGTATGTCGCCAATGCCGGTGACGGCTCGGTGCGGCTGTTTGAAGGGAGCGATTACAAGACGGCAGGAAGGATCGAGCTTGGCATCGACGCTGACAATATTCGCGTTGATGCCGCCGCCAAGAGGGTTTTCATCGGATATGGTAACGGCGCGCTGGCGGTGATTGATCCCATTACCCGCAGCAAGGTAGGAGACATTTCGCTAAAGGCCCATCCCGAAAGTTTCCAAATCGACCCGGATACGAGCCAAATCTTCGTCAACGTGCCCGATGCCCGCGGTATCGCGGTCGTGGATCGTGTCTCGCAAAAGCAAATCGGAAATTGGCCGATCGCCAATCGCGGCGCCAATTTTCCGATGGCGCTTGACCCACTTCGTCGCGAGATCCTCGTAATCTTTCGGGCGCCCGCCCAGCTTGGCGTCTTCTCCATGAAGGACGGCACGCCGATCGCGTCCACCGAAACCTGCGGCGACGCCGATGACCTTTTTGTCGATGCCAAGCGCGGTCGCGTCTACGTCAGTTGCGGGGCTGGCTTCCTTGATGTTCTGGAAGCGAGGGAAGCGATGTATCGACGGATCGCTCGTATACCCACGGCTCCCGGCGCGCGCACTTCGTTCTTCATACCTGAGATGGATCGCCTGCTTGTTGCCGTGCGGGCGAATTCCGGTGAACCGGCAACCGTTTGGATGTTCCGACCGATGCAGTGAGTGCATCGCCTGTCATAAGCCCAATATGAACAGACGATCGCGGACCAGAACGCTCGAAGCCATGCCTTTCACTTCGTCACGCCGGGCGATACCGATACGTTGAATTCCAAATGCGTGCAACCTGTGCCATACCGACAAATCCACCGAGTGGACGAAGGCAGCGCTGGAGTCGTCGCCGGATCGCTCGCCCTGCCGGATGTCGCGGTGAAACGAGGAATGGCCTCAGGACATAATTGTAGCCGAATCCCGCACCGCCGTTTGGCCGGTCTCCTGGTTGGGATCGGCCGGGCAGCGGTGGTAGTGATTTGTCTGTTTGCATGGCCGGCCGCCGCCTATCGACCCTTCGATGGCACCGATGCGAGCGTGGCCGCCTTGAACGAATTCGAGATAGAGCTGGAGCCGGTTGGTCGGCTGCAGGCCGGATCGCAGTCGACTTTGGTCGACCCGGGGGTGGTGATAAATTACGGGTTCGCGGAACGCTGGGAAGTGGTGCTGCAGGGCCTAATGCTGACTCCGATCACTGGTGGCGGCGAGCCGAGCCTCGCCGCCACCGGCGCGTTCCTGAAATATGTCGTCCGGCCGGGCGTTCTCCAGGGCCAATCCGGCCCCAGCATCGCGACGGAATTCGGACCGCTGCTGCCCGGCATCAATGCCGAACCGGGTGTCGGATTTAGTTGGGCCGGCATCGTGTCGCAACGCTGGGACTGGGGGACCGCGCATTTCAACGTCGAGACCAATCTCACCCGCGATCAGCATGGCGAGGGATTCCTGGGCGTCATCCTCGAAGGACCGTCGACCTGGAAAGTTCGTCCGGTCGCTGAAATTTTTTACGACAAGATATGGACGCAGACCGAGACCCGCTCGGCGCTCATCGGCGCGATCTGGCAAGTCGACAATGATCTCGCCCTCGATGCGGCATTTCGCTATGCTCTGGTCAACGGACATTCTGTCAACGAGATTCGCGCCGGCGTGACCTTCGCGTTCAAGGAAGAGGGGGACAAGACTCCGATGGAGCCGGGCGTTTCGTTCAGCAATTGGGGCCTTTCGCGCTGAAGGGTGACGCCAATGGGCGCCCTTTGGTGCGATGCCCGTTTCTTATCTCGCGTAACAGCAACCGAATGAAGGAAGGCATCATGAAATTCAGTATTCTCGGCGCTACCGTGGCTCTTGCCCTGGCAGCAGGGCCCGCAATGGCCAAGCATGTAATCTCCCGGCCAGGCCACTACGCCCAGAGCATCTTTTGCGCGACCAGGGAAGCGGGAAATCCATACAGCAAGTATTGCGACTACATCGCCTGGAGCGGATGGCGGCGGCGAGGCGGTTGGGACAGCCAGCTCGACGATGCCTGCTGGCGTAACCCCGGTTACGTACCACCGGGATGCTTCTGGCATTAGACTTCTGGTACAAGGGCAAACATCTCGAAAAAGGCGGCTGCAAGGCCGCTTTTTTAGCGGTGTCGCCAAATCAGATTTTTGCGGACGGCGGTGCGCCCGGCCTTCAGGTCCGCTCTTTCCGGCACCCAAAAGCGGACGCGCCTGCGACCGCTTTTGCAGGCCCCACTGAGGCGCCCTTACTCCCCGGCATTACGGCCCTGTTCACGCACGAGCGCATTGTATCGGTCGATTTGGCCAGCAAGTCTTGACCAGCTGGAGGAGAGATTTCTCAGAACCTCGGCTTGATCCTTGCTCTGCGTTAATTTCATCAGGCGAAGACATTCCGTCGCCTGGTCTATGCAATGTTGCGCGCTGTCCATAGTCGATGACCCCCCAGCGGACTCATCACCTGAACACTAATACACCTGGCAATACCAAAAATTCCCATACGCAATTCTATGGAGAATGGCCGGTTAACGGTCGAATGAGGCCGCGGCAAAATTCAAATGAGAACACAATGGGTTAGCCAGGCCGGCGCCTGGTTGGACGCGCAGTTCGCAAGGCGTTCAGGGCGCGCCGGTTCGTGTCGAGCCGTACCCTGTGCCAAGCGCAGCGTTGCTTTTTCGTTCAGCGAACATCGGCACTTCAATATCGACTTCAAGCGTCGATACATTGTCGCCTCTGTCCATCCTGACGATGACCTTTTCCGGATCGAGCACGACATGCCGAGAGACGGTTGCGAGGATCTCTGCCCGAAGGAGCTCCAACAAATCAGGCTGACCGCGCAAACCGCGCTCGTGCGCCAGGAGAATCTGCAGCCGTTCCCGTGCAACAGGCGCGGAAGCAGTGCGGCTACCGAAGAAGAGCCGCGGCAGATTCATCATGCGGCCCTCCGTCCCAGCAATCGGTCCATCAGGCCCTTTCGTTCGACCGGCACAATCATGGCGACAGTTTCACCCATCAGTCGACGCGCTGCATCGACGTAGGCGCGGGCCGGTGCGCTGCCGGCGTCGTTCAGGGTAACGGGAGATCCGACGTTCGACGCACGCAAAACGTCCTGGCTCTCAGGAATGATTCCAAGCAGCGGCGTACCGAGGATTTCAAGAACATCCTCGATGCCCAGCATTTCCCCGCGCGCTGCACGCGCAGTGTCATATCGGGTTATCAGCACATGCTTTTCGACCCGCTCGCCCTTTTCGGCCTTCACCGTCTTTGAATCGAGCATTCCGATGATGCGGTCGGAGTCACGCACCGACGAGACTTCCGGGTTAGTGACGATGACCGCCTCGTCCGCATAGCGCATCGCAAGCATCGCGCCTCGCTCGATGCCGGCCGGACTATCGCAGAGAATCCAGTCAAATCTCGTTCGCAGATCCGCGATTATCTTGCTGATGCCTTCGTCCGTCAGGGCATCCTTGTCCCTGGTTTGGGATGCGGGAAGCAGCCACAGATTCTCGAGACGCTTGTCGCGAATGAGAGCTTGCGACAGCTTTGCGACGCCTTGCACCACATTGATGAGGTCAAACACGACCCGTCGTTCCGCCCCCATAACAAGATCGAGGTTGCGCAGACCGACATCGAAGTCGACAACCACTACCTTTTGTCCCATTTGCGCGAGCGTCGCCCCGAGCGCGGCGGTAGAAGTTGTTTTGCCGACGCCGCCTTTGCCAGACGTCACGACCAAGACTTTGGCCATACTTATCTCCCCAAGCCAATCAATTCAGAGGTGCAATTTTCACGATGTCGCCTTCGAGCCACACTTGAGCCGGCCGATCGCACAAGGTGGTGTCGATTTCTTCCGCAGTTCGATAGTAGCCGTCGATGGCCAGGAGTTCCGCCTCGATTTTCTGACAGTAAATACGAGCGGCCGAATTGCCGTTAATGCCCGCCATCGCCCGGCCGCGAAGCGTTCCGTAGATATGGATGGACCCCCCGGCGACAATTTCCGCGCCCGAACCGACCGAACCCAGGATTGTCACGTCGCCTTCGGTAAAGACCGACTGACCGGAGCGCACCTGGCTTTCAAGCAGCAGGGACGTCGGCTTCGGCTTGGGCTCAGGCTTCTTCGGTTCGTTCAGCGTCAGCACACACTGGCGCCCGCCTGTAAGCAAAGGTGGCATGCTTGGAGTGAGGCGAGCCGCCTCCGCACCCTCGATGCCAAGGACACGAATGTTGCGTTGTTCGAGGCTCGTGACGAGGTGCATGATGGCTGTTTGGCTGAGGTCAACCTCCGAAAGGTCGAGCACCACCGGCTTGCCGATAAAAAAGCCGGGCGAGCGACCAAGCGTTGCATCTATTTCTTCAAGCCAGCCAACGATCGGAACTGTCGGGCAAAACACGAACGCAACATAAGATCGCCCTCGCATGCGAACCAGTTGACGTGTTGGCCGCGCATTTGCCTTCATGATGATTGACTCGCATGTCCTTTCGAACGGGTAGGGATGGCCGTGCATCGCTCTTATCCGCGAACGCCAAAGCGTCGCGAATCGCCTGCATCTTCATCCTGAAGTGAATTGAGTCGGCCGGCAAAATTGAGACGGAATTGGGAACGGGATCGCGCCGCGCCGCAATGACGCCGCTATCGCGCCGAAAACGTTGACGCTGTCGGTTACGCCCGAAAAGTGCCAGACCGATCCGCGACACGCAGGGCGGTATGTTCAGGCGGTGAGCTGCGTTGTCTCCGACGTGTCAGTGCAGCCGGTGAGGTCGGAATATTCCAGGATCGGATGTGGCCGTCCCATCAGGTAACCCTGTACTTCATTGCAGGACTCGGCGGCAAGAAATTCGAGCTGGGCCTTTGTCTCCACGCCCTCTGCCAGCACCGGTAGATCGAGCCCGTGTGCCAACCCAATGACGGCACGCACAATGGCCGCCGACTGCGGATTGCTCTTCACATTCGATATGAATGACTGGTCGATCTTGATCTTGTCGAACGGGAACGATTGCAGATATGACAACGAGGAATAACCGGTGCCAAAGTCGTCCATGGCGATGCGAACGCCAAGCGCCTTCAGGCGACGCAGGATCGAGAGGCTGCGGCTGAAGTCCTCGATCAGCACGCCCTCGGTGATTTCAAGCTCCAACCGTGTCGGTGCCAGGCCGGTTTCCAGAAGTACCGAATGTACCAATCCCGGGAGGTCACCGTGGCGGAACTGGATTGGCGACAGGTTGACCGCGATTTGGAGCGGGTGCGACCAGCCCGCCGCTTCGCGGCAGGCCTCGCGGAGAACCCATTCGCCGATCTGTATGATGAGACCGCTTTCCTCGGCAACCGGGATGAAGGTTGCGGGCGGCACCATGCCGCGCTGAGGATTGTGCCAACGGGCCAATGCCTCGAACCCGATCACCTCGCCATCGATCTTTGCCAGCGGCTGATAGTGAAGACGCAGCTCGCTTCGCGCTACGGCCGAGCTGAGTTCGTGCTGGATAGCGCGCCGCTCGCGCAGCCTGTTGTCCATTTCAATTTCGAAGAAACGCGTCTTGCCGCGACCAGCGGCTTTGGCGCGGTAGAGTGCCGCATCGGCATTGTTGAGTAGCGTCGTTGCGTCGGTACCGTCGGCCGGAAAGATTGCAACGCCAATGCTGAGACCGACGCGCAGATGCTGGCCATTCAGGTCCAAATCAGTAGCGACGGCCGCGTGGAGACGCCCGGCGAGCATTTCGGCGAGCGCTGGTTGATCACCGATCGGCGTAGTGAGGGTAAATTCGTCGCCCCCAAGCCGTGCGAAGTAAGCCTCGCCGGCTAGCGCACGCAGCTGTTGCGCCAGCTCGCGAAGCAAATCGTCGCCGACCGCATGACCAAACGTATCGTTGACCTCCTTGAAGCGGTCAAGGTCGATGCTCAGGACGGCGAAAGATTCGTTAGCAGCCGCAGCGGCACCGATCGAACGAGTGAGATGCTCGACGAAAGCGGCGCGATTGGGCAAGTCCGTCAAGGCATCATGATGCGCCATATGCTCGATACGGGCCTCCGCCTCCTTCCGCTCGGTAATATCCTCCGAAAGGCTCAGGAGGTAGCGCTGTTCGCCGGTTTCGTCCGGGATCGAAAGATTCTTGGTTGTCAGGATGCGGGTGCCGTTGTGAGGGGTGCAAACCGTGTGCTCGGCGATGGTTTGCAGATCTTGCGTAGTCAAGGCCTCTTCAGCCAGCGGGAACAGGTTGCTCGCAGTTTCCTTGTCGGATTGATCGTGCGCGCGTCTGCCGATCAAGTTGCCACGCGCAATCCCAAATATGGTTTCGGCAGTCCGGTTGATGAGGACATAGCACCGATCTCGCGCATCCTTGACGGCAACCGACAGCGGCATGTTCTCGATGATGGTATCGAGAAATTTCTGGGTGCGACCCAGCTTTGCAGTGGACTCATCGAGAGCTTCCAGCTGCCGGAAATGAACGAGAGAGATCGTCAGGCCCGCAAGTGCCAGAGCCAGGAAGAGACCCAGTCCGATGCCGGTGCTTTGCCACGTTACGGTACGCAGAAAAGGCGACATCGGGACGTCGATCACGAACGCGCCGATAACGTCGTGGAGATGCCACTGCGGTTTGTCGGGCTGGAGGGCGTTGTGACAGCTAACGCAACTCTGTTCGTGCGCGAGGGTCGGATAGACCGTGCGGAACATCAATTCGCCATTGACGTCCAGCAGCTCCGATATCGGCTTTGGGTTTGGCATCGCTGCAAAGGCCTCGACGGTTTGGGCCATTCTTGCATCGGTTGGAGGCGTCGAAATCTCTCGTCCCGGCCGACCGACCGAGGCCAGGCGAAACTCGGAATTATCGCCGTTCTGCTTATTGAAAGCCTCGATCGCGTGGGCCCGGAACGAGGCTGGAACCGGCGCGTCCTTTCCGAACTGCGATCGGACTGCCGAATAGTTGGTTACAAAAGCGTCCACCAACTGGAGCGCGATGATCTTTTCGTTGCTCTTATGCTCCTTGAACCAGTTCAAGCTGAAATAATAGAAGCCGTAGCCAACAGCTACAGACAGCGCTGCGCAGACGCTCAGATGCAGGAGAAAGCCGCGACCGGATCGCGACTCCATGAAGCGCCAAAACCGCGAAAGCTCTTTCATCCATCGCCCCTAAGGCACAACGCCGTCCAAGCGGAGTATGATCGCTGGGGGGCGTTAGTCGGCTACCGGAGCCATGAAATTCTCCCGGTCTATTTCGATTTTGCGTGACACCTACTAAGGTTCGATGAATGACGCGCGCGTTGGCCGTCTTTAACTATATGTTTATCAACATACGAACGCGGACGATTGCTTAAATAGTCCCTGCATCGCTGAGGCTTTGACAGTCGTTCAGCCTCCACAGGTTTTTTCCGTCAGCAATGGGCTGATTGTCCCGTTCCTGATCCTTGCGGCATCATAGGCGGCGTCTGGATGGGCGGCGGAGATGCTCAATTCGAGCCTCGATCAATACGGCAGCTGCGCGTCCTGGCTCTTTATTCCTTTGATCGAGCCAAACGAGTTATCGGGATCGCCAAGCCCAAAGTAGAACTCGCCGAGCGGAAAAAGGAAGTCTTGAAGGGCGCTAAAACGCCACACGGATCAATGCCCGACAACAATCTCCGGCACCTTCGTCGCGGGCGGCGTATTGCGGCTGCGCTGGGTGCGCACGATGCCGTCGATGATGGTCATGCCGACGCCGGGGAGATCGCCGAGCTGCACGCTGTCGAGAATGCTCTTGCCGGCGGAATGCTGCGCCTTGTCCATGATGACGAAGTCGGCCGAACGGCCGACTTCAATCAAGCCGCAGTCCAGCGCGCGCATTCGGGCGGTGTTCCCTGTCGCAAAGCAGAACGCGATCTCCGCAGGCACCTCGCCGAGCGACGACAACAGCGACACCATGCGCAGAATGCCAAGCGGCTGCACGCCGGAGCCGGCGGGGGCATCGGTGCCGAGGATGACGCGGTTGAGGTCGCCCATCTCGCGCGCGATCCGTAATGTGTAGAGTGCCGAGCGTTCGTTGCCGTTGTGGACCAGCTCCAGTCCGCGCTTGCAGCCCTCGCAGATACATCGGATCTGGTCGTCGGGCAGCGCGGTGTGACCGCCGTTGATGTGGCCGATCACATCGGTGTCGGCTTCCAATACCACATCCTTGTCGATCAGGCCGGAGCCGGGAATCGACGGGCCGCCGGTGTGGATCGTGCTCTGGATGCCGTATTTGCGCGCCCACCCCACCATCTTGCGCGCGGTCGGACCGTCCTTGACGCCGCCGAGACCGACTTCGCCGAGCAGCTTGACGCCGGCCGCAGCCAACTCCCTAAAATCGTCTTCGACCATTTCGCATTCGATCACCGGCGCGCCGGCGTGAACCTTCACACCGCCGGGGCGAAGCGTCCAGAACGCGCGCTGGGCAAAGATCGCCATCGCCTTCAGGCCGATGACGTCGCGCGGCCGGCCGGGCATGTGAACCTCGCCGGCCGAGATCATGGTGGTGACGCCGCCGTGCAGAAAGCTGTCGATCCACCCGATCTGGTTTTGCCGCGGCGTCCAGTCACCGGCGACGGGATGGACATGGCTGTCGATCAGGCCGGGCGCCACCGTGGTGCCATTGGCGTCGACGATGGTGGTGGCCCCTTCAACATCGACGTCCCTGGCGCGGCCGATGGCCGTGATCTTGCCGTTCACGGCCAGAATCGTGTCGGCGTCGAGAATGGGCTTTTCCAGGGCGCCAGAGAGCACCAGCCCGATATTGCGGATCACGAGCCTGGTCGGGCCGGCTGCCTGGGGCGCATCGTGGGCCATCGGTTTTTCCTTTTTGTTCAATGCCTTCGCAGGCGGCGTTAAGGGCATCTTGCGCGCGGCTTGACGCCGGGATCAAGGAGGATTATTCATTTGTACACAAATGAATGTGTACAAATGAATTAGACAGGCGCGGGGTCCGGCCCGCATGGCGGAGGCGGCAAGATGAGCAATTTCAACTCGGAGAGCGTCCTGAGCGTGCACCACTGGACCGATACGTTGTTCAGCTTCACCACGACCCGCGACCCGTCGTTCCGTTTCCGGAACGGTGAATTCACGATGATCGGATTGAAAGTCGGAGAAAGGCCGCTGCTGCGCGCGCCTACAGCGTTGCCAGTGCCAACTACGAAGACCGGCTCGAATTCTTTTCGATCAAGGTGCCGGACGGACCGCTGACCTCGCGTCTGCAGCACCTCAAAAAGGGCGACGAGATCATCGTCAGCCGCAAGACGACCGGCACGCTGGTGATCGACAATCTCGAAGACGGCCGCAATCTCTATCTGATCGGTACCGGCACCGGGCTTGCGCCGTTCCTGAGCGTGATCAAGGATCCCGAAACCTATCAGCGTTTCGAGAAGGTGGTATTGCTGCATGGCTGTCGCCGGGTCGCCGAGCTGGCCTATGGCGAGATGATCACGAAGCAATTGCCCAATGACGAATTGATCGGTGAATTGATACGCAATCAGTTGATCTACTATCCGACCGTGACGCGTGATCCATTCCGAAATCGCGGCCGGATCACCGACCTGATCAATTCGGGGAAGTTGTTTGGGGATATCGGGCTGGCCTCGCTTTCGCCTGAACATGACCGCGTCATGATCTGCGGCAGCCCGGCGCTGGTGCATGACACCCGCGTACTTTTGTCGGACAAGGGATTTGTGGAAGGCAATCACGGCGAGGCGGCCCAGTTCGTCGTCGAAAAGGCATTCGCCGAACGCTAATGCTTGCGATAGCGCAGCCAGCTCGCGCGAATATCGTGGGCTGTATTGCGGAGTTTCGTGAGCACATCCTCTTGACTCAAGGACGGAGCTGCCCGGTAATGCCGAAAATCTTTTGCCTTCGCGAAAGATCACAAAAATGGCTCCCCGGGGGGAGAAGACCATGGCAAACATCGGTCGACGCGGCTTCGTCAAAGGCGCGACGCTTGGTGCACTGGCTTTTACCGTAGGCGGAACTGAAGTCCTCATGGCGCCCGGAGAAGCAAGGGCGCGCAATGTGCCGTTCCGGCTTCTCGATGGCCATCAGGCCGAGACCCTTGAGGCGCTTGGCGAAACATTGGTGCCTCAGGCGCGTGAGGCCGGGATCGCCCACTACATCGATCAGCAGCTTTCGGTACCGCCGCACGAAGCTCTTCTTCAGGCCCGCATCTTCAACGTCCGACCACCCTTCGCGGATTTTTACCGAACCGCGATCGTCACGATTGACGAGAGAAGCCGCAAGTTGTTCGGACGTGATTTCGCCGAATTGTCGGCAACCGAGCAGCGCGAGTTTGTCGATCGCATGCGGCAAAACAGGATCGATGGCTGGACGGGAAGGCCGGGTGCCGCTGTCTATAGCGTGCTGCGCGCGGATGCCGTCGATGTCGTCTACGGGACAATGGAAGGCTACGAAGCGCTGGGCATTCCCTACATGGCGCATATTCCACCGGAAAAGAGGTGGTGAAATGGCCAACGAAAAAGTAGACGTCGTTATCGTTGGGGCGGGTGCATCCGGTTCGGTCTATGCGTCAGTGCTGGCGAATGCCGGCAAGAAGGTGGTTTTGCTGGATTCCGGTCCGGACTGGGAGCTTTCCGATCTCATCAGCTCAGAGATCTGGGGCCGCCGGGTCAAGCCCGCTGGCGCGCCAATTCTTCTCGAAGGCAAGAATCCGATGGCTTACGCCGCGCAAAGCGGATGGGGCGTCGGTGGCGCGGCATTGCATTACTTCGCCAATTTCCCGCGGCTGTTGCCGACCGATTTCAGGATGAAGAGCGAGCACGGCCGCGGAAACGATTGGCCGATCTCCTATCAAGACGTCGCGCCATTCTATGACAAGGTCGCGCGCGAGATCGGCGTTTCCGGCGATGCCAGGGCCGAGGAGAAATGGCGGCCGGCCGGGGAAGCCTATCCGATGCCGCCGATGAAGACCTTCCGCAACGGCGACATCTGGATGAAGGGTTTCGAGGCCGCCGGAATCCCCATGGTGCCGGCGCCGGTCGGCATGAATTCGGTGGAATTCAAGGGACGGCCCGCGTGCCTCTACGACGGATGGTGTCACGTCGGCTGTCCGATCGGCGCGCTCGCCAATCCGCAAGTGACCTATCTGGGTGAGGCACGAAAGGCCGGTGCGGAGGTTCGCGCCTTGTCCATAGTGTCGCGCGTTCTTACCAATCAGGCTGGCACGCGGGTGACCGGTGTGGAATATTACGATGACAAACATCAAAAGCAGACCCAGGAAGCAAGCGTGGTGCTGCTCGCCGCATGGTCGGCGCAAAATCCGCGGCTGCTGTTGAACTCCGCGACCGACAAGCACCCCAAGGGTCTTGGCAACGCGAGCGGTCTCGTCGGCCGCTATATGATGTCGCACCACGTGGCCAACACCTGGGCGATGTTCGACGAGGATGTTCAGAATCACATGGGCACGATTGCCGTGCAGTACATGTCTTACGAGCGCTATCCAAAGACCAGCCACGCCGGCGCGTTCGGAAGCTCGTTCGTTACTGCAGGCTTCGCGGTGAAGGCGACCGATCTCGCCAATTCCCGTGGCGATCTGTTCGGGCCCGAGCTCGCGGATTACATGAAGCGCGCGGCGCGCAATCTCGCGGGCATCAAGACGTTTGGCGAGGAACAGCCGAACCTGGAAAACCGCGTCGAGTTGGCGAGCGACAAGGACGAATTCGGCATGCCGCTGGGAAGGCTGACCCACAGTTTCGATTCTGATGCGGTGGCGCTGTGGAATGCCAATCTCGAAGAAGGCCTGAAGATCGCCAAGGCGAGCGGTGCGAAGGAAGCGTGGTCCGCGCGCGGCGCGATGCCGACCAGCCATCTCCTGGGTGGCACCATCATGGGGACGAGCGCTGCCGATTCGGTCGTCGATAGCTACGGCCAAAGCCACGAAATCCCGAATCTCTGGGTTGCAGGACCGGGCATCTTTCCCACCGAAGGCGCCTCGAATCCGACATTTACGATCTTTGCGCTGTCGCAGCGCGGCGCCGAGCGCATGGCCGCGCAATGGGGAACGTTGACGAACTGATCATTCTCCGAATTTGAGACTGCCGTTGGTTGTTCGAAAAGCGAACGACACTGGCGGCAGCGGGTCGCGCAGGTCTGCATTGACCCACGTTGATGGCCTCAAGGCAAGTTGCGCCGGGCAGCGTTTTCTTGCTGGTTCGGCCCCGCTGAGCCGCCGCCCGATCGGTGCTAAACCGTTGGTTTTGATCTCGGCAAATTTCGCGTGAAAATGTCACTGCCGCGATGCCTCGGCCTTATGCGCGCGGGGGCCGGCAGGAACATGTTCACGTCATAAAAGCATCAGATCCCGGGAATAACGCTGCCGGTGTCGGAGTCTATTGGAGGCCGGTGGTTTCGCTCGGCATTTCCCTGGGTTCAGCAGCCACAACCAGTCATCATGAGCAAAGAAACACAACCTGGATCTGATAGAATTGACCGGGAAATCCGCGCGGCCGACGCTCTGGAGCAGGCCCGCTTGTTGCCCCCGGGCCCGGAACGCAACGAGGCGCTCAAACTGGCGAGCCTGCTCCGGTGGACGGCCGATTCACAGGGCGTCGTCTTTGCAAAGCGGGGGCGGCCGCGGAAGTGAATACAAGGCGCCTGTCCGCCCGTGAAGTCGCGTCGAATTGACACACATGGCGCAATCCTCATCAGGGTGCACGTCGTTTGACGGCCGAATTTTTCCGTGCCGGAAGGCCCGTGAGACCGGACCAGCGTTTACTTTCAGCAGCCTCGGCAAATGCCGTTGATGACGCGGTTGAGCCTCGCGTTCTCTTCGTCCGGAGCCTGCTCAAACGAAGACGTCGATACGGGAACGTCGACGGCTTGCGGCTGGCGGTGGCCTACCGGCGCTGACCAAGGTCTGGTTGATGTTTCGCATCCAGGCGATAACCAGCCGGCGGACGGCGCTGGTGCTCCCACGCCCGTTGGCGCCTGGGATGCGGTCGGGCACGCGCCTGGCTCATGGGTGCCGGCCTGTGCGGGTACCGGTTTTGCAAAAACCATCGATAGAATAGCGGCGGTCCCAAGAAGAGTGAGTCTCGTCATTGTTTCTCTCCCGGATGATTACGCGCTCCCCGTGAGCGCTTCCGGCAGAGAGACTCCTGTTTGAGTTTTGATATTCCTCCGGAGATCCAATGTTACGAAATGTTGAGCCGGCGTGAGACGCTCGCCGCATGTTCACTTGCGCGTGCGTTGTGGAATAAGCGCCATTGAAGGACAGTCGTCGATCATCTGCGCAATGCAGGGAAGGACAGCTTGTCACTGCGCGGCGCTTTCCCCAGGCCTCGGTCGTGATCCCGCCGCAGGGCGGTGAACCGCCTGCCGATTACACCGCGGTGGGTTTCTTCCATCCGCCAAATGTCTGTTCGAGGTGCCGAACCAGCGCCAGCGCAACGTCTTCCCGCCAGGGCCTTGCGGCTACCTGAACACCAAGCGGAAGTCCTTCGGGTGAGGTCCCGACCCGCACCGTTGCCGTCGGCCATCCCGTCAGGTTGTACATCTGCGCGTATCCAAATCCGCGGCGATTTTGTTCCTCAAAGCTTGTACCGTGAGGCAATGCCGGATACGGCATGACCGCTGAAAGCACGGCGTCGTAATTCTCGATGTAGCGCAGCATTGAATTTCGAAAGGCGTCCCATCGCACGAACGCGGCCAGCGCCTCGGTCGTGTTGGCCATCGCAGGCGCGACCGCATTGGTCAACGCCTGCTCGAACAGGGGTGAGATGGGATCGCTGCCAATGCTCTTCAGGAAAGCGCGCGTCCCGGCACCACCGTCGCCGCGGCTCATGTCGAAATAGATGGTGGCAGCCTTGGCGGCATCCGGGGGACGGTTTTCCTCGACCTTGACGCCGGCCTCCATGAAGGCCTTCGCGGAATCACGAACCGCGGCGCTGATCTCCCTGGTGGGGGTTGCCGCGCCGTCGTCTTCGAAATAGGCCAATTTCAATCCGCTCAGCGTCACGGCCTTCGAATCCAGCAAAGGCATTCCGACAATCGAGTGATCACGGAAGTCAGGGCCCGCGATCAACGGCAACGCCAGCGCGAGATCGTCGACCTTGCGCGCGATCAGGCTGACGTGAAACACCGCATTGCGCGCACCCATCGGCATCGGAAATTGCCCGGTGCGCGGCACGCGACCGGAGGTCGGTTTGATCGCCGCGAGACCGCAAAAATGCGCCGGGATTCGAATGCTGCCACCGGCATCGGTGCCGAGCCCGAGCGGCGACCCGCAGGCTGCGACAATCGCGGATTCCCCGCCGCTGCTGCCGCCGGGGGTCCGGGCGAGGTCATAGGGATTGTTGCTGCGTCCGTAGACGAGATTGTCGGTCTCGATCGCGCCGGCCAATTCAGGGACGTTGGTCTTGCCAAGGATGATGCCGCCGGCGGCGCGAAGCCGGGCCACCGCGGTCGCATCGGCCTTGGGGACAAAATTCGCGCGGCCCTTGGTACCGCCGGTGCAGATGACGCCAATCGTCTCCAGCGTATCCTTGATGGTGATGGGGACGCCATGCAGCGGGCCCATGATCTCGCCGCGCGCCAGCGCCGCGTCGGCCGCGTCCGCCTCTTTCCGTGCCGAATCGGCCGTGAGCTGGACAATGGCGTTGAGTTTCGGATTGACCTTTGCGATCTGCTCAAGATGGGCTTCGACAATGGCCCGCGAGGTGAGCTGTTTGGAGCGGATGGCGCCGGCGAGTTCGCTGGCCGATTTGGAAGTGATATCGCCGCTCGCCTCCGATGCGGCTTCGGCCGTGCCGACCAGCGAGGTGCGCCCTGCTGCCGCCACTGCGCCTGCGAGTGCAGCCGTACCCAAAAAGTCCCGTCGTCCCATTTTGTCGCTCATGTGCGTTCCGATCTCCCCAACAGGCCTGCGGTGCCGCAGCTAATTCTGTTTCTTGCCAGCATGCAAGCTTGCTGATCGAAGATGACGATCGGTGACTGAGGCTGTCAAAGTCAGCCGAAAATGATGGACGGTCGATGCAACGGATGCAAAATCAATGCCGCCAAAGAAAAATCGACGGAGAGGGGAAATCAAATGATGTCGATCGACCCGCTAACTGCCGCAGCCGTGCTGGTTGCAACAGCCGCGACGGACGCGGTCTACGTCATGTTCACGTCCGCCGTTGTCGCGCGAAGGCGGGTACCGGCGGCGAGCTGGAGCAGCGTCTGGTACCTGCTCTCTTCCTACGCCGTGATCAGTTACACCGAAAACTGGGTCTATGTCGGCTTCGCCGCGGCCGGCTCCTGGATCGGGGCGTTCGCTTCGATCACCTATTTGCACCGGCCGCCTGGCGGCCCGCCCATTGGTGCAGGCCCGGAATGAAAAGCCGGTTGGCGGTTCAGCCGCCAAGATAGGCTTCGCGGATGCGCGGATCGTCGGCGAGGACAGCCGAAGGTCCGGACAGGGTAATACATCCGGTCTCCAGCACGAAGGCGCGGTTCGCGATTTCGAGCGCCATCGCTGAATTCTGCTCTACCAGCAGCACGCCGAGACCCGTTCGCTTGTTGAGTTCGAGGATGCGGTCGAACACCTGCTCAATCACGATCGGAGCAAGCCCGAGTGACGGTTCATCGAGCATCAGGAGGCTCGGGCGACCCATCAGGGCGCGGCCGATTGCCAGCATCTGCTGCTCGCCGCCGGAGAGCGACCAGCCGCCTTGCTTCAATCGTTCCTTGAGGCGCGGGAACAGATCGAACACCAGCGCGAGATCTTCATCAACCTCGCGCTTGTTTCGGGAACGCGATGCCGTACCCGTGATGAGATTTTCCCGTACGGTCAGACCAGGAAAGATGCGCCGGCCCTCGGGGCAGTGAGCTAGGCCCGAACCGACGATGGATTCGACCGCGGCAGTTTGTATGTTCTCGCCCTTCCAGGAGATGGTGCCCGCGGTAGCGCGGACCAGTCCGGAAATCGTACTTAGCGTCGTGGTCTTGCCGGCGCCATTGCCGCCGATCAGGGCGACGATTTCACCCATCTCGACGCTGAACGAAATGCCTTTCAAGACTTCGATGTGGCCGTAGGAAACCCTTAAGTTGTCGATTTTAAGCATGGCGATGCCGCCTGCCGAGATAGGCCTCGATCACCAATGGATTGCGCTGGATTTCGGAAGGCGCGCCTTCCGCGATCTTCTTGCCGAAATCAAGCACCGCAACACGGTCGCTGATGCCCATCACCAGCCGCACATTGTGCTCGACCAGAAGAATAGTGATGCCGCGGCTCTTGAGCCTGGCGATGGTGTCCAGGAGCGTCATGCTTTCAGTCATATTCATGCCTGCAGCCGGCTCGTCGAGCAGCAGAACACTCGGTCTTGACGCCAGCGCCCGCGCAATCTCCAGGAGACGTTGCTGCGCGTAGGGCAATTGCGCGGCGCGGTCATCGGCGCGGGTGTCCAGGCCGACAATCTGAAGCGCCTCGCGCGCGCCACGATCGATTTCGGCTTCCAGGTGCCTGTGCCGCCTATTCGATGTCAGGACGTCGAAAAGCGACGTCGGCCTGTTGCAGGCAGCCGCTACCTTCACGTTTTCAATCACGCTCAGATTTTCGAAGATCCTGATGTTCTGGAATGTTCGTGCCAGGCCGAGCCGCGCAATCCGATGCGGCTTGAGACGAAAAATCTCACGACCACTGACGCGAATGGAGCCGATGTCGGCGTGCGAGGCGCCGCTCAGCGCGTTCAGCAACGTGGTCTTGCCTGAACCATTCGGGCCGATGATGGCCTGCACAATGCCTTTGGGTATGTCGAGATCGACGCCATCGAGGGCGACGAGGCCGCCAAACCGTCGCGTCACACCCCGGGCGATAATGATCGGTTCCGGGGTCAACGCGCGCCCGCCCGGCGTAGTTGCAGTTGCGATGCGAGCGATGCCAGGCCTCCCGGAGCCAGCGCGATGACGGTGATGACGCCGAGGCCATAGAGCACGAGATACCATTGACCCAGAAACCGGAGCGCCTCGGGCAGGATCGTCAAGGCCAGCGCGCCGATGACGCCGCCAGCGATCGAGCCCATGCCGCCGACAATAAGCATGGTCATCAGCAGGATCGCTTGCGTACCGGAAAAGCTGTCGGGACTGATGAAGCGGATCGAAGACGCGTAGAGGCATCCCGCGAGCCCCGCATAGGCCGCGCCAATCATGAAGGCAAGCAGCTTGGTCCTGGTGGTATCGACACCGCTTTGCTCGGCCGCGATTTCGCTGTCCCTGGTCGCGATCATCGCACGGCCGAAAACCGAATTGCGGACGCGTGTTGCGATCGTGACGGCTAGCACCAGCGTTGCGATCAACAGGTAGTAATGCTGCACTTGACCCTGGGGCCCGATCCCGAAAATGCTGATACCCGGAATGGCCCGCAAGCCGGAGGTGCCCCCGGTGACCGGTTCCCAATGCACGATGATCAGCCGGACGATTTCGCCAAAGCCTATGGTGGTCATTGCCAGATAATAGGTGCGCAGGCGCATGGTCGGCAGGCCGAGCATGAGGCTCGCCGCGATCACGACGACGACCGACAGGAAAGGTGTCGCGATCCATGGCAGGCCGGATTTGGTTGCGATCGCCGTGGTATAGGCGCCCAACCCGTAGAACGCGGCCTGTCCGAAGTTGATCTGGCCGGCCCACCCCGTCACAAAATTCAACCCGAGCACGACGATCGCATTCAGGATTGCGATATTGAGAAGCTGGATGATGTAGCCGTCCTGGGCGATGGCTGGAAGCGTCAGAGCGACGCCTGCCGCGAGAATAGGCCAGCTCTTGACCCACGACGTTTTCATCTCAGACCTTCTCGCTGCTCTTCTCGCCGAACAGGCCACGCGGCCAGGCGATGAGAACGGTGATCATGACGATGAAGGCGTATGCGTCGCGAAAGTTCGACGAGATGTAACGGGCGCCGAAGGTTTCGACGAGGCCAAGAAACAAGCCGCCAATCACCGCGCCCGGCAGATTGCCGAAGCCGCCGATCACGCTGACCACGAATCCCTTCAAGCCGAGACTGCCTCCCATGGTGGGTTCGGCGAGGAAAATCGGCGCGACCAAGAGCCCTGCGATCCCCGACAGGACCGCGCCGAAGGCGAAAGCAACCGCAATGGTGCGGTTCACGGGAATGCCGACCAGCCGCGCGGTGTGCAGATCCTGTGCGGTCGCCTGCATCAGGATTCCGAACCGTGTCCTGGTCAGGAAGAAAAATTGCAGCAGCAGGATCACGGCGAGGGTGCCGAAAATGAAAAGCTGATGCATCGAAATGACGACGCCGGCGAAACGTAACGGCGGGCCGTGGATTGGGGATGGCAAGGAGACCGGCAGCGGGCCCCAGATGATCAATGCGAGGTTCTCAAGCACGATGCCCATCGCGATCGTCGTCAGGATGACCAGAAATGCCGGACGCCCGCGCAGCGGAAAATAGACCAGCACCATGAACACCATGCCGACCAGCGCCATGGCCACCATGGTGATGGCCCAGGCCGCCAGCACCGGCAACTCATGCGTCACCGCGCAGCTGATGCCGATGAAAGCCCCAAGCATCAGCAGCTGACCTTGCGCGAAGTTGACGATCTGCACCGTGTTGAAGATCAGCAACAGGCCCAGTGCAACGAGA
>Ga0210405_10002411_pt1 | contig 19481 bp, 20 predicted proteins | sample IncBWH11MmetaG_FD_155492 | JGI IMG/M metagenome (GOLD analysis project Ga0210405, IMG submission 155492) | Forest soil microbial communities from Barre Woods Harvard Forest LTER site, Petersham, Massachusetts, United States - Inc-BW-H-11-M | ecosystem: Environmental > Terrestrial > Soil >... | reverse complement strand
GCCCTCGGCGAATACCCGTACGCCACGCCCGCCCGCCATCACTGATCGAACGCCGGCTCCGCGCTTTTGTGGCGCTTCCCGGAGCGCCGTATTATTCTGTGTTTCTATGTCACGGGCTCTCGTCGCGTTGACGCTCATTCTCGGATTGTTGTTTGGCGGTGCGTCAGCCAGTTTTGCGCAATCGTCCAAGCAGCACCGCAAATCGAAAAAGCCCAAAACGCCGCCCTGCAGGACCGGCTGCAAGCTGGAGACGCCCGCTCCTCAGGTGGCCGCGGATACGCCGGAAGACGAGGCGGCGCAAAAAGAACTTGCTGGCCTGGCACGCGAACTGCACAACGGCGCGCCCGGCGCGTACGAGAAACTTTCGGCGTTTGCCGTCAAACATACTACGGATGCGTCGGGGGCGCGCGCCGCGCTGGCTCTTGGCTATGAAGAGTATTCGAAGAACCGCGCCGCGCAAGGACTTGGGTGGTTGCTGAAGGCGCAGAACGACACGCTGCTCCGCGAGTACGCGCTCTACTGGACCGCACAAGCGCAGCGCGCTCTGGGACGCAATGCGGACGCTTACAAAGCGCTCGAAACCATCCAGCACGATTACCCAAACACAGCCATGCGCGAGCCACTTCTGGAAGCTTTCGCGCCCACGGCGGTTCAGCTTGGGCACCCGCAAGAGGCCATCGACGCTCTCGAGGCCTATTCCGCCACGGCGTCGAAGCCCACGCTGCTTTTCGATCGCGCTCACGCCTATCAGGCTGCGCATCAGCTTGCGCGGGCCGCCAAGGATTATCAGACCGTCTTCTACAAGTTTCCTCTGGCGGACGAAGCCAAGCCTGCCGGTTCTGCTTTGGCGCCGCTGATGCACGCCCTTGGAAAAGAATACGTTTATCCCGGCGCGGAATTGCAGGAGCAGCGCGCCCAGGCTTTTTACGATGCGCACAAGTGGAAAGAAGCGCGCGCGGAATTCGAGAAACTTCTCACCATGCTCAAGGATCCAGCGAATCCCACGCGCCAACGGGCGCAGCTTCGCGCTGCGGAGTGCCGCGTGCAATTGAAGGGTTCGCCTTCCTTGATCGCCGAGGTAAAGACCCCGGACCTGGACGTGGATGCCGAGCGGCTCTACGCCCTTTCCCAGGCTTATCGCACCGCCAAAAAAGAAACGGAGATGTTTAACGCGCTCAACACTCTGGCTAAGGATTATCCCGAGAGCAAATGGAACGAAGAAGGCTTGATGGCGGCAGGGAATTACCATTGGGTGGAACTCGAACGTGAGAAAGCCGCCGTCGCCTATCAGCGCGTCTTAGACTCCTTTCCGAACGGAAAATACGCATTTAACTGCGAATGGCGCATCGCGTGGGTCGCCTATCTGAATCGCCAGCCGGACGCCGACAATCGGCTTTCCACATTTCTGTCGAAGTATCCCGCGTCGGCCAACTCCGTCGACGCCCTCTATTGGCTTGGCCGCATCGCTGAGCGCGGCGGGAATGGCGCGCGCGCGCGCAGCTATTACAGCAAGGCGGTCGAGCGTTTCCCGCAAACCTACTTTGGCAACGCCGCCGCTGCCCGGCTGGCCAAACTTGGTCCCGGTGAAGAGAGTCCCACGGAGCTTGTTGAGAAGATTCCGCCGCCGCCATCGCTTCATCCGTTTGACGAGCCGATTCCGGATGCCGCCGCGGACCGCTGGGCGCGCGCGCAGGCGCTGCGCGCCATCGCTTTCGATTCCTCCGCCGAGCAGGAGTTGAAGAACGCTTACTTCGCGACGGCTTCGCCGCGTTTTTTGCTGGAAGCCGCGCAGGCGGCTTTCGACCAAGGGCACTACGGCGCTGGCATGGCTTATGCCCGGATCATCGTGCCGAACTTTGATGCACGGAAGATTAGCGATGTGCCGGTTGCCGCGTGGAAGGCGCTCTATCCGCTCCCTTACGAAGCCGCGTTGCGCCGCGAAGCCGCCAGGAACGACTTCGATCCCATGTTTGCTGCTGGCCTCATTCGCCAGGAATCCACGTTTCAGGCCGATGCGGTCTCTTCCGCTAATGCTATCGGCTTGATGCAAGTTCTGCCAAAAACGGGCAAACTGCTTGCCAAGCAGCTCCGCGTCCGGTTCGCGAAAGACAGACTGTTCGAGCCAGACTTTAATATCGAGCTTGGCATGGCTTACATTGCGGGCCTGGTGCGGCTGACGGGTGCGTTGGAATATGCCGCCGCCGCCTACAACGCCGGCGAAGACCGTATCGCTGCGTGGAAAGCCGAACGCAATTACGAGGAGATTCCGGAACTGGTCGAGTCCATTCCCTTCACGCAAACTCGCGAATACGTGCAAGTCGTCTTGCGCAACACCGAAGTCTACCGCATGATTTATGGGCAGCCGAGCGTGGCCACGCAAGCCGCCACCGGCCACGCGCGCTGAGAAATCGTAAGTGTAACTTTGATCTTTGCCGGTAGGGGCGCAGCCCGCCGCGGCGGGCGCCGCTACGCCAACAATTTCATCCTCTTAAGAAGGTGCAATGACCGCTCCCGACCTCTCGATGGCACAAATCTCGCGCCGAATGCTTTCGGCTAAGGCCGAGCAATTCACCGAATCCGTAATCCGGGAAATGACGCGCCTGGCCTTGAAGCACGGCGCCGTCAATCTATCCCAGGGGTTTCCTGACTTCGCCGCGCCCGAGGAGATTAAGGAAGCCGCGCGCCAAGCCATCTCCGACGACATCAATCAGTACGCCATCACCTGGGGCGCGAAGCCGTTGCGCGACGCTATCGTTGAGAAATTCGAGCGCACCCAGGGTGTTAGGTACGATCCCGAGCGGGAGATCACCATCTGCTGCGGCTCGACCGAAGCCATGATGTCCGCGATGATGGCCATCATCAATCCCGGCGATGAAGTAGTGGTCTTCGAGCCGTTCTACGAGAACTACGGGCCGGATGCGATTTTGAGCGGCGCCACGCCGCGCTTCGTCAAGCTGCGCACTCCCGATTGGTCCTTCGACGAGAAAGAACTTGCGGCCGCTTTTGGCCCGCACACCAAAGCGATCATCCTGAACACACCGAATAATCCCACCGGCAAAGTGTTCACGCGCGCCGAACTCGAATTCATCCGCGATCTCTGCGTCCGCTGGAACGCTTATTGCATCACCGACGAAATCTACGAGCACATTCTCTATGACGGCGCCGAACACGTCTCCATGGCGCGCATCGACGGCATGCGTGACCGCACCATCGTTATCAATGGCCTGTCGAAAACGTACAGCGTTACCGGCTGGCGCGTGGGCTGGGTGCTGGCTCCGCCGGAACCGACGCAACCCATTCGCAAGGTGCACGATTTTCTGACTGTCGGTGCCGCGGCCCCGCTCCAACAAGCCGGCGCGAGCGCTTTGCATTTTGCCCAGAGCTACTACGACAAGCTTGCCGCTTCTTACGCGGCCAAACGCGAACGCCTACTGAAAATTCTCACCAGCGCTGGCTTTACTGTGTTTAAGCCGCGCGGCGCGTACTACATCATGACGGACATCTCGCGTTTCGCCGATCCCGATCCGGTTCGCTTCCAGGCCGACACGAAAGACGTGCGCTTCGCCAAGTTTCTAGTCGAATCGATCGGCGTCGCCGTCGTTCCGGGCTCCAGCTTCTACAACAACGCGCACGACGGCGCCTCGCAGGTCCGTTTCACGTTCTGCAAGAAAGAAGAAACGCTCGCCGCCGCCGAACAGCGCCTGACAAAGCTGCACGCCTGACGAATTCACCGCTGGTCTCGGTTGGCCGCAGTGACATCGGCAGCAGGCAGACAAACTGTGTGTTAGAATCCCCGCCTGATGAGCACTCTACCCGCGACGCTGAATCTCATTCCGCAGGATACGCGCATGGAAGCCAATGGCGACGGCGCCGCGTTCGACATTTCCGCCAACGCCACGCGGACGTTTCTCTGCCGCCTCACCGTCACGGATCAACTGGAACAGGAGTCACTTGATGTGTCGATCTGGGGCTCGGCCGACGGCGAAACCTGGTCGAAGAACCCGCTCCTCATGCTGCCGCAGCAGTTCTACCGCGGCACCACCAAGATGATCCTCGATCTCTCGCTGCGTCCGGAGACTAAATTCATTCGTGCTCGTTGGGAGTTGTTCCGCTGGGGGAGAGTTGCCCCGACACCAATGTTTGTCGCTGGCTTGGAGCTCGAGGAGGTCCCGCCAATGTCGCGCGAAACCCCTACAACGCGAATCGCGCTCGCGGCGAAATAGCTCGCAATGCCAAAAAGCAGATGCGCTCACTGGAATCCATGTCCATGGTCTCCAGGAATACTCTCCTGCTTCTAAAATTCATCTAAATTGTGAAAGTTTCGGCGCTGTTGGAGGTTTTTAGGGGTAGGAGACTGACGGTCGGTTGCCCTGTGGTGGTTAGCCCCCTACCCCGCGAGTGGTCTTGCCTATATAGACGAGGTGAGCCCGCAATTAGTTTCCTGACCTCATGAAAATAATTTGCGGCCCGTCAGCAGCCTATTCACCCACAGGCACGGTATCCAGATACCGCGCCACCGCTGCCTTCCAATGGAACTTTTCCGAAATTGCCGCCTGCAATGCTTGCGCCGCAGCCGGCTCGCCGTGGGTCAGATACGTTTGCTTGGGAGGCGCAGGTAGTGCGGTCAGCCAGCGAAGCAACTCGCTCTTTCCAGCGTGCGCGGAGAATTGTCCCATCTCCGTGATTTCCGCGGCCACTGGCACATCTTGGCCGTAGAGCTTGAGCGATTTTGCGCCTTCTTGCAAAGCGCGGCCGCGCGTGCCTTCGGCCTGGAATCCCGCAAGTATGACCGCATTTCGTGCATCCGGCAGCCGCTGCACCAGGTGATGCAACACCCGTCCGCCGCTCACCATCCCGCTTGCCGAAATGATGATGCAGGATTTCTTCACATTATTAATCGCCTTGGATTCCTCCACCGACCGCGTCAAATGGAATTCATGCACATTCAGGGGATCGCCCTTGCCGTCGCTTCCTTCTTCTCGAACATATTCCAGGTCGTGGTCCTCTTTGTGCTTCAAGTACAAGTCTGTCGCGTCCAGCGCCATCGGGCTGTCCACGTAGACCGGCAAGCGCGGAATTCTCTGCTGGTCCTCCAACTGCCGCAGGTAGTACATGAATGTCTGCGTCCGCCCGATGGCGAAAGACGGAATCACAATCGACCCGCCGCGTTTCGCCACGCGGTTTACGATTTGCGCCAGCAGTTCCGCGGGGTCGCCTTCGGGATGCTCGCGATCGCCGTAAGTCGATTCGCAAATCAGCACGTCTGCTTTCGAGGGCGGTGTGGTCGGATCCTTCAAAATTGCCTGGTTATACCGTCCGATATCACCGGAGAACACTACAACGTTTTTCTTGCCGCCTTCGGTGATGGCCAATTCCAGGCTGGAAGATCCCAGGATGTGTCCCGCGTCGTAAGACGTGACGCGAAACTCCGGGCTGATATCGAAGCTGCCGCTGCGCGGCATGCTCTTGATCAGCTTCAAAGTGGGATCAACATCCTCAGGCGTGTACAGCGGCTCGGGGTTGGCGTGACGGCTATCCTTATGAATCCGCGCGTGCAGCGTGTCCTCTTGCTGCAGATGAGCCGAGTCCTTCAGCAGGATGGTTGTGAGTTCAATCGTAGCTGGATTTGCAAATATCGGTCCGCGATAGCCCGCCTTCACCAACACCGGCAGCCATCCAGTGTGGTCCAGGTGCGCGTGCGTAAGCACGAGATAGTCAATCGTTTTCGGGTCGACCGGCAACGGCTTGTAGTTGCGGTCCTGCAGCTCTTGTGAGCCCTGAAAAATTCCGCAATCTACCAGCAGCCGCTTGCCCGCCGCCTCGACCAGATACTTCGAACCCGTAACGCTTCCCGCCGCGCCCAGAAAAGTGAGTTTTGCCATAGGCTTGCCATTCTACAGAATCGGACCACATTCGGAAGTCGAATCTTGGCGCGTGCTGAAAAAAAAAACAAAACGGAGCGAGTTCGCCCTGCAAACGCTCCGTTTTGTTTTTCCGGCTAACAGCAAAAAATGTACAACCAAAACAGCGCTCAACCCGCTGATCTCAGGCGAGGTCGAAGCGATCGTGATTCATCACTTTGGTCCACGCTGCCGCGAAGTCCTTCACGAACTTCTCCTTCGAGTCTGCGGACGCATAAACTTCCGCGAAAGCGCGCAGTTGCGAGTGCGAACCGAAGATCAGGTCCACACGCGTGCCGGTCCACTTCACCTCGTTCGTCTTGCGGTCGCGGCCTTCGTAGACAGCTTCAGAGCTGGAAGACGCATTGGATGGCTGCCACACCGTCCCCATGTCGAGCAGGTTGACGAAGAAGTCGTTCGTCAGGGTTTCCGGCCGCTTGGTGAAGACGCCGTGCTTGGTGGTCCCGACGTTTGCACCCAGCACACGCAGGCCACCTACGAGCACCGTCATCTCCGGCGCCGTCAAGCTAAGCAATTGCGCCCGATCCACCAGCAGCTCCGCCTCCGACACGCGCTGCTTGCCGTTGACATAGTTGCGGAACCCATCCGCCGCTGGTTCCAGCGGCGCGAAGGAGTCGGCGTCGGTTTGTTCTTGCGACGCGTCCATGCGCCCTGGCGTGAAAGGGACTTTCACATCGTGCCCGCCGGCTTTCGCGGCCTTCTCGATTGCCGCACAGCCGCCGAGAACGATCAAGTCAGCAAGCGAAACCTTTTTCCCGTTAGATGCAGACGCGTTGAACTCCTTCTGGATGCCTTCGAGCGTCTGCAGCGCCTTCGCCAATTGAGCCGGCTGGTTGACGGCCCAGTCCTTTTGCGGCGCCAGGCGAATGCGCGCGCCGTTCGCTCCGCCGCGCTTATCAGAGCCCCGGAACGTCGACGCTGATGCCCATGCCGTCGACACCAGTTGGGAAATGGACAGCCCAGATGCAGGGATTTTCGTTTTCAGACCGGCAATTTCCTGCTCCCCGATCAACGGATGATTTACCGCGGGAATCGGGTCTTGCCAGGCCAGAGTCTCCTTCGGAACGAGCGGGCCGAGATAACGCACGATCGGGCCCATGTCCCGGTGCGTAAGTTTGAACCACGCCCGGGCAAACGCGTCGGCAAACTGATCCGGATGCTCGTAGAAGCGCCGTGAAATTTTTTCGTATGCAGGATCGAAGCGCAAGGAGAGGTCCGTGGTCAGCATGGATGGCGCGTGACGCTTGGACGAATCGTGCGCATCCGGCACCTTGCCCGCGCCTGCGCCATTCTTCGGTGTCCACTGGTGCGCGCCGGCCGGGCTCTTGGTGAGTTCCCATTCGTACCCGAACAGGTTCGCGAAGAAGTTGTTGCTCCACTTGGTCGGCGTCTCAGTCCAAATAACTTCCAGGCCGCTGCCGATAGCGTCGCCTCCCTTGCCGGAGCGGAATCTGCTCTTCCAGCCGAGGCCTTGTTCCTCGATGGCAGCCGCTTCGGGCACCGCGCCCACGTTTGCAGCGTCGCCGGCGCCGTGCGTCTTGCCAAATGTGTGGCCGCCGGCGATCAGCGCGACGGTTTCTTCGTCGTTCATCGCCATTCGGCGAAAAGTTTCGCGGATATCCCTGGCCGCCGCGATGGGATCCGGCTTGCCGTTCGGTCCTTCCGGATTTACGTAGATCAGTCCCATTTGCACGGCACCGAGGGGTTTCTGAAGCTCGCGGTCGCCGGTGTAGCGCTCGTCGCCCAGCCACTTGCCTTCCGGGCCCCAGTTGACTTCTTCGGGCTCCCACACGTCCGCGCGGCCACCGCCAAAGCCGAATGTCTTGAAGCCCATGGACTCCAGAGCGACGTTTCCTGCAAGAATTATCAGGTCGGCCCAGGAGATCTTGCGGCCGTACTTTTGCTTGATCGGCCACAGCAAGCGGCGAGCCTTGTCCAGGTTCACGTTGTCCGGCCAGCTATTTAGGGGAGCGAATCGTTGCTGGCCGCCGCCGGCGCCGCCCCGCCCGTCGTGGATGCGGTACGTGCCAGCGCTGTGCCACGCCATGCGAATGAACAGCCCGCCGTAGTGCCCGAAGTCGGCCGGCCACCAATCCTGCGAGTCGGTCATCAAGGCATTCAGGTCCTTGATCACGGCATTCAGGTCAAGAGTCTTGAACTCCTTGGCGTAATCGAACTCTTCGCCCATCGGATTGGACAGCGTGGAGTGCTGGTGGAGAATTTGAACGTCGAGCTGGTTCGGCCACCACTCCCGGTTTGTATGCGCGGGGGTTCCCGCGAATGGGCACTTCGTTTCAGTTGCCATGTTTCTCTCCAATCGTCTTTCGCTTTTTCGCGTTTTGTAGACTAAGAATCACCCATCCTTGAAACAAATACAACCGCTTGGCCAGCCTCACATCGCGGAGGGACCAGACCCAGCCAGGCTTATAATAAGTTTCGCCCACCTATTGTTCCAATATCTACTTCGGATACAATGAATAGGCATAGCCTATGGCAGATTCGACGATTCCTGTTCGCTGTTTATCCCTGAGACGGGAAAATTGGATCAAGGCAGGGCATACTCTTACTGATTATCGATAACTGATTACTGGTCCGCCTGATGGAACTCCACCAACTCCGCTACTTCTGCGCCGTCGCTGAAACCGGCTCGTTCAGCCGCGCCGCTGAACAATCGCACGTTTCCCAGCCTTCGCTTTCTCAGCAGATCCTCAAACTGGAAGACGAACTCGGCGCTCGCCTCTTCGACCGCCTCGGCCGCTCCGTTCGGCTTACCGAGCTCGGCAAAACGTTTCTCCCGCGCGCCCGCGCCGTCCTTCGCGAACTGGAAGCTGCCAGGGGCGACGTAGTCGAAGGCAAAGAGTTCGTCGGCGGTCCTATCACCATCGGTGTCATACCCACCGTTGCCCCTTATTTCCTTCCGCCGCGCTTGACTGCTTTCTCGCGTAAATTCCCCCAGGTTCGACTCACCGTCGTCGAAGAAATTACGCCCGTACTTCTCGACCGCCTCCGCTCCGGCACCATTGACGTAGCTATCCTGGCGCTGCCCCTCCGTGGCCACGAATTCGAGACTTTTGCTCTTTTGACCGAGCGGCTCTTCGCCGCCATCCCGAAAAAACACAGACTTGCCTCACGCCCGTCTCTTTCCCTCAAAGATCTCCGCGCCGAACCTTTCCTGCTCCTGCGCGACGGCCACTGCTTCCGCGACACCGCCGTCGCCGCCTGCGACCGCGCGCGTCTCCACCCGCAAATCGTTTTCGAAAGCGGCCAGTTCAGCAGCTTGCTCAGCATGGTCGGCGCCGGCATGGGTGTTTCCATCGTTCCCGAAATGGCCGTCGAAAAAAAATCCCAGTGCCGCTACATCCGCATCGCCGACGACCAGGCCGTTCGTACTATCGGCGCCGCCGTTCTACGCGGCCGCTCTCTCACCCGCGCACACAACGCTTTTCTCGTCCATCTCCGCGCGTCCTCTTCGCGCCTCCTCTCTTAAAGGCAAGGGGTTCCTTGCAGATTGTCGTGACGCCCATTTGGGGGAGGTGCCGCTTAGAATGATTGCTCACAGGAGATGGACGCCGCGAATCCCCTGAGGTAAAATGATGCAGGTAATTCACTCCGGTGGGGCCGTGGCGCAGTTGGGAGCGCGCCTCGATGGCATCGAGGAGGTCGTGGGTTCGAATCCCATCGGCTCCACCAAATTTGTCTTGACCCCTGCACCCATCCTCGCAAAACGATTCCTGATCAGTGTCGCGCTGGTTCTAGCGCTACTCTACGGCACCGACTATTTATACCTTTGCGTTCGCCTGCTCCACCCGAAGCCTGCCGACCCGTTCGAAGCCCTCAAGACTCTGCGCGTCCTCGCCATCCCCGAAAAGAATGGCAAGACGGAGTATGAAGTGGACGCCCAGAATCCGGAGCAGACCGTTACCTGCGTCCACTCCCTCTTCCCCCACTACGGCTATTCACCCTGCTGGTACGTCAAGCCAAGGCTAAACCAGCCGATCCCCATGTGATCGTTCCGGGTTCAGTCTTTCGTATCGAGTGATTGCCGGACGGGAAAGTACTTACTTTGCAGCGGGAAACTTTGGAGGGATTTCTGCATAACCCGGCGCGGCTTGCTTCAGGTTCGCATCTAATTGAGCGTCGGCATCTCTAATGCTCCAGCGAATCCCACCGGCGAGCAAGTTCAAAAAAAATTTATTCTTCCAATTCTCCGGCCGGTCGCCCATCGCGGTGTAAAACACGCGGCCTTTGCCGTGCATCCGCGCCCACGTCACCGGATACGGCGCGCGCTGATAGCACTCTCCCTTCATGCCCTGCGTGTCTAGCGTGAGGATCACGTGCAGATCGGGCATGAAATCTTTCATCGAGTACCACTCTTCGTTGAAGCTTACCGGTGAAGTCACGCGTTCCAGCCCCGGAAATTTCGCGTCGTTCACAGTCAAGTTTGCATCCTGCAGCCGTGGCTCCAGCCCGTGAGTGATGAACTCGGCGCCAAGCATCCGGAGGTACGGATCTTCCTGATCTCCGTGCGCGACATAGCGATTGGAGCGGTCTGCGGGATCCGGCAATGTATGAAAGGTGTCGGTCGCCGCGTGCACGCCCACAAACCCCATTCCACCGCGCACGGCGTCCAGCAGTGCCTGTTTGCCCTTGGCAGACATCGGAGGTTTGCCGTCCTTGCCCAAAGCCGTGAGGTCGCCCGTCGTGAAGAATACGACGGCGGCGTAAGAGTGAAACTCTTTGGTGTCAAAAATGCGTCCATCCTTCGTCACACCGGCGCTGAATCCATGCCGATTCCCCAGCTCGTTGACCGTGTCGTCGACCAGGCTCGGCTTTCCGCCAACTCTCTTCACCACGTCATGCTCGAATCCCGACGATTTTGTGAACACCAAAACAGATTTATTCGACGCTGCGGGCAGAGCGTTCGATAGCGCCAGTCCCGCGCCTGCTAGCGCCGTGGCGCGCAGAAATTCTCTTCTATTGGAATTGGCCCTCATGGAATCCCTTTCCACGATGTAGTCCAAGGAAGACTTCTAATGGTGGTTTAGGTTGAAGCTCAACCGCCGCGTCCGCCGCGCAAGGAGCAAACGGGGTTACCCGGACTGTCTCTGTTTTTCCTGCTCCGCCTCATCCAACCAGCGCTCCAGCACCGCTTGCGAATCCGGCTTGATCTCCAGGAACCCTAGGCCTGCGCCCATATTCGGCTGCGCGTAAATGACATTTGCCTTGGCCTCGAAGAACGCATCCCCCGCGGCAATTTTCACCAGCACCATCGTTCCCTTTGGAAAAGGATTCATCATGTCCAGGTAGCACCCGTGCAGGCTCAATTCGCTCACCCGCGATGCGATGCGCACATCGGCCTTTTGTTCAATCAACTCTGCGCTGGCTATGAACGAGTATCTCGGCGAACGCCGTTTCTCTAGGTATGCGATGGCTGCCTCCGGCTGGAAAACCTGCCAACATGATACGATGTTTTCCCCGGCCCACCCCACATCCCGAAACTTTAGTAACCAACTTAAAACCTCCAGCACTACCGCCTCAGACTGCTAGCTCACGCGCTCGGGACTCTCCGCTCTCACCGCCGCGGGCCTTGAAGAACTTTCTTTCGAAGATTTGCTCAATCTCGAGGACCCCCCGGAACCGCCGTCCACCGTTTTCGCGTCCTCTACAAAGCCAAACCGGTGTAACATCTCCCCTTCGCGGGCCCCGATTTCTTTCAAAGACAAGGAGGCAAGCTCATGTTCCGCAAGCTGATGAACACTACCGACGATTTTGCCGTCACCATTCTTCGCTTGTTTCTCGGAGTCGTTTTCTTTGCCCATGGCGCTCAGAAGGCTCTCGGCTGGTTCGGAGGCTACGGCTTCACAGGTACTATGGGCTTCTTCACTCAACAGGCGCACATTCCCGCCCCGCTCGCATTTCTGGCCATCTGCGCGGAATTCCTCGGCGGCATCGGATTACTCCTCGGACTCCTCGGCCGGATCGCCGCCTTCGGCATCGCCTGCAATATGGTGGTGGCCGTCGCGATGGTCCACCGCCATTTCGGTCTGTTTGCCAACTGGTATGGCACCCAGAAAGGTGAAGGCTTCGAATATCACCTTCTGGCCATCGCTATTGCCCTTGCGATTATGATTAAAGGTTCCGGCGCTTTGTCCGTCGATCGGGCCTTTTCCAAGTAGCCGACGGCGGCTGCTGTAACAAAGGGACTGGGCGGGCTGACGCGGCCTGTTCATCCGTTCGGCGCACCGAAGCGTGCGTCTCTGGCCTCAGCGCGCAGCCGCGGCACTGCCGCCAAGAAAAGGCACTACCGCCGCCAGAAACTCTTCTGTCTTTTCCACCGCCGGCACATGCCCGCACTTCTCAAAGCTGACCATCTTTGCCCCCGCGATTCCCGCGGCGTACCGTTCCCCGGACGCGATGGGCAACAATTTGTCCTGCTTTCCCCACACCACCAGCGTCGGTGCCTTGATGCTCCCCAGCCGCTCGTCCAGCCTTTCCTTATCGCGCTTGGGATTTGCCAGGAAGCTTCGCACCGTGTAGCCATCGTGCACCGCCAGCTTATCCGTGAAAATTTTCCGCAGCGCGTCCTCATTCACCCAGCTGGTATCGTAGAAGACCGCTTCCATCACTCCCCGCATCGCCGCCAGCGAACTCGGATTCAAATCCGGAATCGGCTGCTCCTGCTTCAGCCCCGCCGCGTCCACCAGCACCAGCTTCTCCACTGGAATCAAATGCGCGCCGCCGCCGATCTCCGCCACGTACAGCGCCGCGATCCATCCGCCGAGCGATTCGCCCACCAGACTCGCTTTTTCCACCTTCAATTGCCGCAAAAACTCATTCAGAAAATCCACCCACGTTTGAACGCTGTAATCCAGCAGTGGCTTGTCCGATCGCCCGAATCCAATCTGGTCCGGCACCAGCAATCGGTATTTCTGTGCCATCGGCTCCAGCACCGGCAGCCAATCCTCCTTGCGGCTCCCCAATCCGTGCAGCAGCACGACTACCGGCCCCGACCCCAAATCAAAATAATGAATGGACTGCCCGAACACCACGATTGTCTTGTCCGCCGGCTGCCCCTGCCCAAACGCCGGAACCGCCATCACCATCATCACCACCAAAAACCCGAATTTCATTCTCAAGCGCATAATCCCTCCACTCCGTGCGCGCCCTCTTTAACACACCCCCGCCCCGATTGCTACTCACGCGGGTACTCTTGCATCGCGAACGCTGAAGGCCACGGGACTATCCAAGATTCTTGGTGTACCCTCTGGCGCTGACATGAGCATGACCCCAAATACATTCGCATCCTGGCTGGATGCTTACGGTCGCGCGTGGGAAAACCGCAACGCGCAGGCCGCCGCCGACCTATTCGCGGAACACAGCACCTATCAGGTCACCCCGTTCCTCGAACCCATGCGCGGAAAGCAAGCCATCCTCGACTACTGGACGCACGTAGCCCAGACCGAACAGGACATTCAATTTGGATACGAAATCCTCTCCGTGACCCCGGAGCAGGGAATCGGCCGCTGGTGGGCTTCATTCGTCATTGTTCCCCAGGGCATTCGCACCAAACTAGACGGCATCTTCCTCATCTCCCTCGATGAGAATGGCCGCTGCCAGTCCCTCCGCGAGTGGTGGCACAAGCTGCAAGATTGATCATCCGGGCACCCGATTACTACCAATCAAGCAATTAGCACTGTGTCTCGCTAGTCTGTGATATATTCCCCGAATCATGGCGCCAACCCTCCCAGCGCGAATAACCCTTGCCTGCACGTTGCTGCTCGCGGCTCTCTGTGCGCTCGCCGCACCCAAGGACAAAGAGCCCGCCCCGCGCTTCAACGCCACCACCACCGCCGGCGAAAAGTTCACCAACGACACCATCAAAGGCAAAGTCGTTCTTCTCGAGTTCTGGACCACTTGGTGCGGCTTCTGCGCTGACGAAGCCGCCTTCGTCGACAAAATCGGCCACGAGCTCGCCCCCAAAGGCTTCATCCTCCTAGCCATCAACGTCGGCGAATCCAAAAAGACCGTCAAAAAATATCTGGAGCAGCATCCCCGCAATTGCAAGCTCGTCATGATGGAAGACACCAATCTCGCCGCCATGTATCAGGCCAATGCCTATCCCATTTATGTCGTGATTGACCGCGAAGGCTTCATCGCCGGAACCCAGCGCGGCGCCGGCGGCGAAGACGCCCTCCGCCAACTCATCGCCCGCGCCGGCATCGAATCCGAATCCGACGCCGATTCGGATTCCAACTAATCTCTATCTGGATGAAGGGCGGAGGCATCTCTACGCCTCACAGGGTGTTAGACTTTGCTCAGCCGGGTGGGCGGAGTACATGTGAAGGCGGGTTGCCCCAGCGGGAGGAAAGAGATGATCGGTCGCCGAATAGTTTTTCTTTTCTTGTTTGCGGGCGTTCTCGCGGCGCTCGGCCCACTCTCGGCACAACAAAAGAATGCGCCTCGTACCGGCTGGATCAGTGATGAAAGCTGCGGAACCCAACACACGAAGCCCGGACGCGCAGACTGCGTGCAGAAATGCTGGCGGGGAGGCGCTTCGGTCGGTCACCCGGAGTGGAAACCTCAACGGGCCGTTTTTGTAGCGGACGATGATCGAGCAATCTGGATCGTCGAAAATCCCGAAGCCGTCAAAAATTTCCCTGCCGCCCATGTGGCGCTGGTCGGCCAGTTTGATTCCGCGAAGAAGACAATTCACGTCAATAAGATCACCCCAGTTGCGGAGTAGCGAGTGCCCCACCCAAGTTGGGAGTTTTCTCCGTCACAAATAGCTAAGCAGGAGCGCCTTCTCGAACCTCCGCGCGTTGAGCACGGACTTTACCGCCCTCCGGCTTCGTCCGCACGTGGGCGTCTTCCTGCTGCCACTTCCGCGCCAGTTCGTCTAGTCCGCTCAGCACCTTGCTGATGTCCTTCATCCGATTCGTGATGCTGTAGGTCACCGACGGCGGGATGGTCGGCTCGTAGTCGCGCAAGACGAAGCCTTTTTGCTCCAGAACGCGGAGACGCTCCGTCAGCACCCGCGAAGAAATCCCCGCCACTTGCCGCCGTAGCGCTCCGAAGCGCGTGGGGCCGTTTGTGCTCAGAACCCACAGAACGTGCATGGTCCAGGGCCGGGCCAGCACTTCCAGCAACTCACCGAAGGGACAATGGGGTGGTTCTATCGCGGACTGTCGCATGGTAGCTCCTCACTCGGTTACTTTAAAGTTCCTACTGTACAAATGCAAGTAGTTATTTATAGTAACCAAGAAGCACCTCAGCTCATCCAAACGCGCATAAGGAGGAACAACATGGCAACGAATTCAATGGCAATTTCCCACGGTACGGAGGCAACAAGTTTCTGGCAAGGCGCAGTGGTCGTTTTGGGCCGGTTTTTCTTCGCGCTGATTTTCCTGATGGCCGGCGCCAATCACTTCAACAGCCAAACCATCGCCTACGCCGCTTCAGCAGGCGTGCCTTTGGCTTCCATCGCGGTACCGTTTTCTGGTGTGCTGTCCATCGCCGGCGGCCTCAGCATTTTGCTGGGCTACCGCGCAAAGCTTGGCGCCTGGCTCCTCGTAGTCTTCCTGGTTCCAGTTACCTTGATGATGCACAAGTTTTGGACTGTAACCGACCCCATGATGGCGCAGATCCAAATGATTCTGTTCATGAAGAATGTCGCCATGCTTGGCGGCGCTTTGTTGATTTCCCAGCTCGGAGCAGGCCCCTTCAGCCTCGACGCCCGCCGCTCGCGCTGATCGCGTCGAAAAGGAGAGAACGAAAATGCTCAATCAATCTGTACTATCGAGTCTTACAGCGATCAAAACCCCGATCTCAGAAGAGGCCCTCGATCAGCTTTTTCGCGAAGCGAGGACGCATTCCACGTGGCTCCCCGAGCCCGTGCCAGTTGAGCTCCTGCGCAAGGCTTACGAACTCGCGCGTCTTGGTCCAACCAGTGCCAACGGCTCGCCTGCCAGATTCGTTTTTCTAACCACTCCCGGCGCCAAGGCGCTCCTCAAGCCAGTCCTGGCGCCCGGCAATGTCGACAAAACCATGGCCGCTCCTGTAACAGTCATCATCGCCTGGGACACCGAATTCCACGAGAACTTTCCCAGGCTCTTTCCCCAGGCGGATGTCCGCTCCTACTTTGTCGGAAATAAACCTCTAATTGAGGAGAACGCCTTCCGCAACAGTTCACTCCAAGCCGCATACTTCATCCTGGCCGCACGCGCTTTGGGACTAGACTGCGGACCGATGTCCGGCTTCGACGCAGATAAACTGAATGCGCAATTCTTTCCCGACGGCAAATGGAAGGTCAACCTTATCTGCAATCTCGGCTATGGAGACCCCAGCAAGCTCCACCCGCGCAATCCTCGCCTGAATTTTGAGGAAGCATCTGTGATTCTGTAGAGGTCGAAACTCTCTTTACGCCTTTGTCCATTGTAGGGGCGGGGCTTTAGCCCCGCCCGTTTCGCTCGCCTTTGCGTTATCATTCCCCAAAACTCCTCGAGGTGCATCCCCATGAAGCATCCCCGAAAAATCATCGTCTACATCGCCACCAGCGCCGACGGCTACATCGCCCGCCCCGATGGCGACGTCGCCTGGCTCGGCCGTCCCCGCCCCAAAGGCAATTACGGCATGCCCGCCTTCTTCAAATCCATCGACACCATCCTCTGGGGCTACAAGACCTACGCCAAGGGCCTCGAGATGGGCATGAAGTCCTCCGGTTTCGGCCCCAAAATCAAGAGCTACGTCTTTTCCCGCCACCCGCGCGAGGCGCCACTGCCGACCTTCGAATTCGTCAACGAGCAAATCAACCCATTCGCCCAGCGCCTGCGCGCCCAGCCCGGCAAACACATCTGGATGATGAGCGGCGGCGAAATCATCGCCTCCTTTTTGGACCAGGGCGAAATCGACGAGTTCCGCATCCACGTCATCCCCATCCTCATCGGCGAAGGCATCCCCCTCATTCAGCCTCGCCATCGCTCCATCCGCCTCAAACTCCTCTCCGCCAAAGCCTTCCCCGACAGCGTCGTCCTCCTCCACTACCGCACCACGCCCAATTCCTGAACGCGATCCTCGTTGCAGGGATGGGCTTGAGGGGGAAATGGCCATCCTTGTCGGGTGCTGAATCCGAATTTGGGGGGAAGAAGCTGTGAGTTTCGAACTTGCCTATGCCACTCTTGCCGTCAACGCGCTTCGAGCTTGTGTGTTAAGTGCGGACAAGGGGAAAACGTCTCCCGAGTGAAAGCGTGCTTCGATATTTCTGGCGGTGGAAGCGCAGTCCTCGGCGGACATCATCGGGTGTCGAACGCGCTTCGGAAATTCGTCATACGTTTTCCCTTCGAGGCGCCTGCCGGCCTTGGCCTTGCGAACTCCGCCCCATTGTTTGAAGAAGAAAGGAACACTGCTACGCTTGCATTGATCCCGAAGCGGCAAAACCCATTCTTTCTTCATCGGCCTGGCGCCTGCGCCGCTCTCGCCTCCCACAATCATCCAGTCAATGCCTCGCAAGTCGAGTCTGCCCACGTCCTCCAGTAACGGCTCTACGGAGAGAAATCGAACTTCGGCGTTTGCGTTTCGCAAGTCTTCGATGCGTGGCAGACCATACTTTTTATCTTCCACACTCACGCCCCACCAGATGTGTTGCTGCTCGGCGGCAAAGCGAAGCTTTGTATTGAGGAGCCTGCGGAGGCGTTCCGATCGTTTGGTCAGTACTTGGTAGGTATGCCACTTTGCTGTCGCCATCACTTGTGCCACAGCCACGATGTAATTCTCTGGAACCTCGTCGTGAAAAAGGTCGCTCATCGAATTGACGAAGATCATTTTCGGTGCACGCCATCGGAGCGGTTCAGCGAGCTTCTCCGGGACGAGCCGCAGATCAAAGCCCCGCTCATAGGGATGCCCCTTTACCCCTCTAAACCGTTCTGCAAATGTCTCGGCGTAGCAGTGCTTGCATCCGGGGCTGATCTTCGTACACCCCCTCACCGGATTCCAGGTTGCATCCGTCCATTCAATAGTGGATTCGATCGACATCAACTGTCTCCACGTTTTTCGTATTTCTTAAGAACATCAAGTACTATGTGTTCGGCCGTGTTTTTCTGCGATGCGAAGAACAAATAGTAGACTACTGCACCTTTCGTATTTCTCATAGGTAGAGGCTTCAGAACTCTTGCGAATCCGGCAACTTTCTTGAGCCGCTCTCGAAATGCCTCCGCGACGACTTCGTTTGACTGTTTTTCTGGTTCACCGAACAAGTTGGTGTCGGTGCGGTATGCGATGCCTCTCCATGAATCGTCTCCCCAGTAGGTATTTAGTCTCGCCTTTTGAACCTCATCTACAGCTTCGGGGTTGCGCCACAGAACATTTCGGTTCATGTCCGCTACCGGGAAATTTAGAAAGATATCGAGCGTCTTCATCTGCCCCGCAGCGAAAATTACCGACCAATCCAAATCGAGTCCGTAAGGATCGAGGACGCAGAGTCCCCGTCGGAAATCCTTCCACTGTACCCGCGGGAAAACAATATCTAGAAGAATCCGATTGCAGTCGCCTTGATAAATCGATACGTCCTCTCGCGGCTGTATGAGGCTTCGGAGACTTTCGACCTTCTCAGTAACTATGTCTATGAGATGGTATTCTCGAAACGGGGGCTGGACCCACAAAGCGTTCAACGGGCTTCCAGGCACAAAGTTCTTCGTCAACTTTGTAAGGTGCATACCGGCACCCGCGAAAGCATCAATATAGACATGCTCGAGGCCCGGGCTTCTCTGAGCCGCAAGGATCTTGGAATAAGCCGAAGCGTAGTCTTTCAAGATTTCGAGTTTTATTTCGGACCAATAACCGATCTCGTCGAACTCGGGTTGACTTCCCATTTCGTGGCTATTTTCGCTTTTCATTCGCTATCTGTCAATCTAAGAACGTAGTCTACGGTATGCACTTATTAACATACTTTCCGATAATAGAGAACCTAACTTCAGTGCCAGGCGGGTGGCACAGCCTAACTAGCCGGGTGCCCCAGGTACGGTTTCGTACCTGGGGCTTTGACTTTGGCGTTGGCAGCTTGAACCTATCCCGTATCTCTTAGGGTGAATGTGCTGTGCAGCAGGAGCGGGATACCCTGAACCGATGCTATGCTCCGTCGTGAACCGGCAACCAGCCACGGAGGTCACACCATGAAATCGTTTGCAGCAACTGGCGTTCTATTATTCGTTTCCGCGTCCGCCCACGCGCAAGCCCCAGCGCAAACACAAACGCAAGCCCCAGCGCAAGCGGCAAAGCCTTGTGAAGAACTGAAGGATGAAATCACCAAGAAGCTCGACGCAAAAGGCGTGAAGGGCTACACCCTGGAAATCGTCGCGAAGGACAAGGACGCCGAAGGCAAAGTCGTCGGCACCTGCGAGGGCGGCACCAAGAAGATCATCTACACCAGGGCGCCAGCCCCCGCCGCGGCCGCGGCAAAGGAACCACCCAAGCCCTAATCCAGGCGCAATTCGGCACGCGGCTGGACTCGCTCTCTTGGGTTGTGACTTGTCGCTCCACCCTCCGCCGATCCCGTAAGTCCCACCCCCT
>Ga0210405_10002410_pt1 | contig 19490 bp, 15 predicted proteins | sample IncBWH11MmetaG_FD_155492 | JGI IMG/M metagenome (GOLD analysis project Ga0210405, IMG submission 155492) | Forest soil microbial communities from Barre Woods Harvard Forest LTER site, Petersham, Massachusetts, United States - Inc-BW-H-11-M | ecosystem: Environmental > Terrestrial > Soil >... | reverse complement strand
GGATTGCGCGCGGCGCTGATCGGGTCGGCGCACTTTGGGGCGCTGGTGGACGGGGCGGTGCTCGCCATTGTGGCAGTGGGGCTGCTGTGTCTAGGGGCGTGGCGATTTTCGAAGATCGAGATTTAGGGAATGTCCCGCGGATTGAGCGCGAGGGCCCATAGCAAAGTGTTGGAGTCTGCTACGGCGCTGTTTGCGGATAGAGGAATTGACGCGACAAGCGTGGACGCTATAGCGGCGGCATCCGGTGTAAGCAAAGCGACGATATACAAACACTGGGCCGACAAGAATGCGCTGTGCCTGGAAGTGATGCAGTTTGTGCACGAACTGGATGATGGGCCGCCGGAAGCGGACTCGGGAGACTTAAGAGCAGACCTCATAGCGTTCCTGAAGTATGAACCTTCCCGCAAGAAAGCGGCTATCACCAAAAAGCTTATGCCACATCTGATCGCCTATTCGGCCCGCAATGAAGAGTTCGGCCGGGCGTGGAAAACGCGAGTGATGGACCGAGCGCGCACTGGCCTGAAGATGCTGCTTAGGCGAGGAGTGAATCGCGGCCTATTTCCGGCCGTTTTGGATGAGGACTTGGGTGTGGCGCTGTTGCTGGGGCCGATGATGTACCGGCATATCTTCGGGTCGAGCGTGAGTCTGGACTGGCTGGCCGAAGGTGCGGTGGACTCGTTTTGGAGAGCGCACGCACGGCCGGCGAAGAAAGAAGGAAATAGGAGCCCGGGGAAAACAAAGCCGAGGAAGTGAAGAGAATGCCTGTTGTGCTTGTTCGGCGGATGGGCGGACAACGCGAGGTTTTAGATGGGAACGGGGTTGCGATTGCCGAGTTGGCGCTGGTGCCAGTAGGGGTAGACGGGTTGCGTGTTGCTGGCGGCGTCGAGCTTGGCGACTTGTTCTTTGGTGAGATTCCAGCCGAAAGAGCCGAGATTTTGGCGGAGCTGCTCCTCGTTGCGGGCGCCCATGATGACGTTGACGACGGTGGGACGCTGCAAAAGCCAGTTGAGCGCAATTTGCGGGACGGTCTTTCCGGTTTCTTTGGCGACTTCGTCGATAGCGTCGATAACTTTGTAGAGATATTCGTCCGCCACTTGTGGGCCATAGGCTGCGGTCTCGTGGAGGCGCGAAACTTTCGGGATAGGCTGATTGCGGCGAATCTTGCCGGTGAGGCGTCCCCAGCCTAGCGGGCTCCAGATGAGAGCGCCGACTTTTTGGTCCAGCGCGAGAGGCATCAGCTCCCATTCATATTCGCGACCGATAAGAGAGTAGTAGACCTGATGGCCGACATAACGGGACCAGCCGTAGCGCTCGGAAATGGAGAGCGACTTCATGAGATGCCAGCCGGAAAAATTCGAGCACGCGATGTAGCGGACTTTGCCGGATTTTACGAGAGTGTCGAGGGTCGAGAGAGTTTCTTCGATGGGAGTGAGAGCGTCGAAGCCGTGCATGTGGTAGATGTCGATGTGATCGACGCCGAGGCGGCGGAGGCTGTTTTCGCAAGACTCGATAATGTGATGGCGTGACGAGCCGAGATCGTTGGGGCCGTCGCTCATGGGGCGCGTGGTTTTCGTGGAGATGAGAACGCGATTGCGTTTGCCGGCGATGGCTTTGCCGAGGATTTCCTCGGACGCGCCGCGCGAGTAGACGTCGGCGGTGTCAAAAAGATTGACGCCGGCTTCGAGGCAAATGTCGACGAGGCGCGTGGCTTCGGCAACGTCGCTGCTGCCCCAGGCTTTGAAGAATTCGGTTGCGCCGCCGAAGGTGCCAGCACCGAAGCTGAGAACGGGAACTTGCAGGCCGGAATTGCCAAGTTGTCTGAATTCCATGGGCGTTGGATGCGAGGAGCGCGGCGCAGGATACAGGTGAGCGCCGCGGAGTTAGAGCCAAGGGGAGCGGGGACTGGGGTGTCACCGCTCTGGGGCGAACCTGCGGCAAATAGCCGGTTACAGCGTGAACCCGGTTATGGGGTCCAATTTCCCGCGCGGGGCCCAAACCATCTCAACCGTGTTGTCCCAAACGGATATTGTTTATGTGCGCACAGCTATTACGAGTGTGAATTGATTTGCTCAGAAACCGCAACGTATTCTGAAATGGCAAACGCAAGGCTTCGGGGAATCACCGCGGACGCGGTGACTCCAAACTCAAATCGTTGAGAAACCAGTTCGGGCCCCAGCACGGTCCACTCCAGTGCAGCAGGGTGAGGCGAACGGGCTTCAAATTCTGTCGGAGCCTTTAGTGGCGAGGAAAGCCAAGGAGAGAACATAGTTTATGAAAGCCGCCCTAAAGCCTTTTTTTCTGTTGTACTTAACGGTGATTTTCGTGTTTGTGGTTGGTTGTAGCTCATTACCTAAAGGCTCGGGCGGCGGTACCGGCGGGCCCTTTACGATTAGCGTAACGGTCAGCGGCCTTGCGGGCAGCGGGCTCGTTCTGCTGGATAATACGACGGATAAACTTACGATCACTGCGAACGGCACCTTTGCGTTCGCGGCCACCATCGCCAAAGGCGGGTCGTACGCGGTAACCGTACAAACGCAACCCAGCAATCCGACCCAGACTTGCGCGTCGAGCGCGAGCAGCGGCAGCAACATCAGCGCCAACGTCACCCACCGTCACATGCACTACAAATCCAGTCACGGCCACCATCGGCGGCATGGTTACCGGGCTGGTTGCTAACTCGAGCGTAATCTTGCAGAACAACGGCGGCGACAGCCTGACGATTACGGCGAACGGGGCTTTCACCTTCAAGACGCCCGTAACCGGCGCGGATGTGTACCTCGTCACGGTGGTTACGCAACCGGTCAATCCCAACCAGATCTGCGCGGTGACGGGTGGAAACGGAGTTGCCAGCGCCAACGTCACCACCGTCGCGGTGAACTGCGTATTGAGCTATTCCATCGGGGGCACGGTCACCGGTCTTGTGGGCACCGGCTTGATCCTCCAAAACAGCAGCGATTCCGAACAGCTTCCCATTAGCCCCGCCAATGGGAATCAGGCCTTTGCGTTCAAGAATCTTGTTCCCACTGGTACCGCCTTTACAGTATCCATCTTCGCGGAGCCTACGGTGCCGACACAGGCTTGCGTGGTCAGCGCTGGCACAGGCAGCGGCACGGCTACTGCCAACGTCACCAGCGTGGCGATTGTCTGCCCTGCGGTAACGTATAGCGTCGGCGGAACAGTCGTTGGCCTGGCTGGGATTCCCCCCAACAATGGCGTGCTTACGGACGGCAGCTTCCTGTTGCAGAATAACTTGGGCAACACCCTAAACATCACGGAAAACGGACCTTTCACGTTTGCCACGCCGGAGGCTCTCAACGACCAATACCAGATCTCGATATTTCACTCGGCGAGCACCCAGAGCGAGGGCTGCACGTTGTGGAACTATAAGGGCGTGGTAACCGCGAACGTCAACACGCCGGTAGTCGACTGTGGGCATAATGACTGGACATGGATCGACGGCACAAAAACGGCCGGGCCGATTGGCGCGCCGCAGTACGGCTCATTCCCATCAACCGCACCTACACCTACTACGCCGATTCCGAATCCTTTTACCAACACACCTGGGGCGCGATACGGCGCAGCCGGGTGGACGGACAAATTTGGAAACCTCTGGCTGTTCGGTGGCGACGGCTGGGAACTGGCCGGGGGCAGCCCGCAAGACACGCTGAATGCGCCCATGAACGACCTTTGGGTGTGCGTCAACCTCGGCGATTACTGTCAATGGGAGTTGCAGGGCGGTTATGACCCGACGGTTACGGGCACTCCACCCAACACATCCACGGTTGGCAAGCAGATCATAGCCAACGCGCAACACGAGGCGCAGGGCGGTTCGTACGGGAGTCCTGGCCTTCCGCCAGCAAGACTGGGAGCGGCCACCTGGACCGACACTGCCGGAAATCTTTGGCTTTTCGGTGGTTCCGATGGCGGCAACTATCTAAACGATCTGTGGGAGTTCCATGCAAGCACCTTGAGCCCTGACTTCACGGGTACTGCTGGCCTGTGGACTTGGCAAAGCGGAGTTAACACCCAATTTGTTGACCAGAATGGCATCTACCCGCCTACCGCCAATCCATACCCAGGGGCTCGAACGAACGCTGTTTCCTGGACGGATGCTTCAGGGAATTTCTGGCTCTTCGGCGGATTTGGCAAAGACGGCGCCGGAACCCTCGGATTCCTCAACGACCTATGGGAGTACTCGGGCGGCACGTGGACTTTCATCTCCGGCTCCAGTTTGGCTAACCAGATTGGCGCCTATGGGACTCCGGGAGTGGCATCCGCCACGAACGCGCCTGGAGGTCGCCAAGAGGCGGTTGCCTGGGCGGATACTGCTGGAAATCTCTGGCTCTTCGGCGGAGAAGGCGAAGATGGAAACAATCCGGCGACCGCCAACGGAATTCTGAACGATCTTTGGGTGTACAACATTACGGCCAAGCAGTGGACTTTCGTAATGGGTAACACCAAAGCAAATCAGACGGGCGTCTATGAAGCTCAAACGGTGGTGGGGCCCGTGAATACCACAGGAGCAGCGAGCACGTGCGGCCTAACGGTTGGCCTCACTGTCGGAAGCAACGTCATTTGTTCTCCCGTCTCCACAGCCGGCGCGATGCCGGGATCGCGGTGGGGTGCCAGCGGTTGGACCGACGCGGGCGGAAACCTCTGGCTCTATGGTGGCTGGGGTCTGGATTCCACCGGAACGAATGGCAACGGCGCTCTCAGCGACCTATGGGTATACACTCCGAACGCGACCGCTGGCCAGCCCGGCACGTGGGCCTGGGTTAAGGGCTCGAACACGGGTGCCGCCAACGGCGTTTACGGCGATGAGTTCCGGCCATATAAGACCTACGAGATCTGGACTCCGGGCGGCCGCAGCAATGCGACGCACTGGGTGGACGGCCTTGGGCAGCTCTGGCTCTTCGGCGGTGTGGGCTACGATTCCACGAGTACAACCGGAAATGGCTATCTCAACGACATGTGGAGATACTTGCCTTACAAGAATTGATTCGCGGACTTGAGGGAGTGACTGGTGATTAGTGACTGGTGACGCGTGCAACTCCCTCACGCGAACCCATCCAGGCGGAGTGATTTCCGCCTCAACCTCGCCCGTTGCGGATATCCGCAGCGGGCGATTTGCTTTTCAAGGTGGCCCGGGCTGTTCGGCCCCCCTCCCCCTTTTCCTGTAAGTGTTCATTCCAGAGGGTTTGCAGACGTGTTTTTGGATGTGCGGATTCCAAAGGGTTCAGTGAGTGGCGAACTCGCAACCAGCGAATTTCAGGAGCCAAGGGTGGGTCTGGGCCGACTCTCCGCGCTGTAACCCACAGCTTCAGGATTGCCCAGAGTCTCGTATTTTGCCTTCCCGCGACCACGTTTCCGGCCTGCGAAGGAACTTGTCGGATTACGCGATTAAGCAGGACTTGGGAATGTTTACTCTGAGTTTGTGATTTCTTTGTGCCAGTCGTATCGGCAAAAGCGACACTGTCGGGCCTGCGGAGTTCGTGCTAAGGCACCGCATCGACAACAGTGATTGAATCTGACCTCGGCTCGATGCTCGTCCAAAATCCTCTGCGCCGTTCGCGCTACAAACACATTCAGTCCTTCGCGTGTCAAGTTCAAGACCTCCGGGTCATCAGACAAGCGGCGGCGCAAATGAGAAGGATTGCTTCGAGCCTCAGTCTGAGCGGCCCAGTCACTGCGCCCATGCATGGCTTTGGCTGTGCTTACCAGATGCCCGTATGCCAGGCGTTCCTGTGGGCTCATCAGGTGGCCGTAGTAACGGAATACATAGCAAGCCTTTCCTGTATCCATTCAAAGTCTCGCCGGTTTATGTGATCTAGAATTGCTACGCAATCTTACTCAGAAATGGAGTGAAGTTGCGGCGTATCGTGAATTTCCGCTTTAATTGAGGTTCGAGAAGGCAAAAAATAGCCGCCTGGAAGGCGGCGGTAAAGGTCAATTGGGTCTAATTCTCCGGAAAGATGAATACCATGACGGTATAACTGTGTCCATTAATATCTTGGAGTTGCCGCTGCGAGAACGCTACGCCTAGGCGGGCGGCGCAGAGACTTCTTGAGCGGTGTTTGCTCCCGTTGAACGCAAGCGGAACCAGAGGTAGAGGGCTGCGAAGGCGAAGAAGGCGCCGATGGAGTCGAGAAGGGAATCGTAGGGGGAAGCGGTGCGGCTGGCGACGAAGGCTTGGTGGATTTCGTCCATGATGGAATAGCCGGCGGCGACGGAGAGTGCGGAGATGCCCCAGGTCCAGCGCCAGCCTTGGCGATCGCCGCGGACGCCACGGTAGATCAAGAGGCAAAAAATAAAATATTCGGTGAAGTGGGCGCTCTTGCGGATGATGTGGTGGATGACATTGAATTGGTCTTCGGTGAAATGAGGGAAGAGCCAGCGGACGACGGGGGAGAGAATGTTTGCGGTGTGTTCGGAGGAGAAGGAGTCGGTGGAAAGAGTGAAGATGACGAAGGCCCAGGCGATGGCGGGCCACCAGGCGCGGAGCCATGCGGGAATGAGCAACTTGTGGAGGCCAGGTTGCATCTCCGGGAGCTGCGGGGCGGGGCGGGGATTACGCCAGGGTTGCGGGTCAGACACGTCTAGGTCTCCGGTTGCGTTTTTCAGTTTAGCTTATCGACTGTTGCTTTCCCGAGACGAGTTGGTTGCAGTGAGAAGAATAGTCAACTGCCGGAAAAGTGGGCGCACGGCTCCCGCACTCCATGTTCATTCCATACGATAGTTCGGGGCTTCGCGAGTGATGATAACGTCGTGGACGTGGCTTTCGCGGAGGCCAGCGGCGGTGATGCGAACGAAGCGGGATTTTTCTGTGAGCTCCCTGAGCGTGGGCGCGCCGACGTAGCCCATGCCGCTCTTGAGGCCGCCGACGAGTTGATCGGTAAGAGCACCCAGCGAACCTTTGTACGGGACGCGGCCTTCGACGCCTTCCGGTACGGACTTTCCGCGCTCTTCCATGTCCTGGACGGTGGCATAGCGGTCGGACCCCGCGTCCATGGCGCCCATCGAACCCATCCCGCGGTAAGACTTGAAGGTGCGGCCCTGGTAGAGAATCGTTTCGCCGGGAGCTTCTTCGGTTCCGGCGAAGAGGCCGCCGATCATTACGCAGGAAGCGCCCGCGGCGATGGCTTTGGTGATGTCGCCGGAATATTTGATGCCGCCATCGGCGATGATGGGGATGGCGGTGCCTTGAGCGGCGCGCGCGGCCTCCATGATGGCGGTGATCTGGGGCACTCCGGCGCCGGTGACTACGCGCGTGGTGCAGATCGAGCCGGGGCCAATGCCGACTTTCAGGCCGTCGATCCCGAGCGCGATGAGGTCTTTTGCGGCTTCGTAGGTGGCGACGTTTCCGGCGATGATTTGTACTTCAGGGAGACGCTGGCGAATGGTTTTGATGGCGTCCATCACGCGGGTGGTGTGGCCGTGGGCGGTGTCGATGGCAAGGACGTCCGCTTTGGCTTTGGACATTTCGACGGCGCGCTCGAGGTAATCGCCTGTAGCGCCAACGGCGGCGCCAACGCGCAAGCGGCCCTGTTCATCTTTTGTGGCGCGCGGATATGCGCGTTTTTTCTGGATGTCTTTTACGGTGATGAGGCCTTTGAGATTGAAATCCTGATCGACCACGAGGAGCTTTTCGATGCGGTGCTTCTGTAAGATGCGTTCGGCTTCTTCGAGCGTAGTGCCGACGGCCACGGTGATGAGATTATCCTTGGTCATCACGGAGCCGACGAGCTGGGAGTGATTTTTTTCGAAGCGGAGGTCGCGGTTGGTGAGGATTCCGGTGAGGCGGGAGCCGCGCGTTACGGGGAGGCCGGAGATGCGGTACTTGGTCATGATTTCGAGGGCCTGGCGGAGCGTGATGTCTGGAGAGATGGTGACGGGGTCGACGATCATGCCGCTTTCCGAGCGTTTTACGCGGTCGACTTCTTCGCCCTGGCGGTCGATGGGCATGTTGCGGTGAACGAGGCCGATGCCGCCTTGACGGGCGATGGCGATGGCCAGGCGAGATTCGGTTACGGTGTCCATGGCGGCGGAGGCCAGGGGGATGTCTAGCGATAACTTGCGGGTGAAGCAGGTGCGCGTGTCGACTTCGGCCGGGAGCACGGAGGATTTGCCGGGCAAGAGAAGCACGTCGTCGAAAGTAAGACCTTCGGGAATCGGACCTTCAATCATTACAACCTCGTTTCTGAGAATTGGCGCCTTAAAACAACGCAGCCCAGCGGGTGGCCGCTGGGCCGGAAGATGAATGCATCAGATTGCAAAAATCAATCACTGTGAAACTTCTATTCTAGGGGGCATTGGGATTCGGGTCAAGTTAGCGAATCGCGAAATCCGGAGGCGTCACGGCGTGAAAGCTATGCCTGCCGCTTTCGTCACCGTCGGCGCTTTCTTGAACAACACCCAGGTAATCGTGAGTCCAGTCGACCCCTGTTGAAACTGCGCAAGAGCAAAAGTCTGGCTCACATAGACTGGCGGATTCGCGATTCCGAACTGCAATTCGATATTTCCCTTCGCATCGACAAGGCTATGGTCCACGATCAGGAATCCGCTAAAAATACCGTTCGCGTCAAGATTGATGCCTCCGGCGGAAACCCATGTTGTTCCGCTCATCTGCAGGACACTCAACGCGCCGACGTAAGCGATCGTTGCGTCGTCGAATTTCAACGATCCCGTGACATTCAACGCAGTGCTAGTCGTCACCGTCAAGACCGCATTCGAATATAAATTCGTGTTCCCGCCCGTGCAGGAATAAAGCTGAATCGTGATTTTCTGGCCGTTCATCGCCGCTGTTGCTGGAGGAGTCGTGTAGGTAAACGCCGAAGCGAGTGCGCCGTATTTTTCCGCTCCCGCAATCGTCCACAAACTTCGACACGGTCCTCCGGCGACGGACATCGTAAACGTCGCCGATTGCCCGACCTGAACCGTCTGATTCGTCAACGGGTGCGCGATTGTCTGCGCGCTCAGAAACGGCGCCGTAATCATCAAAAACGCTGCCAGAATAAAGATTTTCATAGAGCCTCATTCCCTTGGTTTTTGTTTCGTGATTTTCTTTTAGAATTCCCTGGTGGCAGCGCCTGAGCGACTCCTGTTGAGGAGCTAATTCCATTGGCTTGATGCTCGCGACTCGGAAGATCCTCCATCCGATTGAAAGACAGAGGAGTGCGCAGCTTGAAACATTGCGTGACGCGATGCTCGAAAACCGCCATGGTTTTTCCTTGCGCCCGGGCAGGGTGAGGCAGGGAAGATCGAACTAATTAAAATGGGATGCGATTGTCACACAATGCTGATCACCAGAACTATCCGAAACAGAACAGAAGAAACATTCAACAATCGCCTGGGATCTTCCAAGTGTTCTATAGATGTGGAGGCCAGTCTATTTCGCATGGATTGCCGAAGAGTTTTTGATCGGCCTGGGAGCACAAGCTGGCATTCCGCGGTCCAGGGAACAAACTTAAAGCTGGCCTGCAAAACGAGGCGGGCCGGTGTATCGTTACAGCTATCCAAGAGTCCAAAAAAACGGAAATCCTGGCCCATGAACAATTCAGGGAGGAACCATGAATCGCCGAGGCTTCCTAGCCCAAACCGGCGCGATGGTAGGTGCCGGAACGCTTGCGCGCGTCATCCAGTTCCCTCCGGTTTCGACCGCAATTGCAGCTGCCCACCTCTACGCGCAAAGCCCGGCGGCTGCGGGTTCTGAGCTCGAACGGCTGCTTTCACTTTTCGACTTTGAAAACGAGGCTCACACCCGCATCCCTCACGGAGCATGGGAACGGATTTCCGGAGGCTCCGCGGATGAGATCACCCTGCGCTGGAATCGTGAAGCGTATGACCACATCCGCCTGAAGCCCCGCATTCTAGTGGATGTGTCGAAGCTCGACACGCGCGTGACGCTGTTCGGGCAGGAACTACCGTTCCCGATTTTACTCGCACCTACTGGGGGCCAGCGATTCGTCCACCCGGAGGGCGAAATTGCCGTCGCGCGCGGGGCCGCCGCCGCAAACTCCATCTACGTGATCAGCAGCAGTGCTTCCATGAAGGTCGAAGACATTGCGAAGTCCACGAAAGGTCCGGTCTGGTTCCAACTCTACGTGCAGAAGGACCGCGCATTTACACGCGATCTGGTGCAGCGCGCCGAAGACTCCGGCTGCCGCGCTCTTTGCGTTACCGTCGATTCACCCACGTTTGGTGCTCGCAATCGGGAAGATCGCGCCAAGAAGGAGTTGCCAGAGCGCGAACTGCCCAACCTGAAGGGCAAAGATTATCTAGACCCGAGTCTGACCTGGAAGGACATTGACTGGTTGCGGTCATTCGCGCGGAGGCCCGTCCTGCTCAAAGGCGTTCTGAATCCCGAGGACGCCGCGACTGCCGTGAAGGCTGGAGCCTCAGGCATCATCGTCTCGAATCATGGCGCACGCAATCTCGATACCGTCCCCGCGACCATCGATGCCCTTCCGTTGGTGGTCGAGAAGGTCGCAGGCCGTGTGCCGGTGCTTGTAGACGGAGGCATTCGTCGGGGCACGGATATCATCAAGGCGTTTGCGCTCGGCGCGTCGGCGGTGCAGATCGGCCGTCCATACTTGTGGGGTCTGGGGATTTCCGGAGCGGAAGGAGTCACGCGCGTGGTCGAGATCCTTCGTAAGGAATTTGAAATCGCGATGGCGTTGACTGGGCGCCCGACCATCGCGAGTATCGATCGGTCTGTCCTGTGGTAGAGCATAGCTAAAGACCCCCATTGGACTTCCGATTCGTCCGCGATTTCACAATGTCGGCTAACGCGACTACGAGGAGTTAGCTGCGTGGTCCGATGATAAGTTCCGAGTTGCTGACGATCAGGATTAATCGGATTTTCAGTTCAACAGTTAACCCAGCCAAATTAGCGGGTAACGAACAGCCCCTAAAAGTCCGGGCGGTCTCTCAGTGAGGCGAAGTCGGGATCCCTACTCACCCGCAGAAATATGCAAACCCACCGATCTGCCGCTCAGGTACAGCCCGACCGCGGCCCTATTCTTGGAATCCCGAGCGGACCAGACCGTCCTCTGCGCACCTGAGAGTTCATCGGCCTCGATGCTCTGTTGCGTCAACCAACTGGAAGGCATGAGCAATCGCAGCAACCCTACGAGATCAAGAAACTCACTTTCCGCGGCCGCCTCGGAATCTTGCGGCCAGTAGCAAACGTACTGCGTTGCTGGCCTGCCAGGTGCCCGCGACGAAGTCGCTTTCGTACTCTTTGTGGACACCGGAGCGAAATGGGCGCCCGAGACAGGTTCATTCCTTGTGGAAGATCGCGCGCCCGCAGAAGACCCCGCATTAATCACGCAACTCCCAGCACCGTAAAGTTTGACCGTATCCCCGAATAACGGCGTTTTGGAAGCCAGCGAACTCCCGCCCTTAACCCCTAATTGCCGGAACGAACTGGCGCGGGTCTCCAATACCTTCTTGAGCCCCTGGCACAAATCGTCGCACTGGCCGTACCTCTTCGATGAGCGCTCTCCGGAGTTCTCCACCGCAGGCTCGGCGCGCAAGTTATCCGTAGTTGCCAACGCGGGAGTAGCCCGCGCAGCAGTTGCCGCCGCGGGCTGCGGTGTCGCTGCCGGAGCCGAAGCTGCGCGCGGCTGCGGTGCTTCAGACTTCGCCGATGCCGACTGCTCCAAAGCTCCGGACGGCGGCGCCGGATTCCGCGCCAGATTCACCGACGAGTTCAACCAAAACGAAATCCTCGCCGTGCCATCGCTCTGTCGAACAGTTTGCAGATGCAATGGACACTGCCCGAGGTAAGGTCCATCGGCGATGTAAGGTCCTTCCAAGTGATACCCGCCGTAGTTGGTTGTTTCCAACCGGGCTACCTCACAGCCCTGCGGCCCAGCGTCAACAGAATGATCCGCGCCAGGAGACTCGCTCTTGAATTGCCACAAATACTGGAGCTCATGAAGGTCGGCCATTGTCTTGGCATACCACTGTTCCGCTTCCTGGGCGGAAACCTCCGCGGAGCACATGTACACGGGCACCTCGCTGCTCAACCAAACATCTGTGTGGCACGGCACATGGATTGCGCCTACCGACAGGTCCGGGTTCGGCGGTGTGAGCTTGGGATCTCTAGGTTTGAGCGGCGTGTTGCCGCGAAACTCGCGAAAATCGGTTTCTGCCGCGTACAGAATATATTGAAGACTCCAGCAGGATCGGTCCTGCTGGTTTTTACACTGCGCGAACGTCGGAACCGCGAAAAGACTCGCACAAAAAAGAGAAAGAAACCACGAAATTTTTCCGTTCATGACGTGCCTCACAATCCTCGGGATGAGACACACTTGTACTGCCAGCAAGGACAGAGCAGGGAGCGCCCCAGCGGCAGCAAGCGCGTACTTCACCGACGCAAGCTACGTACGAACTATCCTGCAGTTGGTAAACAAACAGATGGGATGGCCGCCCCGTGGGTTGCCCATCCCATACAACAGGAGCCGGACTCCCCCCGCGCGCACGCGTTCCCCACCAGCGTTCGATTTATCCAACGCACTCCGCAACAACCCAGCGTGGCGAGAATTGTTGCGCGGTTCTCCTGGCCTGCTCTCGACTGCGAACTCTCTCGTGTCCGTTGCCTCTCCGCGAATCCGTGATTGCTCTAAGGCTATTGGGGCCGTAGGACTTTGTAGTTTAGGAGGATGCAGCCGCCTTCGATTTCGCGGCATTCGGCGAGGGTGAGGTTCACGCGATAGCCGGGGTCGCGGAACGTGGGGATTCCGGAGCCGAGAAGAATGGGGTGAATGTTCAGGCCGATTTCGTCTATGAGGCCCGCGGCCAGGAGCGATTGGGCCAGTTCGCCGCCGCCCATCAAGCAGATTCGTTTGCCGGGGCCGCGCTTTAGATCGCGGACGAATTCGGCGGCGTCGGAGGTCACTAGATCGACGCCCGGATCGTCGATGGACTTGAGCGATCGCGAGAAGACGTAAGTACGCATAGCTGGTTCCTTGCGCTTTGGGCTCTTGCCTTTGGCGGGCTTGTTTCCGGGCGAGGGTTTTTGAGCGACCGAGACTTCGTAGGTTTTTCGACCCATTAGGATGGTGCCGACGTCTTTCCAGAAGTCGGTCATCACTTGCTGGACGTCCTTGCTGAAATGCAGCCAGTCGATCGAGCCATCGGTGCCGGCGAGGAAGCCGTCCAAGCTGACGGCTCCGCCATAGGTTACGGTGCGCATGGGGTTGCTCCTTTCCGTTTTGCGAGTCGGCAAAGACTAAACTAAATGGCCGTTTAGAAATGATACTATACGAGCGTTGATAAACGGTCAAGCCCCATGAGCCCGCGCCCCAGGAAGGTCAGCGACAGCCAGCTTTTTGCCGCCACGCACGCGGTGATGAGCAGGGTCGGCCCGCGCGAGCTGACGCTTACAGCGATTGCCAAGGAAGCGGGAGTGACGGCGGCCGTGTTGGTGCAGCGCTTCGGATCAAAGCGCGCGCTGCTGCTTGCCCTATCCAAAAAATATGCCGAAGGGGCCGGGGAATTCCTGGCGGCACTCGCAAAGCGACATGCCTCTCCGCTGGCCGCGCTGCGTGCCTACGCGGATTGCATGGCGGGAATGGCGGCATCGCCGGCGGCTCTGGCTCGGAACCTTGCCTACCTGCAGATTGACATGACGGATGCAGATTTTCGCAGGCATTTGCTAAGGCAGGCGCAGGCCACGCGGGCGGGTTTGCGCCGGGTGGTTTGCGCAGCGCTAGAAGCGGGGGAACTCGCGGCGCAAGTAAAGCCCGCGCAGTTGGCGCGAACGATAGAAACGGTGCTCAGCGGATCGCTGATCACGTGGGGATTCTATCGGGATGGGACTGCGGCCCGCTGGATGCGGGCCGACTTGGACGCTGTGCTGGCTCCGTGGCTTCGGAAACGGAGTCGACCAGCGGCTGAGCGCTCGGCGGAGAGCTGAACGGATCTCTGTCTCCATGCGCTGGTCTAGAACCAACTGGGGAATCTGCATAGCGCGTTTCACGGAGTCTGGTTCAACGTGTTTTGGGTGACTTGTGTGTTGGAAACGTCGTTTAGATATTCGAAGAGTTGCGCTTTTTTGGCCGAACTCTTTTCGTTGGCGATCATGTTTTCGAGAATGGGAACGAGAAAGCGGCCGTAGCGTGTGAGCGTTGTTTGGTCATGAGCGGCGAAGGCCTGTTCGACGGCGCGTTGGGTGGCGGGCGTGACGAGTTCGAGACGGCCGACAAAGACGCGGACAGTTTGCGCCGGGGCGGGGGCGATCGTGAGCGGCAAAACGGTGTTCACAAACTGGCGCGGGACGATGTAGAGAAGGCGGCTGCCTTCTTCAAACCAGGAATCGCGCCAGGTTTCAAACATAGCTTGCGCTTCGTCGTGATAGAGGCCCTGGGCGATGAGCAAGTCTTCGACGGCTTGCCTTAGAGAATCCATGGTGGCGTTAAGTTCGGGAGGATCGAGAGTTGCCTGGGCCGCGGAGGCGTCTGCGATGCGGAATCCCAACTTTTCGCCACGGCGTTCGAACAGAAGCATGGTGGGGATTTCTTGTGTGGTGAGATTTTGGGCGAGGATTTTGCCGTCGTGGGCCAGCTTCACCGAGACGGGCACGGAAAAACTAGCGACGCCGCGATAGAAAAGGAATTTCTCGGTCTGCTCGCCGGTTTGCGTTTTGATTTGCAGCAGCGTGGAGGATGTTTGCCGTGCGGCGTAGTAATGGTTTGCGCGATCTTCGCGTGGGAGGCTGGCCGAGCTTCCTGGTTCAAGCGTGAAGGAGTCCCAGGAAATGCTGCCATCAGGCTGCTTATGCTGGCGGTTCCAGTCATTGAAATAGGCGACCATGCGCGTTTGCGTTTGGAGACCAACGGGTTCGACGCGGTTCGCGTGTGGATACCATTCCGTGATGAGGCCCTGAGAGAAAGAGACGTGCACGGATAGGGTGGTCGGGTGGTTGGAGTAGAAATAGAGAACCGGCGTCTCCATCCGGACGGTACCACGAAGTCCGCCTTTGAAATCCACGGTTTGGAAATGCTCGACGAAGGACGGAAGATCCGTTGAGCCAGTCAGCGGCAGCCACTCGGCGGCGCGGCCGTCTCTAGCGGCGATGGACGTGAATGTGCCCCATTCGTGCGCTGTGAGGCGCGCGTCGGAAGCGGGCGTTTGTGCGTGAAAGAGAATAGGCAGAGCGCCTAAACAGAGTGCGAGAAACGCGCAAGCAAGCAGGCGAAGTTTCATGGCTTTGGCTCCTGATTTCCCCATCGGCTGAATTGACGCGAAAAGATGGGCGAGTGTTAACAGGGGCCAAGGTGCGCCAAGGGACCGGGATCGATAACTTGCCTGGGCTGTGGTGCTGCTCTACAGTGATTTCATGACTTGGGAGATTCAGAAATTTGAGCCGCTTCCGGCGTTGAAGAACGGACACGCCATGACAATCGCTTCGGCTTTTGTTCCCCGCCGGTTCCATCTGCCAACCGCGGAAGAGCGGTTATTTCAAGTGGATCCGGAATCGCGGATTCTTGGCCATTGCCATTGGCAACCGGAAAAACGGCGCGATACTCCGGTGATTGTGATTCTGCACGGGCTGGAAGGGTCCAGCGAGTCGAACTACGTTTGCGGAATCGCGGAAAAGGCGCTGCGGAAGGGTTTTCATGCGGTGCGATTGAATCAGCGGAATTGCGGAGGGACGGAAGCGCTCACGCCTACGCTGTATAACTCGGGGATGAGCGGGGATTACCGGGCGGTTCTGGAGGAATTATCGAACGGGGATAGATTCGAGCAGATTTTCTTCGCCGGGTACTCGATGGGCGGGAATTTGATGACGAAGATGGCCGGCGAGTTTGGAGATGCGGTACCCAATGCGCTGCGGGGAGTTTGCGTGGTTTGTCCAGCGATGGATCTTGGAGCGTGCGCGGATGCGTTGCGAAGACGAGACAATTATTTCTACCAGCGACACTTTGTAAAGGGGCTGATGGCGCGATACGCACGAAAGTCTGAGCTGTTCCCAGAGCGCTATCCGAAGAATGGATTCGGAGCGGTGCGCTCTGTGCGGGAGTTCGACGACAAGATTACGGCGCCGCAATTCGGTTATCGGGACGCACAGGATTATTACGATGCGGTGGGGGCCAAAAAGATTGTGGCCCAAGTGCGCGTGCCGATGCTGATGATCACGGCGCAGGACGATCCGTTTGTCCCGTACGAATTATTTGTGCGCGCAAATCCGGGGCAAAACCCGGCGATACGTTTCGTTGCGCCGGAACACGGCGGACACTGCGGCTTCATTTCGAAGCAAAGCGGCGCGGAGCGATTCTGGGCGGAGCAGAGAGTTGTCGAGTTTTGTGATGCGATGCGGGGCGCATGAAATCAGCCCATAGGTTTTTCCAGTGAGACCTGGAAGTTTTGCGTCAAGAGTTGCGCGGGGCCGTCGGGCATGATGACCATGTCGTCTTCGCAGCGGATGCCGAATTCGCCGGGAACGTAAATGCCCGGTTCATTGGAAAAAGTCATGCCTGGTTCGAGGTTGGTTTTGCTGCCGCGGACAAGATAAGGATGCTCGTGGCCGTCGAGGCCAATGCCGTGGCCGAGGCGATGGGTGAAAAACTTGTAATCGGGGCCGTAACCGGCGCTGGTGATGACGGCGCGTGCTGCGTCGTCAACGGTGCCGGAGAGGCGACCAGCGCGAGCCGCGTCCAATGCGGCGTCCTGAGCCTTCCGCGTAAGCTCATAGGCTCTCGCAATTTTTTCGGAAGGTTTGCCAAGGATGCCCATGCGCGTGACGTCGGAGGCGTAGCCATCGACGCCGCAGCCGCCGTCGATCAAAACCACATCGCCTTCTTTGAGTTTTTGCGGTTGTTTGGTGCCGTGGGGAAGAGCTGCGGAAGCGCCGAGAAGTACCAGGGCACCGCCGCGAAGCCCCATTTTTGAAAAGCCAGCCTCTACAAGGTGGGCGATATCGTCTTGCGACATGCCTTCGCGCAACGCGGCGAAAACTGGGCGGTACACATCGAACGTTGCCTCGCAGGCGAGGCGCATCAATTCAAGTTCGTGCGGCGATTTGCGTCCACGGCACGCGATGGTGACGGGATCGGCGGAGACGAATTCAAATCCCGGCGCAGCTGCGCGCAGGTGATCGGAATAGGTGAAGTACGCAGTTTCTTCAACACCGAGGCGACCGGTGCGGACACCTTGATCGGCCAGTGCGCCGGCGGCGAGCTTTGTGGGACTTTCATCTTCCTGCCAGACGCGGATTTCGATGGGGAAACGCAATTGCTCGCGCAAGCGGCCTTCTTCGAATCCTGGGCAGACGAGAACTGGTTTGCCGGCGCGAGGAAGAACGAGGCCGACGAGGCGCTCGCTCAAACCCCAATGAATGCCGGTGAAATAATAGAGCGAAGTGCCGGGAGCTAAGAAGAGCGCGACAAAATTTGGTGTGAGCTCCGACATGAGCTGTTGCGCGCGGGTCAAGCGGGCCCGGAATTCCTCCGACGTGATGGGTTTCAGGCGAGCGCCGAACGGCTTCAGGCCGGAGAAATCCGCCGCGGGAGCGTCTTGCGAAGTTGCAGGGGCGGCTTTGGAGCCAGGCGCAAGCGCGAGAGAGGAAACAGCAGCTGCGGTTTGCAGGAAGCGGCGGCGCGTGGTTCCGAAATCCGTGGTCATCGAGTTTTCTCCAGTGTGGAGGAAGACGTTTAGCTGGCGAAGGCATGGGTTGTCAAGGGACATAAAAAGAGCGCCATAAGATTAGGTCAGCGAAGGAGAGTTGCCGCGGACGATACTTCGGGAAAATTTAGGAAGAACTACTCCATGCGAACAGCCTGAATATTCTTCCCCTGGAGCTTGATTTCGATGCCGAGAGGGGGCCGCAAGTCCGAGCCCTGCACGATGGCGCCGCGCACCCAGACGTTCCCGGGGAGATTTGTGAGCTTCGTGGGATCGTAGACGGTGCGATTGCAGGGGTTGCCGACCATCGGGTGCTTAGCGGCTTTGAAATCGTAGTCAGTCTTCAGTCTCGCGAGGTCCGTGATGTATTCGAGCTGGCAATTTCCGTAGGGAGCGTTCATCGAGAACGCCCAGTAACCGTTCTCTTGGGAAGCAGAACTCGAAGGCAAACGAATGAGAAGAGCTGGGACGTTTTCTCCGGAAAATGCGTTGCGGAGGAAGAATTGTTTGGAGGACCAGGGTTGCGCCAACTCCGAGACGCTGGCGATCCCGGGATCTTGCTGCGTAGCATGCGGGAGGGCGGCGCTCGGATCCGGAGCTGGCGAGGGAACCTCAATCTGGGGAGGGGGCTCGGCTGGAGGAGCCTCGGTGTGCCTTGGGCGGAGAATCCATCGTGCGCCAAAAAAGACCACCAACAATATCGCGAGAAGCGCGCCAATCATGCGGATGGCTGGATTATTCAAAGGGTTGCGACCGGAGCCGGGCGAAGAAACTCCTGGTATCTGCGGCATTTCCGCCTTGTAGCGGTCAGGTGGGGACTGGTCCGACATATTGACTTGTCTTGCTCTTAAGATTCGCCGAAAGGAGCCCCCGGCATACGAGCGCTTCCGGCGCTGGACGCGCGAAGGATTCATTACCCGGTCATTGTAGAGCGAGACGGGACTCCGGGCAACAAAGGTTAGTCCGGAATGGGGCAAGACGCAACCATACCGGGCGCCCGAGGCAGCCAAGTTCGTGCCCTCCTAGCCAACACTCTGTTATTGAGAAGGTTACAATAAATGGCGTGAGGCTTGTCTGTAAGCCGCGAGGCTTCTAGTGTAGTAGGTAGCATGGGGGAGGACTGGCTTCCCCGCCAAAGAGAGTATGAGTCCCGATTCACGTGGAGGCGCACGGGCGTTCGTGCGCAGCCTGAACATTTTACTGAAGTTCGCACGCCTCTATGAATTTGGCCACGTGCGAACGGCGGCGCAGTTTGAGACTGCGTGGAAAGAGCTCCGAGGCGCGCTCGATGAGAGCGCCGGGAGCGGGCTCTTGCTTGGCGCATCGGGAAATCAGATTTTGCTGGACGGGGTGCCGCTCGGCGCATCCGCCGGTGAAAAAAGCTTTGCACAGATGCTGATGGGTTCGGGAATTGCCAGCATCCACTTCTCTCCGACTTTGACTCAGCCACAATTCGCGCGGTTCGTGCGCGCTTTCCCAAGCGGCAATGCCAAGCCATCCTCGCTTGCCGAACAATTGAAATCGGCTCTCGCGGGTGAAACGAGCATCAAGGTCAACGAGATTCGCTATGTCGCGGAAGATTCTTCCGTGGCGGGAATCAAGATGGCGGCGCAACTGACAGCGAAGGCGCTCGGCGCCCAAGGAGACAAGTTCAGAGATTTCTTCGAGGACCCGAACAAACTCCTGCAAATGATTCTTGCCGCGGAAAGTTCGCGCGGCGGCGGGGGAGGAGGCGGGGGAGGCACTGGCCCCGGCTTCGGTCCTGGCGGTGGCGGCTCTGGCGGAGTGCCAGGCGGCGGTGGTACCGGAGCTGGCGGATTTGGTTCTGGCGGTGGGTCGGGTTCAGCGGGGCAATCAGGCAG
>Ga0210405_10002409_pt1 | contig 19495 bp, 17 predicted proteins | sample IncBWH11MmetaG_FD_155492 | JGI IMG/M metagenome (GOLD analysis project Ga0210405, IMG submission 155492) | Forest soil microbial communities from Barre Woods Harvard Forest LTER site, Petersham, Massachusetts, United States - Inc-BW-H-11-M | ecosystem: Environmental > Terrestrial > Soil >... | reverse complement strand
GCGCGGAGCTGGCCGACGAGCTGGCGGGCCTCGTCGAGCCAGTTGACGATCAGGTAGCGGGCCGGGTCGGTGGCGAAAAACAGCCATAGCACGTTGCGCTCGGCGGGCGGGCGGGCGTCGAGGTCGCCGTGCAGGGCGGAGTAGGCCTGGTTGTAGGCGAGCAGGTCCCACCAGGGATTGGTGACGAAGGCGGGATTGGGGTCAAGCGTCTCGATCAGGCGCCGCAGCGTGTCATCGGCTTCCGGCGGGGCGGCAGTCTGGGCGGGCAGGGCGAGGCCTGCCACGGTGAGCAGGTGGTCGCGCTCGGGCGGCGTCATCCGCAGTACGCGGGCCAAGCTCTCGACCACCTGGCGGCTGACGCTGATGCGGCGGCCCTGCTCCAGCCAGGTGTACCAGGTGACGCTGATCCCGGACAGCTGCGCCAGTTCCTCCCTGCGCAGCCCTGGGGTCCGCCGGCGAGGTCCCGGCCGCAGTCCGACGCTGACCGGGTCGGTGGCCTCGCGCCGCGACCGCAGGAACGATGCGAGCTCTTCACGCTGGACCATATCGGTCATCAGATCACCTCGCCCGGCGTATTACCTGGTGACATTGGTACCAGTATAAATGGTTGCCTATACCAGCCTGAGGAGCGGCCTCAGGCTGGTTGCCATGAGCAATCGGCATTCGAAGTGGCTGGTGTTCGCCTGCGTAGCGATCGCCCAGTTCATGGTCATCCTGGACGTCACGGTCATCAACGTCGCGCTGCCCGTCATCAAGGTTCGGCTGCACTTCGGCAATGCCGCGATCGGCTGGGTGGTCACCGCGTACGTGCTGACGTTCGGCGGGTTCCTGCTGTTCGGGGGGCGCGCGGCCGACCTGTTCGGGCGGCGCCGGATGCTGCTGGTCGGCATGGTGGCGTTCACCGCCTGCTCGTTCCTCGTCGGGATCAGCCCGGATCCGGCGCTGCTGGTCGTGCTGCGCGGCGCGCAGGGCCTGTCCGCCGCGCTGATGTCGCCAGCTGCGCTGTCGATCGTGCTGGCGACCTTCAGCGAAGGACCCGAACGCAACCAGGCCCTGGGTTACTGGTCGGTGGTCGCCACCGCAGGCGCGGCGGCCGGCCTGCTGCTCGGTGGCGTGCTGACGTCTTATGCGGGCTGGCGGTGGAACTTCTTCATCAACGTGCCGGTCGGGGTGGTGATGAGCGTCATGATCGCCCGGGTGGTGCCCGCCTACGAGCACGAGGGAACCCGGTCCAGGCTTGACGTACCGGGCGCGGTGCTCGCCACGGCCGGCCTGATGGCGGCGGTGTTCTACCTCAGCCAGTCCCCGGACTGGGGCTGGCTGGATGCCCGGACCCTGCCGGCGCTGGCCGGGGCGCTGGTCCTGCTCGCCCTGTTCGTCATGAACGAGCAGCGGGCGCGCTACCCGCTCGTGCCGCTGGCCATATTCAGGAACCGGAACGTGTCCGGGGCCAACCTGGCGATGGCCGCGGTCTACGCGGGCAACCTGGGCATGTTCTTTCTGCTCACGCTGTACCTGCAGCTCGTAGAGCGCTACAGCGCGATCGGGACCGGGATCGCCATCCTCCCGGTCCCGGTGGTCATGAGCCTGGTGGCCGTCCAGATGCGCAGGCTGATCGCCCGCCACGGGTACCGGCGGTACCTCATCCTCGGGCCGGCGCTGGTGGCCGCCGGCATGGCCTGGGCCTGCTTGCTGCCCGTGCACGGAAACTACCCTCTCCACCTGCTACCCAGCCTGCTGGTGATGCCGGTCGGCTACGGCATGAGCTACCCCTCGGCGTACGCGGCCGCCACCTCCGGCGTGCCAGCTCGCCAGGCCGGTCTGGCCTCCGGGCTGATCAACACTGCGCAACAGATGGGCGGCGCGGTGGGCCTGGCCATCGTCTCCGCCGTCGCAGCCAGCTACACCGCATCGCTGACCCGCGACTCCGGCCCGCAGGCGCTGACGTCGGGTTACAACCTGGCCATGGCCGTCGCGGCCGGGCTTACCTTGCTGGCCTCGGTCATCGCGGCCACCGTCATCCGGGTCAGGCGGCTCGCCTCCGCCGGACCGGTGGCCGCCACAGGGCTGGGCACACCGGCGGAACTTGGGAAAACCTGAGTTGGCCGAACTCAGGTGAGAGGGTCCGGTCCGACCGCAGTTGGGCAGATCACTTTGGCCGAAGAGTAGGGTCACAGCGCGCTCCGGACCGGGAAATGCCTCTCCTGGCGAGCGCCATAGTTACCTCGTAGATCTTTGCCTCAATAATCATCGGAGTCCTTGTTTGAGCGCAGCGACCGCGTCGGGGTAGCCGGAAAGCTGGTAGGGCTTGCTCCCGGGCTCTGCCGGGCCAGAATAGGATTTAATGACAGGCGGGTTCGGGATGATATCGACACTCAGAACCAGCTGGTAGCCCGCGTTTTCCCACGGAGCCAGGACAGGCTGCGCCGTGGCATCCGAGATTGTCTCCTGGTCAGCCAGGTAGACGCCCGCGTACTGCAAATGTCCGCCCAGTAGCTTCCCCATACCGTTGACCTCACCAGGGCTATTAACTTGCGCCGCCGCGCCCTGGTTAGCTATCAGCGGACCGCCGGGCCAGCCGGACCACGTAACGTGGCCCTGCACCCAGTACAGGCCGATGGCATGATGAGCCTTCAGCCAAGCCGTCATGCGGGTAAGGAAATACGTGTCGTCTTGCCCGCCGAAGGTGTGGAAATCCAGACCCCACTCAGGGATGATGATGGGCTTGCCCGTAAGCTCGGAAAACCGGGCTGTCCAGTCCAATCCGCCCGGGCTGGCCATCAGGGTGTGCTGCCAGCGAAGAGCCCAGTCGAGCGCGCCGGATGCGGTATGAGGGTACGTGCCGTCAGGGCTGCCGTGCCAGTCGAAGATATCGGTTCCCACGTAGTCTACGTAAGCGCTACCGGGCCAGCACTCCGTCACCGTGGCCGCCCCGGGATAAATGGTCCACAAGAACTTGAAATGCTCACCGGGCACCGATCGCATAGTCGTGACGACTTGCCGCCAGGCAAGGATAAAAGCATCGAGTTCAGATGACGGCGCGTGCCACACGCTCCACGCGTACCACCAGCCGTTCATCTCGCGGCTGAGATTTATAATGGTGTCGGAGAGCCCATCCCGGACCAGCAATTCACCTAGTCGGTAAAACTGCTGATTATCAGCGCCCGCCGCTGCCGCGACCAGAGCAGGACTGTTTGACTTGTGACGGGCGGGCGTGGCGGAATTTGGGCCGCCATCGTTCAAGAGCGCTTCTAGCTCGGAATGCGCAGCGCCGGACGCCCTGACGGCTGGCTTGCTCGGGTTGGCGGGTACTGACGATTCTTTCCATACAGGCTCGGTCAGGACAGTAATGCCGACAATGACGGCAAGGCAGGTAAGGATTACTCGCCGCTTTGCCTTGGGCATCTTCAGCCTGATCATCCTCTGTAACCTGCGCCGGGCCAGATCAGTGCGCACTCCAGTGCTGGCGGATGCGGTCGAGGGCGTCGCTGACGTCCTTCCCCGCGCCAGGTGCTTGACTTCCCTGCGACCCCAGGAAATCTGGGCGATCCGTGGTGCCCTTCACCACCGGCTCCATGCCATCCAGGGTGCCCAGCAACTGCACCGGCTATTCCGCCAGGCAATCCAGGCATTCGGGCGGGCGCATCCGCATCTGCAGCAGACAGGGTCGGTCTGCGGTTCTCGGTGGCGAGCCTCATTGGATGAGCGTTTCCTCCGGGCGCACGACTCAGAACTCGTTTCTCTCCGGTCGGCCAGGACAGTCCAGGACTCAGCGCCGGCCTGGCCGATGTCGACCGGGCGCGCCCCGAGCACACGAAGGCGGTCAATCTCCTGATCGCGATCTGCGGCGCTGCTGGTCAGGTCAAAGGTACACGCGGTTCTTGAGCATCTTGGGCTCGGTGACCGGCATGAAGCACATGCCGGCAGGCGCGTTTTCGTCAGCCCGATGACGACCTCGTTCTCCCGCTCGGATAGAACCTTCCAGCCGGGCGCCCGCGTCCAGAACCGGGCCAGGCCGGGCAGATCGCGAGCGTCAATGACGATGTGGTGGACTCGGACCGGCATGTCGGCAGCATGCGCGGCACGCTGGACCGTATGTCACCGGGTACCGTGTCCGGACGTGGTGCCGCCAGGTAGTCGCTCAGGCTAGCTGGTCGAGCAGGCGCTCGGACTCGGCCTCTTCCATCGGCGGCCCGACATTGGTGATGCCGTGGGCGGCGAACGCCCGGTCCAGTTCCTCCACGGTCGGGCCTTGCGTAGCGTCCGGGACGTCGGTGCCGGTGGCCGGGCGGCCGATCTGTCGCACTGCGGCGAGGAAGCTCTCGTTGGCGTGGACCATCAGGATCCGGGCCGGGCCGCCCAGGACCCGGAAGGTGTGGGGAACGCCGGCCGGGAACTGCACCCAGCTCCCGGGACCGGCCTGCCACACGTCGTCGCCGCAGTGGAGCACCATACGGCCATCAAGGATGTAGAAGCTGTCGTCGAGAGCGGCGTGGACGTGCGCCGGCGGGGAGGCACCCTCGGGCAGAATTGCCTCCGCCACCGTGACCGGCGCGCCCGGCCCGGTGAACACGTCAACCAGTACCCCCAGGAACAGCCACCGCCTCGGGCTCGGTGACCCTGGCACGTCAGGCCGCCGGGACGCCGAGCTCTGCGAGCACGTGCTCGCGGGTCACCTCGTGGTCGTGTGACCCTTTGGCGTGCTCCTGGATGGCCGCCACCAGGTGGTCGAGCTGATCGTCGGTGGCGGCCCGGAACTCCACCCCGCACGGGCAGCGGCCGACCCGGCCGCCGCCCGCGGTGTCGCCGGCCGGGATGAAGTCGATGGTCACGCACGGCTCATCCCCGACCACCCATGCGTCGTGGCCGGGGCCGACCAGGTGGGCGTCTCCCGGCCTGAGCTCCAGCTGCCGGCCGTCGCTCATCGCCACGTGCAACCGGCCCGAGACGACGTAGGACCGGTGGGTGCCTGGGCAGGTGTCGGTGCCGGCGAGCGGTTTTACGTCGGTGGACCACCTCCAGCCGGGCCGGAATTCGGCCCGGCCCACGGCGAACCCGGTGAGCTTGACCAGGCTGATCTCGCCGTGCTCGAAGCTGGTCTTGTCGTCCGGCGTGGCCGTGTTCTTGGACTCCAGCATGAGTTCTCCCCTTCCTGTTGTCCCGAACCATCTCGGGAAGGCTGGGACGAGGATGCGCCGCCCGGCACGCCGGGCGCATCGGGGAGAATACGTAGCTCGGAACCGCGCCTACGTAGCAGGGTGGCGGGATGTGACGGCCAGCTCAGTCCGGGAACGCGCCCCGGTCTTGCGCAGCAGGTTCTCAACGTGTTTCTCCACCGTTCTCGGCGACAGGCGCAGGGCGGCGGCAATCTCCTTGTTGGCCAGGCCGTCGATGACCAGGCGGAGCACGTCGGCCTCCCGGTCGGTCACCCCCTGGCCGGCCCATGGGTTGGGGGAGGCATCCCGGAGCAACTCGGTGCAGCGCCCGGCCAGGCGGTCGAGTCCCAGGCCGGTGAACCGGTCCCGGGCCGCGGTCAGCCATCGGGCCGGTTCTCCCCAGCCGTCGGCCAGGGCGCGAGGAGCGGCGATGAATCGGGCCAGGTCGGCCCAGGCCTCGCAGTTGACGAACGACGTGGCGTGCCCGGCCACGATGGCGTCGGCCCGGCTGGGACGGCCCGAGCGGCCCTCGAGCACCGCCTGGGCGAAGGCGATGAGGCCGCGGTTGAGCTGGAAGGCGTCCACCCCGAGCCGGAGGACCTCGTCGATGCTCGCCGCCGCCCGGCGATCGCCGCGCACGGCCTGGATCAGCGGCCACAGCGCCCGGATCGCTATCGGCTCAGCGTTCGGGAGCCGGGACAGCGCGGCGGTGCCCTCGGCGAACGGGCTCAGCGCGACGTCGGTGTCGCCGGCCATGAACCCGGCCATGCCCACGCTGGCCCGGCAGAACCCCGCGAGCATGGGGTCGGGCGGATAGCCGGCCAGCGCCCGGGCCGCCAGCTCTTCGGTCGCCTTCAGGTCGGCCCGCATGCTGGCACTGCCGGCCATCATCGCCAGGGCCTTGGCCGCCACCTGATCGAGCCGCAGCCGGCCGGCGATGTCGAGCGCCGATCCGGCGTGAGCGTCGCAGCGCTCCAGGTTCCACCGGCAGGTGAAGGAGGCCGACAGCTGCAAATCCAGCACCGCCACCGTGCTGAGCGCCCCCATCCGCTCAGCGAGCTGGCGGGCCTCGAGCAGCCGGCCGGTGTCCAACCGCTCGAACATGTCGATCGTGCCGAGCTCGTGCAAAGCTCGCAGCCGCCACACCGGCAGGCCGGCCTCCTCGGCGGTGGCCAGCGCCGCCTCGAAGGCCGCAGCGGCGGCGGCCAGGTCGTGCAGCCGTCGGCTCCGGCCGATGATCTCGAAGGCGTGGCAGCGTACGTCCGGCGCCGCGCCGTCTGTGGCCAGGACCTGCTCTGCCGTGCGCCGCGCCCCGTCCAGGTCGTCGTCGGCCAAGGCCACCTCGGCAGAGGTGACAGCGGCCCGGGCGGAGAGGTTCGGGTCTGTCTGGGCTGCGGTCAGGCGTACGGCGGCCTCATGGTGATGGCGGGCCATCGGCCATCGCGACGCCGATACCGCCGCGTGGGCTAGGCGCAGGTGGGCCTCGATCCGGGTTTGGATGGTCGCCGGGTCGTCGCCTAGCCGCCCGGTGAGCCGGGTGCCGGCGGCAGCTGCCTCGTCCACCCGGCCGGCCAGGGCCAGCGTCTCGATCAGCATGAGCTCGGCCTCGGCCCGCTCCGGACTGCCCTCAAGCAGGCCGACGGCCCGGCGCAGGGTGTCGACTGCGGTCGCCAGCGCCCCGACCTCCAGCGAATAGCGGCCGGAATCACGCAGGAGCCGCCCGGCCCGGGCCCGGTTTCCCGACCGGGCGGCCACGTCGGCGGCCACGTCCCGCCAGCCGCCCGCCAGGTCTGGGTGGACGGTATCGATGGCCGCTAGCGCATCCGCCGCCGCCTGGTGGAGCCGGGGCGGGAGCGTGGACATCAGCACCGCTTCCCGGGTGAGGGCGTGGCGGAACTGGAACCCGCCTCCGTCGGCGGTGACCAGCACGCGGTCAGCCGCCCGGGCCAGAGCCCGGGACACGACCTCCGAGGGCTGCCCGCTGGCCGCCGGCAGGATCTTCCAGTCGAAGTGATGCCCCAGCACTGCCGCAGTCTCGAGGACAGCGCGCTCGCCGTCGGGGAACTCGGCCAGCCGTTCCCGTACCGTCTCGCTGATGGACTCCGGGATGCCGGGCGAGGCCAGAAGTTCCTCCACAAACAAGGGCACGCCCTCCGAAGCCCTCCCGACCCGGGACCGCTCTTCGTCGTCGGCGCCGGACCGGCAGGCGGCGATCATCTCCGCCACCTCGCGCTCGGACAGGCGGCCCAGCGGCAGGTGCACGATGCCCGGCCTTCCCCGCTGCCGCCGGGCCAGCTCCGATGCCGGGGACCGCGGGTCGGTGCGGAGGGAGACGGCGAACAGGACGGGCTGGCCGAAGGCGTTGTCGGCTAGGTACTCGACCAGGGATACCGTATCGGGGTCGGCCCAGTGCAGGTCCTCCAGGGCAACCATCAGCCCATCAGGCCCCAGGCGACGCAGGAGCCGCAGCACCGCCTCCCCCCTGACGGCCTGCGAATCCACGCCGCGGCCCAGGCGAGCCGCCGGGTCGTCGGCCACTGCTCCCGGCAGCAGGGCGGTCAGATGCGGCAGCCATGGCGCGAGCGAGGGATCGTCGGGCAGCGGGCGTCTCCGCAGCAGTTGCAGCAAGGCCTCGGTCACAGGCCGGTATGGAGCGCTGGTAGAGGCCGGGACGGCCCGACCCGTCGCTACCAGCACCTGCCGGTCGGCAGCCATCTGCGCCAACTCCCGTATCAAGCGGGACTTGCCGATGCCAGCCTCACCGGTGATGACGGCGCAGCCGCCATGGCCGGCCAGCGCTCCGGCCAGGGCCGACTCCAGGGCCTGGATCTCGGGCCGCCGGCCTACCAGGACCGGGCACAGCACCTCCCCCACGACTCCAGTTTGCCGCATCGGCGCCGCCCGGCTCGGATCCGGTGTGCCCGAGCGACGGTCTTTACCCAGGCAAAGGGAGGCTGGCGCCCCCACTATCGCGACGGGGGGAGGCCTAGGCTGGGAGCATGAGCGACGAACTGCCCGCGGTAGCCGGAGCGCGGGTGGCGGGTATCCGGTCTAGCGGCACGTGGGGATCTGCGCTGACGGCTGACGAGTTCGCCGCGATCCGCAGCGCGGGCTTCGAACCGGTCGGCCAGGTGCTCGGCGCGGCCGTCTACGCCGCCGGGTCCGCCAGCGGATATAGCTGCCCCGGGACCCGGGGATCGCCCGGCGACGGGGTGTCGTTCCGGCTGGCGACCCAGGTATCCGGGCAGGGCGGGTCGGGCTCGTTCGGCCCGCTCGTGCAGGCCATGTACCAGGCCCGGGATACGGCTCTCGGCCGGATGACCGCCGAGTGCGCCGCGTTGGGCGGGCACGGGGTGGTGGGCGTCCGGCTGTCGAGGGGGTCATTTCCCCTCGGCGGGCAGGAGTTCACGGCCATCGGCACCGCGGTCCGCGCACCGGGCGCCGCGCACGGGCCGCCGGTGCCCTTTACCTCTGACTTGTCTGGGCAGGATTTCGCCAAGCTGATCATGACGGGCTGGGTACCGGCAGGGCTCGTCCTCGGCATCTCGATCGGGTCGCGGCACGATGACCGCAAGACCGCCCGCCAGGCTCGCTGGGGGTCGGGTAACGCCGAGGTGGCCGGCTGGACCGAGCTGGTCGGCCAGTCGCGGCACGACGCCAGGGACCAGCTGGATGGCGAGGTCAGGCGGCTCGGCGGCGAGGGAGTGGTCATCGCCGCCATGCAGATGCGAGTACGCCAGCGGGACTGCCCCGTGCAGGTGGGCCGGCGCGACCACATCGTGGACGCAACCCTCATCGGCACCGCCATCGCCAGGTTCTCCCGCACCGCAGGCCATCATGCCGGGCCGGCCCTGGCCGTCATGTCGCTCGACCCGCAGCGGCGCCAGGCGGCCAGGATCCGGATCTAACTAGCACAAACCCCGCCCCGTCAGTACGTGCCAGGTCGGCCGCGGCACCATGCGCACGGCCCAGGACGGTGCTACGGATCAGCCGCCATGAACACCCCCGCGGCGTCAGCCAGTTGAACCCAATGGTGGCGTCCTCGGCGTTGAGCCACCGGGCTGTCTGGTTAGCGAACCCGGGCTCGCAGGAACTTCCCGATTTGCTCGGTGGCTTCGGCTGCCTCGGGGGTGCCGAGCAGGAGCGGGTAGACGTGCGGCAGGCCCTCGCCGATCTCCAGGGTGACCTCGACCCCGGCTTGGGCTGCGGCTGCGGCCAGGCGTTCGGAGTCGCTGAGCAGCAGGTCGGCCGTGCCGACCTGGATCAGCAGCGGCGGGAGCCCGGCCAGTGAGGCGAACAGCGGCGACGCCAAGGGCGTCTTAGGGTCGGCCCCGGCCAGGTAGTCCGAGGCGAACTGAGCGAGCATGGCGGGGGTCGAGATCGGATCCTGATCGGCGCGCTCGGTCATCGAGGCCCCGGAGCTGGTCAGATCCACCGTCGGGGACATCAGGACGGCGGCGGCAGGCAAGGCCTGCCCGGCGTCACGCGTGGCCACGAGCAGGGCGACGGCGAGCCCGCCGCCGGCCGAGTCGCCGGCCACCGCTAGTGATCGTGCACTCAGGTCCTGGTCGGTGCGGAGCCAGCGCCAGGCGGCCAGGACGTCGTCGATGGCGGCGGGGAAGGGATGCTCGGGGGCCAGGCGGTATTCAGGGAACAGCACCCGCATGCCGCTGGCCCGTCCCAGCCGGGCGGCCAGCTCGCCGTCGCTGCGCACCGACCCGAGCTCGTAACCTCCGCCGTGCAGGAACACGAGCACCCGGCCGCTGTCCGCTCCGGGGGCAGTAAGCCAGTGGGCTGGCACCCCGCCCGCGCTCACCTCGCTGACCAGCACGTCGTCAGGGACCGGATAAAGGCGGTCCCCGGGGACGAAGGCGGCGCGGCGCTCTGCCAGCGTCGCCGGGGCCTGACCGGCACTAGCCCGATGCCGGTCCCTGAGGGTGTCGATCGAGTCCTGCATGGCCTGGCTGGGCATGTCGGCATCTCCTTTGGCGTGGGCTGCCGTCTGACACGGCGTGGATTGCGCCGGCGGCCGCGGCGCGAGCGTCTCCGGCCCGGCTTACAAGCGGGAGATGAGCTCGGCCACGATGTCCGCCGCTGACTGCGCCTGTCTCGCGAGGGCGACGCCCTGTCCGGCCCACATCGAGAGCGCTTCGATCTCCCCGGTCGTCCCGGCCATCGGCGGCGCCGGCTCGTACCGGACGATGGCCTCGCCGGACGCGAAATGCGCGATCACCTCGCCCGCTCCTGGCCGCTGCGCGAGCGGGGGCCGGCCCGCAGCCTGCCACGCGCTTGCCGTGGAGTTGCGCAGCGCGCGGTGCGGCGAATCGGGCCACCCGACCTCGTACAGGTTCGGGTACAGCTGCGGATCGGTCTCGGCCGCGGCGATCAGCCGGCGCCGGTAGTCCTCGTGGATCGGCATCTCCTCGGCCAGCAAGAACCGCGTGCCCAGCCACGCGGCCTGCGCGCCCAAGGCGAGCACCGCCGCGACCCCGCCAGCATCCCCGATCCCGCCCGCCGCGATCACCGGCACCGGCGCCACCGCGTCCACCACGGCGGGCACCAGCGGCAGCGTCGCGACCGTACTCCACACGTGCCCGCCGGCCTCCCAGCCCTGCGCGACGACCACGTCCACGCCGGACGCGACCGCCCGCCGCGCCTCCTCGGCACTGCCGACCGTCTGCATCACTACCCCACCGGCGTCGTGCACCGGCTCGATGTAGCCGCTGGGATTTCCCCACATAAACGAGACGATCCGCAAGCCGGCCTCAAGGGCCGCCTCCAGGCGACGGTGGTGATCTGAGGTGAGAACGAAGTTACCGCCGAACGGCCGCGCGGTCAGCGCCGCCGTCTCACGAACGACGGCCCCGGCGTCATCGGACCACGTCAGCGTCACCATGCCCAGCGCCCCGGCATTCGAGACCGCCGCGGCCAGCTGGGGAACCGCAGCCATGGGTGCCTGGACAATCGGTTGTTCAATCCCGAGGATCTCGCATACCGGCGTGGTCACTGCCTTCGCCCCTTCCGTGATTGTTTGCTGGCCACCAGGTGACCCGCCTTGCGAATCTCACCGCGGCCACTGCGCGGCGGGCACAAAAGAGCGGCGACGCGACTGTCTGGTCACCGGCCTGAGGAGTCACCGGGGCACGACGTGCAGCAACAATCGCCGCTCGGTCACGTATACGATGTCGGCGTCGACTTGGGGGCGTGCCGGTCCCAGCCGTGGAACTTCGAGTAGTCCCCTGCGTCCCAGGCTTCGCGGAGGCCCGGGGTGCTCAGATCCCAGTCCGGGCGGATCTCGGCCGTGGCGGCGCGCAGGTCGTGCCACAGGTCGTAGAACGACGGGCGGCCCCAGAACCAGTAGCCGTTATAGACGCTGTGCACGACCAGCCCCGGCTTGAGCACCAGCGTGTGCGGGATCATGGGGTTGTGCTCGGGGTCGGTGTACTCGGCGATGTCGAGGTCCTGCTGGACGGTCCGGCCGGGATCGGACAGGAACGTCCACTGGGCGCCCACCGACGCGCGGAACTCTTGCAGGGTGTGATGGTCGTCGGTGGCGATAGTGGCGATCTGGGTGTAGGCCACCGCGACCTTCGGGTAGTTGGCCGCCAGTTCGAGGTGCTGCTGGTGCTCTTTGGGACAATAGTTGCCGCGCGCCAAGGTGAGTACAAGCGGATCGCCGCCCTGAAGCTCGCTGAGCTTACGCACCGTGCCGGTGTGGTCAGGGAGAGCGTAATCAGGGAAGATGCCGCCAGGTCTGATGTCAGGACGCATGGGACTTATAGTCTCACCCGGGGGCCCGCTACTCGGCGGCGGTCCGCGGCGGCACGGTGGCCCAGAACCTGTGGACGACCATTTAGGCGAGGAGAAGCCGATGCCGCAAGCGCCAGTACGGCGGACTACCCGCGAGTCATCGGATGTTGCTTCCCTCGTCAGGCTGCATCACCGGCGGCGCGGGTGGGCCTGGGTGGCGACAGGCAGCGTGATTGGCCTCGCGGTGTTCGCGGGGATCGACGTAAACCTGTTCGGGAACCTCACCGGGACAGCGCAAACCCTCAGCGTTATCCCGGTCTTCGTGCTGCTCGCTCTGGTTCTGGCCGGGCTAGTCGTGGTAATCGTCGATACGTCACGCATTCACCGCGCCGACGCGGCCGTCCGGGTGAGCGCGAAGGGCAGCGTTTCGCATTACCCGCTGTATGCTCACGCGCATCGCTATCCGCCGCGCCACCGTGGCAGCTGGGTGTTCGTCATCGTCATGCTCGTCGCGATGACTGGTATCACCGTGTTTCTCCTGCCCGCCGAGGTGAACGCGTGGGGATATGTGGCCGGCGCGGAGAACCAGGACACCTTCAACCCGGTGTCGTATGGTCAGGCCTGCGGCGGCGGGGTCGGGCACGGGATCAGCTGCCACACGGTGACCGAAGGCTACCTTTCCAGAAGCGGCGCGGACGTCACCTGGGGCAGCCAGGTGCCACTCGGCCAGCCGTTCAGTGTCCACGACCCGCTCTGGGCCTGGGGCGGCGGGCGGACTCTCACCGGTGGCGACGGCTCGGCGATCCCGACGATCGTCGCGGGCCTGTTCTTCGATGGAATAACGCTCCTGCTCGTGTACATCCTCGTCGTGATTGTGCGCGACACGCCGTCGACGCGAAGCCCGCCGATGTCCGTGCCCGCTGACGCAGATCCGGGCGGAGTCCGCCGAACACAGCATCCCGATCGCGGTCACCACGGAAGCGGCGCTCGTCGCCCCGCCCGCCGTGGGCGAGGTCGGCACTGACCATCGCGGGACACGTAGATGAGCGGGGACGCAGGACGAGCAGGACCACGCGAGGGACGCCTAGCCGATGTTGTGACGCTGGGCGTAGCCGATCGCGGCCACCCGGTCGCGTGAGCCGGTCTTGGCGAAGATGCGGTTGATGTGGGTCTTGATCGTGTGGTTGCTGAGGAACAGGCGTTCGGCGATCTCGCCGTTGGTCAGGCCCTGGGCGATCAGGCTGAGGATCTCGACCTCCCGCTGGGTCAGGCCGTCCGGCGGGTCCGGCGGCCGCGTGGCTGGTGCCGGCCCGGGAGTGGCTGACGTGCCGCCAGGCGGAGCAGCGGCCCCGGACGTGGCGGCGAGCAGCGTGGCGTGCACGCGCGGGTCGAACACGGTCAGTCCGCCGACCGCGGCTCGCAGCGCCCGCGCGATGTCCGTGCGGTCGGCGTCCTTGGTGAGGTAGCTGCGCGCACCGGCGCGGAGCGCCTCGAGGACGGACGTGTCGTCCACGTACGTGGTGAGCACGACGATCGCGACGTCAGGATGCTCGGCGACGAGCCGGCGGGTGGCGCCGATGCCGTCCAGGACGGGCATGTGCAGATCGAGCAGGATCGCATCGGGCTGGTGCTCAGCCACCAGTTCCAGCGCCTGTTCGCCGTCTGCGGCGGCGCCCACCACGTCGATGCCGGGCAGGCCGCCGAGCAGCAAGACCAGGCCTTCGCGGACGCTGGCCTGGTCGTCGGCGATGACGACCCGCAACGGCTGGTCGGCAGTCACCGGGCGATTCCGTCCTCGGCGGCCGCGAGCGGAAGTTCGGCGGTCACGGTCCAGTCATTCTCCTTCGGGCCGGCCCGCAGCGTGCCATTCAGCAACCGTAGCCGCTCCCGCATGCCGGTCAGCCCGTAGCCGCCGGTGTTACCCGGCCGCCGGACCGAAGCGTCGGCGCCGTCCAGGCCGTTGACGACGCTGAGCCGCACGTCGTTTTCGCCGTAGTCGAGGCGGATCGCGACCCGCTGGCCCGGCGCGTGCTTGGCCGCGTTGACCATCGCCTCCTGCGCGGTGCGCAACAGGGCGAGCGTGGCGTCTGGCGGCAGCGCCCGGGCCATGCCGGACGTCTCGAGGGTGACCGGGACGTGATAGCGCTGCCGGTGGGTGTCCGCCACCGCGGCCAGTTCCTCGCCGAGCGGCAGCGTGTCCACCCGCAGCGCGTGCACCGCCCGGCGCGTCTCGGTCAGGCCGTCCGCGGCCATCCGCTGGGCGGTGGTGAGCGCCTCGACCGCCCGGTCGACGTCCCCGTGGTCGGTCAGGATCGCCTTGGCCGCCTGGATCTGGATGCCCAGCGCGCCGAGGGAGTGCGCCAGCACGTCGTGGATCTCGCGTGCGATGCGGGTCCGCTCATCCAGCACGTCGGCGCGGCGCTGCTCCGCCCGCAATCGCTCGTGCTGCGTCAGCAGGGCCGTGGACTGCTCGGCCTGCACCCGGTAGGAACGCCGCTGGAGGCCGAACATCGTGCACACCGCGATCAGCAGCGGATCCCCGGCCATAGTGCCGAAATTACTGCCGGCGATCCCCCCGGCCACCCAGATCGAGACAATGCCGGCCGCGCCGACTGCGACGGCAGTCGGCAGGTCGGTTTCGCTGCCCGTCCAGAACGCCGCGACGCAGGCGAAGGCGAACAAGGCCTGGCCGCTGCCGGAGGTCACCGCGGCCACGCCGCCCGCGACGGCCATCACGCCGAGCACCACCGGCAGGCCCCGGGACCGGTACCGGGGCCGCACGTCGGCCGCGATCCACGCCAGCAGGGCCAGGCCGACCACCGAGAAGCAGGCGATCTGTACCGCCTGCTGCACGGTGGAATGTGGCGGGCTGATCAAGGCCAGGATGCCGATCACCGCGAACCCGGTGACCCGTGTCAGCCAGTAGACCCTGACCATCATGGGATCAGTATCGCCCCGACGCGCTATGGCCGTGCCGGACGGAGCCGCCGCCCAGGAACGTACTGCCGTCCTTCTCCGGGGCGAACGGGATACCGGCCCGCATGGCGCGGGGCACGATGACGGCGGCCTGACCCAGCCGGTTCAGGCCGAGGGTGAACAGCAGCGGGGTAGTGGATGCGGCGACGTGCGCGCCCGTCCGGGCGGCGAGCACCACGATCAGGACACGCCAGGCGACCAGGGCGACCCACAGCCACAGGCCGCGTAGCGGCATCTTTCCCCACAGCACCCGGTCGCGCGACTCCAGCCGCGTGATCAGGCCGAAGGCCAGCCCGATCAGCAGCGACCCGGCGGCGCCGACGGTCAGCCACGCGATGTCGGCTGCTTCCATATGATGGCCCCGCAGGCCGAGGAACCCGACGACGGTGACGACGGCGGGCAGCACGACCACGCGCTTGCCCTGGAGCAGCTGGCCCGCTAGCTGCTGGTAGATGATGAAGCCGATGATCCCGATGACGACGAGGACTTCTAGCCAGGACACGGTACCCACTCCTTAACGTCCGGTGAACGACCGATCCCGACGCTACGGACCAGGGCGGTACCAGCGCGTCGCCCCGCGGTACCAGTTCCGGGTTGACACCCCCGCGGCCTGACCTGGTACCGGGGACCAGCCCGCGCTCCGACGCCCCGGCGCGGGAGCCTGGCGATGCTGGGTGACGCCGAAGAACAGACGGCCACCTAGCGAAAATTAGGAGTGCACCGAAATGTCCCCTCTCACCGACGCAATGATCATCAACGTCGCCGTGCTGTTGGCCACCCTGGAGGCCGACCTCGGCCCGCACCGCAAGATCGGCCTGGTCCGAATCCTGCGGACGCCGCTGGTGGTCGCCGCCATCATCCCGCTGTTCCTGGACCGGCCGGTCACCCACGGGAACGGGCTGCTGGTCGAGCTGGCCGGAATCGCGGCCGGCGTGCTGGGCGGCCTGGTCGTCACCACGCTGATGCGGGTCTACCGCAGCCCGAAGACCGGCAAGCCGGTCAGCGCGGCCGGCCTGCCGTACGCGCTTGTGTGGACGCTCATCGTGGGCGCCCGCGCGGCGTTCTCCATCGGCGCCACCCACTGGTTCCCGGCGCAGCTCGCCCAGTGGTGCGCGACCCATCAGGTCACCGGCGCGGCCATCACCGACGGCCTGGTCTTCATGGCTATCACGATGGTGCTAGTCCGGACGGCCGGCCTGGCCGCCCGCGCCACCCGGCTGCCGAGCACGCCCGCTGGCCGCACGGGCAACCGCGTGACGGCAACCGCCTAGCCTGCCGGGACCGGCCAAGGATGGAACTGATCCGGGCGGCTCTGCGGGTCGCCCGGGCTGTCATCCAGAGCCGTGGCGGCCGGGCGGTTCAGGCCGCGCGGCGGCGGACCAGCCAGATGGTCGCGGCGATGAGCAGCGCTGACAGCGCGAGCAGCCAGCCGCCCTCGATCCACTGGAAAGGCCAGAACCGGCTGCCCGGCTGATAGCTCGTCCAGTACGTGTATCCGTGCTGAGTCAGGTATCGCTCCGTGTCAAGGAACGTCGGCAGCTTGTACAGGTGGACCTGATCCGGCGGCACCGCGGGCATGAGCCGCTGGAAAACGGGATCCATGACCTGGTGCATCGTGGACTGGCTGAGCGTAGTGCCGCCCTTGGTCCACCACTGGCTGATGATCCACGCGGAGCCGGGCATGGTCAGTTTGGTGGTCAGCAGCGGCGTCAGGTAGCGCTCGCGCAAGAACAGGCCGGCCGTGAAGGCGAGCCCGGCGTAGACGACCAGGGTGGCGGCGATCGCGGGGACGACGCGGCGGATGAGCATGCCGGCCAGGGCACCGATCGCGAAGGCGGCCAGCGTCCAGGCGGGGAACGCGACCTCGCGCAGGTCGAACAGGCCGGTATTGAACGGGGACGTCTCGGAAAGGCCCAGGGCCTGGTGGCCCGTGGCAAAGTACGGCTGGTACAGCCAGGACAACAGCGCCCCGAAGGCGCCGGTAGCGGCCGTCACCGCGATCGCGAGCGGCACCAGCTTGCCGAGCGTCCAGCGCCACCGGCCGAAGCCCTGGGTCCAGGCGTACCGGTAGGTGCCGGTCTCCAGCTCCCGGGCCAGCACCGGCGCCCCGACGAACGCCCCGATCAGCACGGGCAGCGCCTGCCATATGACGCCATTCGCCAGGAAGGTGTCCATGCCATTGAACGTGTTGACCAGGTCTTGGCAGGCAGGTGAGCCAGCCGGGTGGCAGGCGATCGCGGCTGCGTAGGCGCGGTGCAGCTGGAGGCCGACCATCCACAAGTACACGGCCAGCGCACCGAGCAGCGTGACCACGCCGAGCAGCGCGAAGCGGTGCTGGCGCCAGGTGACCCCGGCCATCCGCCGCCACGGCACCGGCCGCAGGCTGGCGTCGTCCTCCTCCGGGCGGGCCGGCACGGTCAGCGCGGTCATTTCGTCACCTCCGACTTCTCGGCGCCCCGGTCGTGGCCCGGGGGCAGGGTTCCGTGCAGCGCTACGGCACCGGGTTCGCGCAGGTAGGCAAGGGCGAGTTCTTCTAGGCTGGCCGCTCGCGCCGTCCAGCCCGGCGGGACCGGGTCGTCGGCGGTGGCCTGGACCAGCAGGTGGGCCTGGGCCTCGGCGCGGCCGGCGTGCACCACCGGCCGCCCGGCATACCGGTCGACATCGGCGGCCGGGCCGGTCAGCACGCGATGGCTGGCGAGCAGGGCATCGACGTCGCCGGCCAGGTGCACCCGGCCCCGGGACAGCAGGATCAGGTAACCGGTCACCCGCTCGAGCTCGGCCAGCACGTGCGAGGACAGCAGCACAGACACACCGTCGGCGGCCATTGCCGTCAGCACCGTGGCCATGAAGTCGTGCCGCGCGACCGGATCGAGCATCGCCACCGGCTCATCCAGCACCAGCAGCCGCGGCCGCCGGGCCAGCGCCAGGGTCAGCGCGAGCTGAGCCTGCTGCCCGCCGGACAGCTTCCCGGCCCTCCGCTTCGGCGGGATGCCGAGCTCGTCCAGGCGGGCCTGCGCGTAGGGCTGGTCAAAGCGCCGGTTCAGGCTGCGGGTCACGTACAGCATGTCCGCGACCGACAGGTTCTTGTACAGCGGTGTGTCCTGGGCCACGAACGCGATGCCGTCCAGCGCGGCAGGCGACCCGGCGGGCCGGCCGTCGAGCACGGAGACCTCGCCCGCGGACGGTGCCGACAGGCCGACGGCGAGGTTCAGCAGCGTGGACTTGCCGGCGCCGTTCGGGCCGACCAGCGCGGTCACGCGCCCGTCCGGGATCGCCAGCGTGCACTCGCGCAGCGCCCAGGTGCCGCCGTAGCGCTTGCCCAGGCCGCTGGTCTCGATGATGTTCATATGAGGCCCTCACCGGCACGTGGGCCGTTACGGCGCTGATGGATGGTGGGCATTGGTGTTCCTCCTGATGGGCCGGACGCCGTGCCCGGTCGCCAACAGGCATACGCCGGCGGGCGTCACACGGACATCACGCGCGGCGGCCGTTCCCAGGCCAGGTCCGGTGCTTGCGCCCGCGCGAAGGGCCAGGTCGCGTCCTGGTGGCTGGGGCAGCTGCCGGGGGTCGTGTGATGCTGGTGTGATATGCGGCAGGGCATCATGGAGCTGTGCGGGTGCTGGTGGTTGAGGATCAGGCCGAGCTGGCGGACGACATCGCCGACGGCCTTCGCGACCAGGGCATCGGCGCGGACGTGGCCTACGACGGGTCGGCCGGGATCGAGAAGGCCCTGATGAACTCCTACGACGTAGTGGTCCTGGACCGGGACCTGCCCAAGGTCCACGGCGACGCGGTCTGCGCCACGCTGGCCGGGTCCGGGTCGGCGGCGCGCATCTTGATGCTGACCGCGGCCGCCACGGTCGGCGACCGGGTGCAGGGCCTCAACCTCGGCGCCGATGATTACCTGGGCAAGCCGTTCGCGTTCGAGGAGCTTGTCGCCAGGGTCCGGGCGCTGGCCCGGCGCGCCCCGGCCGCGGCCCCGGTGATCACGCGCGGCGACATCGTGTTCGACCGGGCCCGCCGCCGGGTCAGCCGGGCGGGCCGGCCGCTGTCGCTGACCCGCAAGGAGATGGGGATCCTCGAGGAGCTCCTGGTCGCCGACGGAGGCGTGGTCAGCACCGAGGACCTGCTCGAGCGGGTCTGGGATGAGAACGCCGACCCGTTCACCCGCACGGTCACGGTGACGATCGGCCGGCTGCGGCGCAAGCTCGGCGAGCCCGACCCGATCGACACCGTGACCGGCAGCGGCTACCGGCTCCCATGAACGTCCGCGCGCTGCCGCGCCCGGTCCGCCGGCTCTGGCCGCAGAAGGTCAGGACCCGGCTCACGCTCATCTACGCCGCGCTGTTCTTCGCCGCCGGGTCGGCGCTGCTCGGGCTCACCTACGGGCTGGTCGCCAGCAGCCTTTCCGCGCGGCCCGCCGCGGCCGCGAGCACCAGCACTCAGGAGCTGAACACCCTGATCCATGAGTGCAAGCCGGAGAGCTACGTGGTCAAGGGCAAACATCTGGTCGCTATCCCGCCGCCATTTCTGCCCGCGTGCAAGCAGGCAAAGGCCGCCTACGACGCCGGCACCGCCGCGGGCTTGGAGGCGCAGCGGCAGAGCGCGCTGAG
>Ga0210405_10002408_pt1 | contig 19497 bp, 13 predicted proteins | sample IncBWH11MmetaG_FD_155492 | JGI IMG/M metagenome (GOLD analysis project Ga0210405, IMG submission 155492) | Forest soil microbial communities from Barre Woods Harvard Forest LTER site, Petersham, Massachusetts, United States - Inc-BW-H-11-M | ecosystem: Environmental > Terrestrial > Soil >... | reverse complement strand
ACACTGAAGATTGCGTTTTCTACGACCCCAGCAAGGGAGTCTATCGTGGCCGTGACGAAATCGACCGCATCGCGGGCGCGATCAAAGCTACTCACCCTGAATTCCGATATCAGCCAATTACCGAGCCTGCGGAATCGGGCAATGGCGGGCTGGTCCGCTGGATATCAGGCCGCCCGGGTGAGGCGCCAGCTTACTCCGGGACCGATTTCATTATTGCCCGGGATGGCCGGATTGCCGCCCTGTATCTCTTTTTCGACAAGCTACCATGAGCCGGGCTCTGCCTTGCGACGTCCTATCGAAAGATTGCGTGTTCATCCAGCTCATGCTCAATGCCGGGCGAACCGTGGATCAGAAACGTGCCTTTTACAAAGCAATCGCAGATGGACTACACGAACGTCTCAGACTGCGCCGCGAGGACGTGGTCATCAATATGGTTGAAGTCAGCAAAGAGAACTGGTCGTATCGCAACGGCAAGGCGCGATACGCGTAATAGGTTCACAGAGCAGGAGAACATAGGGGCAGGATGAAGTCCGCTCACCCGGTCACTCAATATCGGAGCTCACTCGAGAAGTATGCCTCCACGCTATACCGGAGGATCAGCGCAGGGCGGTGGCGAGCGTCGAAGCGCTTCTATTTGGACCCAAACGGACTCAAGTTGCCAGCGCTTCGCAGACTAGTGCGCAACTGACCAGTTGAATTAGGGAGATTAAAGTGGTCGGGGCGAAAGGATTTGAACCTTCGACCTCCTGGTCCCGAACCAGGCGCGCTAGCCAGGCTGCGCTACGCCCCGAATACTATGTCAAGCAACTAACAGTTTACGCGGGATTCCCAGCCTCCGCAACCGCCTTGGCGGGGCCAAATTCCATTTCCAGCCGGCTGTCCGCCATCCCGCGACGCACAGAAGCCGTAGTCATAGCGATCGTGTCAGTGGGGCTATCGGGTGCTCAAGGCTTTTGCGTTTGCGATGGCTGCAGGTTCGAATCAGCTTTGCTCCATAACCTCTGCGCCGTAGCGAACTCCTGTTTTGCGGTCGGTGTATTTCCCTGGTGCTCGGCTACTAACCCGAGAGCGAAATAACCGCCAGCATAGCTAGGGTCGTGTGCGATCATCTCCTGTGCGGCCGATTCAGCCAGCGTCCAATCGCTTGCCTCCCGTGCAACCCGGGCAACGTATTCGAGCTGGAAAAGCGCTTCGCTCCAGGCATCCGGCCCTGAAACAGCAACGACGTCCGTGACGATTCTCTCCATCAATCGGTTCCCTTCCTCTATTTTTCCGTCGCGCAGCATGATTTCCGCGCGTAGCAATGCGCTATCGGACAGGGATTTCAGCACATTAGACGGCATCTGCTCGGTCTCTCGTTCGGCCAGCCCCAGCTCGGCCTTCGCATCCTCCGGATGATTGATCGCAAGCTGCGCTCTCCCCGCGACCGAATGCCCCGCGAATCGCGCCATCGCCCACTGGCTATTCACCAACTCTTGTGAAGCTGCCAGAGCTTCTTGTGACCTGCCATGGTCTAACAAGAACTCCGGCCAGGCTTTACGATTGTAGTCTGCAAAATCAGTGTAGGTAGGCAGCGCAAACGCCTCTCGAAATGCTGCCTCTGCTGCCTTCATTTGGCCGAGAGCCTCATAACTCATTGCCAGCAGCTGCAGATTATGTGCGTGGTGCCAGTCAAACTGCGCTGGGATATTTTCCGCACGATAGTAATTGTTTTCCAGATCCTCTGCCTTGAGAAACTCTTCGATGGCTTGTTCGGTCTGTCCTATTCTCCGCAAATCATGTCCGTGCATGTGGTGCGCGTGAGGAATGGCAGGAGCCATGCGGACGTAGATCTCACTTTGTTCCAACGCTTCTTTCGCTGGCCCGTGGTTTTCCAGCGTGTGGGCGAGATAATGGTGCGCGGCAAAATTGTCCGGAGATAGTCTCAGCGCTGTTTGGTAAAACGCAATCGTGTCCACCAACCCGCCTTGTCCATGAGCGGTTGGCGTTCCCTCATCCGCAAACCCGCGCAGGATCCACAGCCATGGATCATCTGGGCTCGCGGAAAGCGCGTCATTTAGCGCTTGCCGGTAGGCAAAATATTTTTTGATGTCGCCGCTGTCCCGCAGATAGTCCATTTGCAGCGCACCCAGCTCGATTCGTCTCCGTTCCCGATCGCTGACTTTGGCCGCGAGCGACTTTGCTTTCTCTGCCGCCGATACCGCCGAGGGCACGTCGAGCAATCCAACGTACGCATCGCTCAGCCCCACGTAAGCCATGGCCAAGGAAGGATCTAGGCGCAATGCTTGATGGAAGGATCGCGCCGCTTCGATCCAAACGTAGGAATGTAGATAGGCCAGCCCCTGATCGTAGTACGCCTGCGCTTCGGGCGAAGCCGTGGTTACCTCTTCGTGGAGCTTTCCGATTCCCTGGCGCAGGGGAAGCGGGCGCTCAAGCACTTCTCGCGGAACCCAGCCAATAGCTTCTTTCGGCTCGTGGCCTTCATGCTGCGCCAAACCAACTGGAACGCTTCCAACTAGCCAAATGATGGTTACCGCCAGCAGGAGTATTCGTCTTATCATGGATTTCTGATTCACGTCGCTGCAATTCTCCCGGTATTTCGGAATGGGAGCATCCTCAAATCTCGGAAATTTCGACGGTTCTCATATAATACCCGGCCTCTAGCCTCCGTGCCGTGACGCCGGAATCAGCGATGTGCAGTCGGATCATATAAGTCCCGGGCTGCTTTGGCGTCCAAGCATGAGTCCAAAAACACCAAGGGTCGTTACCGGTTTGTTTAAAGTCGTCAACAGCTACATACTCTTCTTCCGGATTAAACCGGATTTGCAGCTTCTTGACCGGGACCGATCCTCCCCAAGCGACACCCACGATACGGTATCTGATTTTTCCAGCGACCACCCACTTCTCGATTCGAATGGGCATTGCCGCTTGCTCGATCGTCGCCGGTCTGTACTCTCGCGCCAGTTGCGGCACTCCATTCTGCATCGTTCTTGCCGCGTATTCCTGCATCTGCGAAGTGGCCGCGGCCGCATCGTCCACAAAGTTGATTTCGTTTACCCACTTGATGCAAGTGCATCCATACCATCCAGGAACAACTAGGCGAACCGGCGCTCCGTGGTCGCTCGTCAGGGGGCTGCCGTTCATTTCGGTTGCGAGAAACGCCCCCGCCTTCTTCAGCTCTTCGACAGTGAATACCCAGCTGGCTCCCGGAATCGAGCTGGCCGACTTTGCTGTGTAAGTATCAAAACCCGAGATCAGCACTCGTTTCGCGGCTGGTTTGACTTTTGCTTTTTCGAAAATGTCAGCCAGCGCCGCTCCGTTCCAGCTCGCCACACTGATCATTCCAAAGTGCGCGTTCCGGGCGTTGCCCGCACACTCCATGAGATGCAGCCCCATTGGCGCGGACATTTTTTTTAAGTCCGGCATCTGGATTGCGAAGGGGTTATCGCTCAGGCCTCCAAGCTGAAGTTCCCATGGTTTGGTGTTATCCAGCAGTTTCGAGGCGCGCGTCCGGATGTAGAACTGTTCGACGGGGACGATCGAATTCTCGGCAGTAAGTCTCGACAAGTCCGTGTACAGCCGCCCATCGAGCTCGGTCCCAAACGCTTCCCCCAACGGCACGCGTGCTTCCCCGCTAAACTCCACAACGCCAACCATCTTCCCGCTTGCGGAAGTTTCCGTGTCTTGGCGCTTTATGGACTCCGGCGAGAGCAGCCTCTCAAAATCACAGAAGAGAGTGGCACCTGCAATCGATGCGCCTTGAAGTAGTTGCCTCCGGCCAAACCGTTTTTCGGGTGCAGTCGTCATCCCGCAACCGTTGGGAAATGTTCTCTCAAAAACATCACGTAGGAGAGTCTATATTGTTGATCCGAGTTTAGTGAAAAAAAAGGCCCCCTAACTGAGCTGGAGGCCTTCTGAAAAAGGTGCGATCCCGTCAGAAACTGAACCGGATCGCAAACTCCATGTCGCGAGCTCCGGCCGAGCCAGTTTGCGGTCCCGCCGTCGTAGTGAAATTCCCGAAGGTGCCTGGGCTCGTCGGATCAGTTGTAAAGTTGTTAAAGTTGACGCTGTTAAACACGTTGAACACCGTGACGCGGAATTGCAGCTGCTGGTGTTCGCTCCACGGCATCTTAAAGGTCTTATACACTCCCATGTCTGCATCGGCATAAGCCGGACCGGTGAAGTAGTTGCGCGACCCCGGAAGTCCCGGCAGAGTAAAACTGACATCTGCCAGCGCCGCTTTGGGATCTGCGAACAGATTGGGACGGCCAAATGCACCATCTCGAGTGATGCTAGTCTGAAACGGTGTTACGACCGTGCCGGGTGTGGTCAGAAAGAAATTCGTCGGAAAATTGAAGCCATTGGACGGGCTGAACGGAAATCCGGAATGCCACCGCGCCGTTCCTGAGTACACCCATCCACCGATAGCTGCATCTACAAACCGGTTGGCGTTGCCGCCAAACCGGCGCCCGCGTCCAAATGGCAATTCCAAGATGAAGTTCCCGTTAAAGTTGTGCTTCAGGTTGAAGTCGGACAAACCTCGTCCAAGCCGCAGATCAAACGGGTTCTGGATAAGTCCCGCCAGCGTTCCGTTGCCAAGCGGACTGAGATCTCCATTCTCCGCCGTCGAGTCGTTGTCGATGGACTTCGAGAAAACATAGTTGGCCGTAAAGTTGGCTATTCCTACATTCTTTCGGAGCGTAACTTGAAGGCTGTGGAAATTCGAGTTGGCCCAATTGGTCCACCCCGGCAAACTCTGAAACTGCGGCTGGAATAGAACCAGGCCGTCCCGTTGGGGATCGACGGTCGTGTTCCAAGGGCTCGGGATGCCTCCCGGCGAAGGATCCGTGTCTATGGGGAACAACGCGCAGGACCACGATTGACCCGCGGCACGGACGCTAAACGCATAAAAAGCCTGCGTTGGCGTCAGGTTGGCGTACCCCGCTGTCTTCGGGAATTCGGCTGCCAAAAATGCTGGCATATTGGGGAGCATATTGTCAAAGAACGGAATGGACTGAATCGTAGCTAACTGCGCCACGTTCTTTGGATCGATACTCGGACCTTTTGAGGGCGTTATATTCGCGATTGTGGCGATTTGCCGAAAAGCGGTGAACAGATCGACTCTGCTTTTCGGGTCTCGAATATCCAAGTATTGGGCGTAGTCTGTCTTCCCGAGCAATCGTCGGCCCAAGGTGCCCACGTAAGCCACATCCAAAACGAAGCGCTTGGGCAGTTCCCTTTGCACCGAGGCTGTCAGGTGGATCGAGTACGGCGTGCGTAAATTTTGATCCACCGCAAAGCCTAGCCCACTTACGTTGGGAGGCGGCGTAAATGGGAACGATGCCTTTGTCGGCGGTGTGAAAAAGGGTGGTCCTGCGGTCGGCAAACCAGTGCAACCCGTCGGACTACAGGAGCCCGAGAATCGCGGCGCGGTAGCCAGCGAGAACTGCTGCGAACCGTTGATCAAGGCCGTGGCTGTGCCCGGCGAGCCGTTTAGATCGCTGTCGACCGCCAGGGATTGGCCAACTTTGTCGTAAAATACTCCCGCCCCTAGCCGGACCGAGCTCTTACCCGGACCGCCAAATAGCGACTTGAGGAGCCCGTCGCTATAATTCGGTGAATAGGCAAGTGACACCCGCGGCCCAAAATCCTTGTAGTCTGGGTTATACCATGAGGGTTGCCCATTGGCCTTTCCTGCCGGCGTCCAACTTAGCAGCGGGGAGGCGTCGGAGGGGATCCCGCTATTCATGTTCACCATGCGTGTCCGGAACCATTGCATGATGTCGAATGTCGGCCGCACCTGAAACCCGTTCGTCTCCCACACTGGGGTTTCATACCCCCACCGCAAGCCGAAGTTAACAGTAAGATTTGAACGCAGGCGCCAGCTGTCCTGCGCGTAGAGCTCGCCGACGCGCTCTGCGAAACTCCGCGCAGCGGGCGTGCCCGAAGGCGAAACTGCGCCGCTGCTCGGATCGGCAAAGAAGGTTGCGTTCACTTGCGTGATCGACCCTGTCAACATCATGAACGCGCGCGTTACTGCCGTGGGGTTCGCAGCCGCTGGTAATGCCGCGCCTGCTGCACATCCCGCATTTCCGAGACAGTTTGAGGCGTCGCCGCACAAACCGATGCAGAAGCCGTTATTCACCGAAAACGCCGGGAAAGACGATGTTTCGGAAATGCGGTCATTGGTCACGAGCCGCAGCACTCCGCCCATTTGCAATGTGTGCTTGCCTCTGATCCAGCTCACGTCGTCGTTGATCTCGTGTACTGGCACCGCTCGCTGTACGGGACGCGCACCGAAGTTAAGGACATCGTTAAAGGATCGCACGTCGAACGAGCCGCCTACCGTCCCGGATTGCGCTACACCCTGTCGCGTGTAACCATAGCGCGCTGTATTGATCAGGTTCGAAGTAAGCTGTCCCTGGTATTGGATCGCGTAGCCGCGGCTATTGTTCAGCAGTTGCGACGCGGCGGATTCTCCGGGAAATTGCGCAGGAGTCAGGTCTGTTTTGAGACCCTGCAGACTTCCTCGCCAGAAAATCGAATGGCGCCCGTCCTTCGTGAGGTTATAGTCGAGCCGTCCGATATAAATGTTATTAGAGGTCTGCACGGGTGGGCTAAAGGTGAATCCAATGAAGTCTTGTGCCCCAGTCGGTGTTGCGTCTAATCCTTGCGTCGTGTCCGTCCCGTGCGGGAACAGATTCATGTAGGGAACCATGGCGGTGTTGATCCCGATTCCAGCCGGGTCCAGGGATTTAGTCTGCGCCGGGGTTAGTCCTTGAAAGCCTGCCGGAACAGTGTGCGGGCCGGTAAGTCCGGCAACAGAGCCGCCCGGACACTGTGAGGCCGTCGCGCATTTGTAAACCAGCACGCCATCCCGCAGAAAGTCTGACGGTACGATGCGAGACCCGGATGCTCCGACCGCCTCACGGCGCTCCTCATTGTCCAGGAAGAAATACATCCGGTCCTTCTTGATGGGTCCGCCTAGGGATCCACCGGCAATGTTGCGCTGGTCCTTGGCACGAGGAATGTTAGCCGCATTATTAAAGAACGAGTTTGCGGCTGCGCCGGTCGTGCGGTAGTACCACCGTACATTCCCGTGGAACTGGTTCGAGCCACTCTTGGTCACGAGTTGCACTTCCGCCCCGCCAACGAGGCCGTTCGTGGCGTTCGCGTTTGTCGTGGTTACGCGAAACTCTTGCACGGAATCCAGGGTTACTGGAAGAGCGCTGGTGAAAGCCGCCTGGTTCTGCCAGTCGTTTGAATCCACGCCGTCAACCGTCACGCTGTTCTGGTTACCGCGAATCCCGTTCACCACGCCCTCGCGCAGGTCAAGCGTCGCTATCGAACCCATCGAAAGGCGGTCAGTGTCGGATCTCCCTGTGAAAACCACTCCAGGCTGCAAAGTGAGGAGATTCACTACGTTCCGTGCTAAGAACGGAAGGCTCTTTACCTGATCTTCGTCAAAAGCGTTTCCCACGCTGGCATCTTCCGTATTCAGTGTCGGTGCCGCCGACTCCACAATCACCTGTTCGGAAACCGCACCGATCTCCATCCTTACGTCTAAGTTCGTTGGCGTAGCAACGAGAACACTGACTTTCGAAGTGATGAAACCCCTGAAACCGTCTTTGACAACTTCTACCTTGTACGTTCCCGGCGGCAGTTGCACGAAGTTGAATTCGCCGTTCTTGTCAGTCTCTGTGTTCCGTGCAGCGTCGCTGGCAATGTCAGTCACCGTGACTTTCGCGCCGCTGACCGCAGCTCCGGTCGGATCGCTGACCGTTCCCGACAAACTGCCGACGTTTTGCGCCCGCGTAGTGCAAACCATAACAAGGCACGAAACAAATGAGAGTACGAAAATAAATTTTGCGGAAGACCACTTCATGGATCGCCCCTTTCGCACACCCCAACCTAAGATTAATTTGTATGCTGGTGGGCAACACCGAGCCGACGCGAAAACAATGCGGCCTTTGCCGGGTCTCAATCCGAAGGAACAACTCGACCCAGGGAAACCTTTCCCACCACTCGACTCGCTAAACTTTGACCTAGCTTTTAGGTCAAATAGCCCGTCGGTGTCAAGGAGAGTTCTTCTAAATTTTTTATCAATTCTGACTTATTTAAATGTTGGATTCTTGAGGAAAACAGCATCGAAGCAAAACCTCAGGTATTCAAACGTTGCAAGCTGCGCGTCATCGGCAAAGAGAGCGATTTCATCCCAATTGCACTAGCCTGGCTACCGTAATCGCCGGAATCCCGCGAATCGCTCCCAAAATCGCGTCCGAAACCTCGCCATCCAGCCGCACCAGCGACACCGCCTCCGCCCCCTGACTAGCCTCGCGCCGTCCCAATGCAAACGTCGCGATATTCACACCCAAATTTCCCAGCGTCGAACCCACGTGTCCGATGACTCCGGGCTCATCCCGGTTTCGCAGATAGAGCATCGTCCCCGCCAGTTCCGCCTCCAGCGGAATGCCGTCAATCTGCAGCACGCGCGGAGAACCATCGTGCAAAACTGTGCCCTCCGCCGAAAAGCCCTTGGCAGAACCCGTCTTTTCCGGCAATGCCGCGACTTCCAATGTGTTAGGAAACCCTCGTTCCCGCCGCCGCGTCTCTTCCTCGACAGAAAGCCCTCGTGCCGCAGCCACGGCTGGCGCGTTCACCACGTTCACCTTCTCATCCAGCACTGCGTTCAGCATCCCCGCCAACACCGCGCTGCGCAAAAGGTGCGTCCCCACCTCTGCCACCTCGCCCGCGTAGCGAATCCTTATCCGCGCTGGCCGGACCGCCACCGCCTGCGACACCAGCGACCCGAGCCTCTCCGCCAGCGCCAAATACGGCCGCACCCGCCGGTACTGATCCGCCGACAATGCCGGCAAGTTCACCGCATTGCGAATCAGCCCTTCCGCCAGGTAATCCTTCACCTGCACAGCCACCTGCGTACCGACTTCCTCCTGCGCCTCGGCCGTCGACCCCGCCACATGCGGCGTCGCAATCACATTCGCCATTCCAAGCAGCGGCGAATCCTTCGGTGGCTCTTGCACAAAAACATCGAGCGCGGCCCCAGCCAGCTTCCCGCTCTTCAACGCCTCCGCCAGCGCCGCCTCATCAATCAGTTCGCCCCGCGCCGCATTTATGATCCGCGCTCCGGCCTTCATTTGTGCCAAGGTCGCTGCATTGATCAAATTCTGCGTCGCCGGGCTCAGCGCCGTGTGCAGCGACACGAAATCGCTCTCCGCCAGCAGCTTCTCCAACGGCACCAACTCGACCTGCACCTCCTTCGCCGCCGCCTCGCTGATGTACGGGTCGTACCCCAGCACGCGCATATCAAACGCGTCCGCGCGCAACGCCACTTCGCTCCCAATGCGCCCAAGTCCAATCAATCCAAGCGTTTTACCGCGCACTTCCGTTCCCGCCGCGGACGATTTTTCCCACTTTCCTTCATGCATAGCCTTATCCAGCCTCGGCACCTGCCGCGCCAGAGCCAGAAGCAGTGCGAACGTATGCTCCGCCACGCTGATCGCGTTTCCGCCGGGAGTGCTCATCACCAATACGCCGCGCGTAGTCGCCGCGTCCAAGTCAATGTTGTCTACGCCGACGCCCGCGCGCCCCACTGCCCTCAATCGCGGCGCCTTATCCAGCAATTCCGCTGTAACTTTCGTCGCGCTCCGTACAATCAACGCGTCCGCGTCCGCTATCTCCGCATTGAGCGTGTCCTTAGTGGTCAAGACGATGTTCCATCCCGCCTGCCGCAGCAGTTCCACACCTCGCTCGCTAATCTTGTCCGCAACAATGACCTTCATCTGGCCTCATCCGCTCTGGTTTGATTTGATCTGCGCGCAGACGGGCAAAACCCGCCAAAAGTTAAGATATCAACGGTAGCGAGCCACTCTCATGCTGTCAAATAGTTCCATTCTTCTCTGTGAACTCTCTGTCTTTGTGTCCTCCGGGTAAATCATTTTTCTTTCTTTTCTTCTGCTATATTGAACTCATGGCTCTCGCCGAAAAAATCCAAAAAGACCTGACCGACGCCATGCGCGCCAAAGACGAACTCCGCCTCAGCGTCCTCCGCGGCTTCAAATCCGCCATCAAGTATAAGGAAACCGAAAAAATCCGGACTCTCGACGAGTCCGAAACCATCCAAATCCTGCAAACGCTCATCAAGCAGCGCAAAGAATCCATCGACCAATTTGGAAAGGGCAACCGCCAGGATCTCGTCGATAAAGAAACCAAGGAACTCGCCATCCTCGAGTCCTATCTCCCCGCCGGCGCCAGCGACGCCGAAATGGACGCCGCCATCTCCAAAGCTATCGCCGAAACCGGCGCCAAATCCGTCAAACAAATGGGCGCCGTAGTCAAAGCCGCCAAAGCCCACCTCGAAGGCAAGGTCGTCGATGGCAAAGCCCTAAGCGACCGCGTTCGCGCCAAGCTCTCCTGATGTTTTGTAATTTTACTGTTAGGACGCAGCGCCCAAATATGGTCCGCGCCCGCCTGGCGCGCGCAGCGCGGTAATTCTTGGAAAAACATTGGTTCAGTGGGACTTCGGTTGCAGTACAGCCGTATTCCGCTCGTCGCTTGCAATAATCCGGTAAAGCTTCTTCAATTCGTCCACTTTACTCAAGGGCACGCTCGTTTCCTTTACTTCAAATGTCCGCGTGTAGCGTAATACGTTTCCACTCACTTCGCACTTGCTGTGATAGCTCGCGAAATCATAGTCCGCATTTACCGCGGGCGGGAGGTCATCTACTTCATATCCATCAGGCAGCGTAATTTCAAATGTGTCGCTGTCGCGTGAGGGCCCTTCAAATTCCACGGGAAACCTGCGTGGTTCTTTGCTCTCCAACAGGTCGCTGGATTTGTTCCCGATAAACCGCGGCCGCACCAGCAGCAAATTACCGGCGGTCTTCGCATAGCTCTGGGCTATGAGCGAATAGTCGAAAACAAAAGGCTGCTCGTTCTGGTTCAGATTGGTTACTGAAGCCTTCGTCAATCGATACGTCGTCAGCGAATTTGCCAATAGCGCTTCCACAGGCTTGATTCTGTCGCTGTCCTTTGTGACTGACTTCAGCGCCGATCTCTGCGCGGCCGCACGATCTCCCACACGAACTTCCCTCACGTCGCCACTGAGCGTTCCAGTGGCGTTCAAGGCGAGCTTCGCAGTTCGTTGTACTCCGTTCAGGCCCGGCGACAATCGCGGCAACTCGATTAGGTCGCCACCGTCCGGCGTGACCAACAATCCGAAATTCGCTTGCAACGCTCCACGGAGTTGTCCGAACGGAGTCATGTCATCCGTCGGATCGAAGATCAACAGCCGCCCAAGTTTTGGATGGGTGTAAATCGCGGCAAGCGAAGCGTCCTGCAACCCTTCAGGCAGCCGGATCGCAATAATTTCATGATTGAACCAGTACATGTTCGCCGGAACTTCTGGCTTTACGGCTCCCCGTTCCGTGTTGATCGACAGATAATAGGAATCCACGCCTATCTCTTTCAGCATCGAACTCATCAGCGTGGCTTTGTCTTTGCAGTCGCCATATCGGTGCGTGAACACATCGGCCGCGGGATGCGGCTGAAAACCGCCAATTCCCAGTTCAATTGCCACATACCGAACATCGCGCTGCACAAACTTGCCCAGCACTTGCATTTTCGCAAGTTGGGTTGCGCTTCCGCCCGTCAATTCCGTCACCTTCTGCTTGATCTCCGGAGTTGCGTCACGCCGTCCGCGCGTCAGCGTCTCTTCCCATCTGCCCATTTCGCTCCAGTTTTCGAATCCTTTGTTCTGCGCCGACCCACCCGTGGGCAGAAACGACACGATCATTTGCCCTGCCACTCCTCGCCATGGCGGCATATCATCCTCAGGCCGAATCGCTTTCACATCGCTAACCACCCACTGCCACTGATTGCTTCCCGCTGCCGTCGGCTCCACTTTCGTGTAGTTCAGCCACACCGCTTTGTATTCCCAACCGGAGGGCAGCTGCAGCGTGTACTTCGCTTCGCGTGTGGGGACTTCGTGCTGGAACATCCATTCGTCTTGAAGAACATATGGGCGATCTTCATGCTCGATCTCATAGCCCACAATGTTTCCTGGATCCGCCGCCGGAATCTGCAAAAGTTTCGTCCGTACGTCACTGATGAGTTCCCCATCCAGCACTCCGAACAGTGCCGTCTCCATCGCGTCCTTATCCTTCACTTCATAGTCTTTCCCACTCGTGGGAATACACCAGCCATGGATTCCCGTAATCTTCGTCTCGAAGTCAAAATTGGCGCGAATCGTTCCGTAACCCTTTCCGCTCGGCCGCAGGATTTTGTACACGCGCCGTTGCATGCTCTTGATTTTGCCGCTCGCCTGTACGCTTAGCACGTCTTCGGAATACAGCAGCACCGCGTCTGTTTTTTCGTCGTGAGCCGGTATCGGCGCGTTCGCCACGGCTTTCATCCAGGCGGGTGCGTCCCCTCCGCGTGCAGGCGTCGCCGAGGCACAAAAGGCAAGGATGACCAGCCCCGCCGCCAGAAGCGGGCTACCCAGCCTAATTTCGCGCCGCGGCCCCTTGTGGCTGCAATATGATTTGTTGTTCATCGTCAGTCCTCACCATTTGGAAAAAATTCCGCAGTGTTGGATACGATTTTGCGTCCACTAGGATCATGTTCACCGCTAGTCCCCGCGTCAGATGCAGGGTCCCTTTGTCCTCTTCGGCTTTCATCGTGTACGTGATCGCTTTCGCGTCTTGATTCACTGCTTTCGGCGTGCTGCTCACTTGCCATCCCAGCGGCAATTCGATCGTCACGTCATCCGCCTTTTGAAACGGAAATTCAAAATAAATCGGGTGCACTCGCTGCGCGTGATCGAACAAGTGCTTCTCTGTCGCGCTGAACAGGCCCACGGGAAGCATCGCGCGCCTTCCCGCTCCCGATGCCCAGCCTGGTACCTTCACGTCGAACTCCGCCACCAGCTTCTCGTTCGAACTCGTCCAATCCGGCTTGTTCGTCAATTCCACGTCGATTCCCACGGGGATGTACTCTTTCAGCTGATCTTCCAAAAATTTCTTCCGGCTCGCTTCGTCTTCATTTCGCTGCTCGATCCGCCGGTACACCGCCTCCAATCCGGTGAACGTTATCTTGACCTTCCCTTCCAGAGTCCCGTCGTCTCCTAGCTTCAAATCGGCTTTGCGTTCAATCTTCGAAACTCCGCTCTCCGGGAGGCTCGTTGTGACCCAGTTTCCGCCTTCTTTGTCCAGCTTCAATCCCGCCACGGCCGTCTCTGACCACGGCAACAATCCAAATGGTGTGAATGCGGTTCCAGGATCGCAGTAGACGTCTTTGCCACTCAGCTTCAGGAGCACGACGTTGTCGTTTAGTTGATTCGGGTTCATCATGCGCGGCTGGAAAAAATAGTCGTTCCGCCTCGATATCAGCACGGGGTACGCTTCGATCCCCGCCGCTCTCGTTAGCCCCAAATACAGCCAGTCGAGCTGTCTCCCATCGCCGTATCCATGTTTCCAAACGTCTTCGACGCTATTGGTATCTTTTTGCTTCGCCCGCTTCGCCTCTTGTTCTGTTTTTTCTGCCTCATAGCTTAAATTACGCAGCTGCTGCACCTTCGCGTAAATCTTCTGTGCTTTCATTTCCGGCGAATCGCTTGGAGACACGATCTGTGTTACTGCCTGCTCCATCGCCTTCCGTTTCGCGACGAAGTTCTCTACTGCGTCGTTGAGCTTTTTGCCTTCTTTCTTCCAGAATTTTTCCGGCTCTTTCTCGTCGTTATCCTGCGCGTAGACAAACTCCACGCGATACTTCAGTTCGTTCGCCGGCGGCATAAAATCTTCAAATTGGAACGCCGGTATGTTATGCGCTTCCATGCGAACCGCACCATTCTCTTCTTTCGGGGGCGGAGTCCCTTCCGGCAGCCCTCGTGGCCAGCTCCGTCGAATCGCGTAGCCTGGCAGCGACTTCAGCGAGAACTTAGCGTCCTTCGTGAATAGTTCGTCGCTCAGCAGCCACTCGGACTCCTTGAAATAAATGGATGGGTCCCAGTTTTTCATGAAGTGATACTCGATGATGCTCCCTACCTGCACGTCGGGCAGCGTGAACGTCTTCGCCAGATACTTCACCCCTTTCGCTTTGACAATCGTCTTTTCGTAGACCTTCCCATCGAATCCAGCTATCGTGCCGTCCGGCCGGATCGTTCGCGCTTTGATTTGACGGATGTCTCCCGCCCCCTTGAAGAACGGTATCTCCACGTCCGCGTACTTCCGCCCCTCTTCCGCCAGTATCTTAACTCGTACGTAGTTGTACTCAGTCGATAATCCATCATCGCGGTCCACCTGCCGGTATAGATAGATCGCCGGCGCTCCGGGAGCTTCCGGCACGCTCGTCATCTTCAACTCTTCCGGCGAAATCGGCATCCATTCGTCGGCCGCGCTGCTCGACCCCACGCGGTACACCGTCGCTCCAAGCAAAATGAACCCAGCAATCAGGGATAACCGGCGCAGAGACACAGTCCACCTCCGGAGTTGAATTTCACCGTTTTGAATTTCACAATGCCGAATTTCGCAGTGCCGGTTTTCAGGAATACACACAAATCGACGCCACGCAGGGAAAGACCCGGGACCTGCACCGCCGCGCTGGGAGGGCTCTTGGCGCATAAGCAGTGTTACCGACCTTTGCTACTTGCTGTCGCGGACAATACAGGCCCGCATATCCGCTGTCAATAGCCCTTGCGCCCAGCAGCCCCGAGCCGCTCAACGCCCCATCGCTGCGGAAGGAGTGCCCTTTCTTCCCCTCGGCAGTCGTCGTTTTTTCGAACGCATAGCCGCACGCACGGGCCGCACCTCGAAGCGCACTCCTTCCGCCTCCTGCAAATACGCAATGATTTCAAACAGCCTGCTCGCCGTCGGATTCCCCTTCGGCCCAAACATCTGGTGAATCGTCTTCACGTGGATCTTGGTCGCCGCCGCCAGCTTAGGAAATCCAACCGTCGCATTGATATAGTCACGCAAGATCTCTTTCGCCAGCGCCACCTCACCCGACAGCAAGCTTTCGATAGCCTCGCTCAGCATCCCTCTTCGAAACACAGGATCCCGTCTAATATCCGCCTGAACCGTTTCTCTAAAATCAGTGGTCAATGCCATTTTCATTCTCCTTCTTTCCGCTGCTTCTTCCTCTGCTTGTAGTCTTCCCATCGGCCAAGCGCTAGTTGGATATCGTTCTGCTGCCGCTGCTTCGTTCCGCCGCCCAGAAGAATCACAATCTCCTCGCCGTCTTTTCCGAAATACACTCGATAGCCGGGACCAAAATTGATCTTGCACTCAAACACTCCCGATCCGACTCCCTTCACATTTGAGAAATTTCCCAATCCAATGCGCAATACCGCTGTGGTCACCCTCTGCCGTGGCCCAGCGTCCAATCCGCTACGCCATTCGCCAAACGGGCTGCGGCCGTCAAGTTCGCGATATTCGCGAATCTCTACCATCGTTTTGATAGTAGCATATATCCTACCATCCTCTCCAGGCGTTAGCCTGCCGCTTGCCCCTTGTGTCTCCCATGCCTGCCCAACAATCGCGCCCGCCCGTGGAACCTATTCCCATTTGCAACGTCTCCTAACTGTCCGGCAGTGTCATCGTCCAATGATACGAGGTCCCTATGCACTCCTTCCTCTTTGATTTGCGCTTCACCTTGCGCGAACTTCGCCGGCGCCCTACCTTCACGCTCACCGCGATTCTGTCCCTGGCTCTCGGCATTGCGGCTACAAGTGCCGTCTTCAGCGTCATTTACGCCGTTCTGATCGACCCCTTCCCTTACCCCGGCTCGGATCGTCTCGTGGAACTCCGCCTGCTCGACCAGGCTGGCAACACTCGCTACACCGGTCTCAACGGTCCACAGCTTGAACTTCTGCGCCACAACGCGAAGTCCATCGAGAGCATCGCCGCCGAAGACTATTGGAACCTCACCACCACCGACGGCGACCTGCCCGAAGACGTCCAGGCTTCCTACATCTCCTCGGAAGATCCGAACCACTGGGGCCTCAAAGCTCTTATGGGCCGCTGGCTCATTCCTTCGGACGCCCCTTTCGGTCAGGATCCTCAGCCTGTCGTCGTCATTACCTACAAATTCTGGCAACGCTACTACATGGGCGACCCCAACGTCATCGGCCGCACCATTCAGCTTGTTCACAAGCCTTACCAAATCGTCGGCGTTATGCCCCCGCGCTTCCGGTGGCGCGACGTAGACATGTACCTCCCGCTTCGCGTCACCAGTGACGCCAAGATTTTCTACGGCGCCTCTTTCAAACTCCGCCCGGGCTTCACTGCCGCCCAGGCCGACTCCGAGCTTCAACCCTATTTTCAACAGTTTGCGAAGGAGTCGCCTGAGCGTTTCCCAGACAAATTTCGCGTCGATCTCCGCTCCATCACAGACCTCTATGCCAAGCCTATCGGCCCCACGCTTTATCTCCTTCTCGGCGCGGTCGCCTCGCTTCTTCTCATTGGCTGCGCCAACGTCTCCATCCTTCTTCTCGCCCGTGGCGCCGAGCGCCAGCAGGAACTCGCCGTCCGCGCCGCCGTTGGCGCAGGGCGTTTCCGCATGATCCGCCAACTCCTCACGGAGTCGCTCGCCATCGCCCTTGCGGGCACCACCCTCGGCGTGCTCCTCGCTTGGAAGAGTCTCTCTCTCATCGTCTCCTGGCTGCCAGGGGGCCCATTCCCCGCTGAGGCCGTGATCAAGATGAACCTGCCCGTTCTTCTATTCAGTGCCGGCCTAGCGTTTGCCACCGCGATTCTCTTCGGCCTCTCACCAGCCCTGCAACTCTCTCGCCCGGACATCGGCCGGCTGATGCAAAGTAGCGGCCGCCGCGTCATGGGCAGTTCCCACGCAAAACGCGCCCACCGCGTGATGGTCGCCGCGCAAGTGGCGCTCACGCTGCTGCTCCTCTCCGCCGCCAGCGCCGCCGGCAAAGGCTTCCTCCGCCTCCTTCACGCCGATCTCGGCTACGACCCCCACGCCGCCATGTCCGTCCCCATTCCCATCCACGAAAACACGCACGTCTCCTGGAAAGATCGTTCCGAATACTTCGAACAAATTCGCGCCTCCATTGCCGCCATGCCCGAAGTCGTTTCCGCTGGCATCTCCACGAACGCCACGCCGCCCGACAACGGCTGGGACACGCACTTCGAAATCTTCGGCAGCGCCGCCTCCGAAAAGCCGGAAGTGCGCGTCAACTACATCAGCCCCGAATATCTCGATGTCCTGCACATCCCTCTCTCGCAGGGCCGCATTTGGGATCACACGGAAACTATGCGCGCCTCCCCGCTTACTGTTATCAACCAAACCATGGCTCGCCAATACTGGCCGAACGGCGACGCCATCGGGCATCAAGTCCGCATCCCCGCAATGAAAGACGAGCCGCCCTATTCGCCTGCGGCCGCTGGAGCCGACGGCTGGTTGCAAATTGTCGGCGTGGTTGCCGACGTTCGCGACGACGGCTTGCGCAATCCCATCAAGCCCGCCCTCTACGTCCCTTACACTCTGCAAATGCGCATGTTCACGCAAATCCTGGTACGGACACGCATTGCTCCTCTCGCGATCTTGCACGACATTCGCGCGCGCCTCGTTACGCTCGATCGCGAACAGCAAGTCATGCGCGTCCGGGACCTCGAAGCCTGGATCACTGACCTGCAGGAATACTCGCAGCAGAAATTCATCGCTACGCTGTTCGCCATCTTCTCGGTTCTTGCTTTGGTGCTCGCCGCGGTAGGTCTTTACAGCGTGGTCTCCTACGGTGTCGCCACTCGCACCAACGAATTCGGCATTCGCATGGCTCTCGGCGCCAGAAGCTCCGACGTCTTCCGCATCGTCTTCTCATCCACCGCCGTCAACGTCGGCGCTGGCCTGGTCGCTGGTCTTCTGCTAAGCATCGCCTTCGACAAACTCTCCACCCGCTGGGTCATGGAAAGCTCCCGCAACCCATGGATCCTCGCCGGCGTAACCCTAATCCTCATCGCCGCCGCCGCCCTCGCCTGTTTCGTCCCCGCCCGCCGCGCCGCCTCCATCGACCCCATGGAAGCCCTTCGCTACGAATAACCTTTATTTTCAACAGCTTCTCGGCCGAGTGGCTAACCTTTGAGGGTACGGGTTTTGTTTTTCCTTAATCGGCCAGTGTCCTTACCCTCGCACTGTCCGTCAACTCGCACCGAACAAACGGTTTATAGTTTATACTTGACAACTAGTACCAATATGTTATAATGGCCTGGTTCGTTAGGGCACGTCCTTTTCCGCGTGCCGGCAAGTCATGCGCCCCCGCCGCGCCGTCCCTAAAATTCCCACAGAATCCTCAGTCCCACCCAGGTTACCATTTTATAATAACTGCCCCCTCCTAACCCATCCAGAATCAACACTTCTACAAGTATTGATTCCACTCCACTTCAACTCCACTAGAATCAACACTTACAAAAAACCTGGGAGGGGGTCCCTCCTTCCCGCTCCAAAGTTTTACAACTCGTCAATACCCGCGCCCCGCTACACGCACGCAAAGCAACACCCGCCCGTCTCCTCTATTTCCTTTACTTCCTCCACTTCCTCTACTTCCTCTACTTCCTTTGCCTCCCCTTCCGTAACTCCTTTCCCTGCCACTCTTACAGGCCAGTCGCAACTTGCTGAAAACACAACCACTTTAAGTCCTGCATTTGCCACTCTTGCGCGCCGCGTCAAGCATAAGTCCTTTGTCTGCCACTCATACCGAAAACACCGGGGGTGGGGGCAGGTCGTCCAGCGCTCTCTTGCACTATTCACTACCCACTATTCGCTACTCACGCTCCTCCCCCAGAACTTCTACCCTCCCGCCCCGGATTTACGGCATAATCCCGCCGCACAGGGGCAGCACCCACAACCCAATCCGCAAACGGGGAGGATTCAGTGACCGATCGTCCATGGAGTTCCACGGCTCCTCCAGGAGAATTCCGCACCTACATCTCGGCCGAGGAAACCGTCAAGGAATTTACGATCCGCGCCGTCATCCTCGGCGCGCTCTTCGGCCTCCTCTTTGGCGCCGTCACCGTCTACGTCGGTCTGAGAGCAGGCCTCACCGTCTCCGCTTCCATCCCGATCTCCGTTCTCTCCATCAGCATTCTTCGCGCCTTCGGCCGCTCTACCATCCTCGAAAACAACATCGTGCAGACCACCGGCTCCGCCGGCGAGTCGCTCGCGGCCGGCGTGATGTTCACCATTCCGGCGTTGATCTTTCTTGGCTTCGGCAAAGAGTTCACCTTCTGGCGCATCTTTCCTCTCGCTCTTCTGGGTGGATGGCTCGGCGTTCTCTTCATGGTTCCGCTCCGCCGCCAGCTCATCGTTAAAGAACACGGCAATCTTTCTTTTCCGGAAGGCACTGCGTGCGCTGACGTTCTCGTCGCAGGCGAGCGTGGGGGATCCTTCGCCGGGCGCGTTTTTTGGGGCCTCGGCCTCGGCGGCATCTACACCTTCCTCATGAATACAGTCCAGGCCTGGACGTCGCAA
>Ga0210405_10002406_pt1 | contig 19505 bp, 14 predicted proteins | sample IncBWH11MmetaG_FD_155492 | JGI IMG/M metagenome (GOLD analysis project Ga0210405, IMG submission 155492) | Forest soil microbial communities from Barre Woods Harvard Forest LTER site, Petersham, Massachusetts, United States - Inc-BW-H-11-M | ecosystem: Environmental > Terrestrial > Soil >... | reverse complement strand
CTCGCGGCAGATGGAGAGGCAGAAGCCCAAAACCCTGCGCGTGTCGCGCGGATCGATCAAGCCGTCGTCCCACAGCCGGGCCGTGGCGTAAAGCGCAGTGGATTCTCCCTCCATGCGCGTGACAATAGCCTTTTCCATCACCTCGATCCTGGCCTTGTCGACCGGCTTGCCTTCGCGCTTGAGCTTCTCCTCGGTGACGATCGCCATGACCTTCGCCGCCTGCTCGCCGCCCATGACCGCGATGCGGTTGCTCGGCCAGGCGAAGATGAAGCGCGGATCGTAGGCGCGCCCGCACATCCCGTAATTGCCGGCGCCGAACGAGGCGCCGACGTGAATGGTGAGCTGCGGCACCGTGGCGTTGGCGACCGCCTGGATCATCTTCGAGCCGTGCTTGATGATGCCGGCGCGCTCGGCCTCGCGGCCGACCATGTAGCCGGTCGTGTTCTGCACGTAGACGATCGGCATGTTGGCCTGGCAGCAGAGTTGGATGAACTGCGCCGCCTTGGCCGCGCCGTCGGCATCGATCGGCCCGTTGTTGCCGATGAGGCCGATGGCGTGCCCTTCGATCTCGGCGTGGCCGCATACCGTGTGCGGGCCGTAGAGCGCCTTGAAATCGAGGAAATCGGATTCGTCGACGATGCGGGCGATGACCTCGCGCACGTCGTAAGGCTTGCGGTAGTCGCTCGGCACGACGCCGTCTAGCTCCTCGGCCGGATAGCGCGGCTCCTTGAAGGACTTTTGCGGGCGCGGCGGGAGCTGCTCGTTCCACGGAAGCTTGGCCATGACTTCGCGCGCGATGCGGATGCCGTCGGCATCGTCCTCGGCCAGGTATTCGCCTAGCCCCGATACGGTCGCGTGCATTTCGGCGCCGCCGAGTTCCTCGTCGGTAGCGATCTCGCCGGTCGCAGCGCGCAAGAGCGGCGGGCCGGCGAGAAAGACCTTGGCGCGACCGCGCACCAGGATCACGTAGTCGGAGAGGCCGGGAAGATACGCGCCGCCCGCGGTCGAGGACCCATGCACCACGGTGACCTGCGGAATGCCGGCGGCCGACATGCGCGCCTGGTTGGCGAAGCCGCGCCCGCCTTCCACGAACATCTCCGCCTGATAAAGGAGATTGGCGCCGCCGGATTCGACGAGGCGCACGAACGGCAGCTTGTTTTCGAGTGCGATCTGCTGAATGCGCAGGTGCTTCTTCACGCCCATGGGCGTCGAAGTGCCGCCCTTGATGGCGCTGTCATTGGCGGAAACGATGCAGCGGATGCCCGACACGTAACCGATGCCGGAGATGCCGCCGCCGCCCTGGATGCCCTCGGCGCCGTCATCGTCGTGCATGCGCAAGCCGGCGAGCGTCGACAGTTCGAGCCACGGCGCACCCGGATCGATCAGCAGCGCGACACGCTCGCGCGGCAGAAGCTGGCCGCGGGCGCGAAACCGGTCGCGTCTGGCGTTGGAGAAATCCCGCACCTTCTGCTCGAGCGCGCGGAAGCCGCCGATCAGCGCCAGCATCTGCTCGCGATTGGCGCGAAACGTTGCGGAGTTGGGATCGACGCGGCTCTCTATGATCGGCATGAACGTTTCAGTTACTCACTCGCCCGGGCGCGGCGCGGCAGATGCGAGCCGCGCAACCCGAAGCCGGCGGCGTCGCCATACTGCCGTATCAGCAACGTATTCAGCAAGAAGCTTGCATTTTGCCGACCCGCAAATGCCCTTCGTTCCCCGCAAAAACATCGGCTATGATGATCCTGGTAAACGCGCAAACGAGGCCGCGAACGCGCTGACGAGGGCCAATGAAGAACCATCTGCCGCTCGAGGGAATTACGGTTCTGGAGCTTGGGAATAGCGTTGCCGCGCCGTTCGCCGGCGAGATCCTGGGCGACCTTGGCGCCGACGTGATCAAGGTCGAGAAGCGCGACGGCGGCGACGATGCGCGCAAATGGGCGCCGCCGTACTGGCACGGCACGTCGGCGATCTTTCAGAATTTCAACCGCAACAAGCGCTCCGTTGCGGTCGAGCTGCGCGATGCCGACGAAAACGCGCGACTCAAGGCGTTCATCCTCGAGCGTGTCGACGTGGTGCTGCAGAACATGCGGCCGGGACTGGTGGAAGAACTCGGGCTCGACGGCCCGACCCTCCGCCGCAGCAAGCCGGAACTCATCTACGCGAACATCGGCGCGTTCGGCGCCAGCGGTCCCTACAAGGACCGGCCCGGCTACGACCCGCTGATGCAGGCGTTCGGCGGCCTGATGAGCGTGACCGGCGAGGAGGGACGCCCGCCGGTGCGCGTGGGCACCGCCATCGTCGACATGGGCACCGGCATGTGGTCGGTGATCGGCATCATCTCGGCGCTGCTGGCGCGCACGCGGAGCGGCGACGGCTGCATCGTCGGCACTTCCCTCTACGAAACCTCGCTGGCCTGGATGGGGCATCACGCCGCCGACTACCTCGCCTCCGCGAAAGTCCCGCAGCGGCAGGGCTCGGGCGTGGCCCAGGTCGCTCCCTCCCGCGGTTACTACACGAGCGACGGCTTCATTTTCATCGCGGTCGGAAACGACAAGCTGTTCGCGTTGTTCGCGCGAGTTCTCGGCCATCCCGAATGGGTGCAGGACCCTCGCTTCCACGGCAATCCGGAACGGGTCCACAACAGTGTCGAGCTTTACCGAATGATCGAAGAAGTCGTCGGCAAGTTCACGACCGCCGAACTGCAGCAGGCGCTCGATACGGCCGGCGTGCCGAACGCGCCGATGCAGAGCATCGATCAGGCGCTCGCCCACGAGCAGACCCAGGCGCTCGGCATCCTGCAGCAAAGTCCCGATGGCAAGATCGCCCTGATCGGATCGCCGCTGTCGTTCGACGGCGTGCGCCTGCCGTTCCGGCTCTCGCCGCCCGCGCTTGGAGCGCAGACCGCGGAGATCCTGGGCGGCGACGCGAAGAGCGCAACCACGGCCGAGACGGAGACGCCGCAAAAGGCGCAGGCATGACACGCGACTACACCACGCTCCTCACAGAAACCGTTGACGGCCATGTGCTGCTGGTGACGCTCAATCGGCCGGAAGTCAGCAACGCGCTCAACACGCAGATGGGCCGCGATCTGCGCGATCTCTGGTCGGGACTGGTCGCGGCGCCGGGCGATGTGCGGGCGGTCGTGCTGACCGGCGCCGGCGACCGCGCCTTTTGCGCCGGCGGCGATCTCAAGGAACGCGACGGCATGACCAGGGAGGAGTGGCAGGCGCAGCATGAGATTTTCGAACGACAATACTGGATGCTGCTCGATTGCCCAGTGCCGGTGATCGGCGCCGCGAACGGGCATGCGTTCGGCGGCGGTCTCGAACTCCTGCTCGCGTGCGACTTCTTCTACGCCGCCAGGACCGCGCGCTTCGCGCTGACCGAAGTAACGCTCGGGATCATGCCGGGGGCAGGGGGGACGCAGTTCCTGCCGCGTGCGGCGGGCGAGCGCCGCGCCAAGGAGATCATCTTTCTCGGCAAGCCGTTCACGGCCGATGATGCGGTCCAATGGGGATTGGCGAACCGGCTGTGCGAAACCTCAACCGTCGTCGCCGAGGCGGTATCGACCGCCCGCGGGGTCGCCGCGAATGCGCCGCTGTCGATCCGCCAGGCGAAGAAGTCGATCCACCACGGCCTCGACATGGATCTCAAGAGCGCGCTTCTTTACGAGATCGAGGCCTACAACCGTCTGGTCATCACCGAGGATCGCCTGGAAGGCGTCCGTGCGTTCAACGAGAAGCGCAAGCCGGCGTTCAAGGGCCGCTGACCGGCGCCCTGGCGGAGACGGAGACAAGCGCGATGAAGCCGGGCATTGACGTGAGCGTGCGCGAAGTCGGGTTGCGCGACGGCATCCAGAACATTTCGGCGTTCATGCCGACCGCCGCCAAGCTCGAATGGCTCGCGGCCGAAGCCCGCGCCGGGATGAGCGAGATCGAGGTCTGCTCGTTCGTGCCGCCGAAGGTGATACCGCAGTTCGCTGACGCAACCGAAGTCGCGGCGCGTGCGCTTGCGATCGACGGCCTGACCGTCGCCGCGCTGATCCCGAACCGCAAGGGCGCCGAGCGCGGCATCGCCGCCGGCGTGCACAAGCTCGACTTCGTCATGTCGGTCAGCGCTTCGCACAACCGCGCCAATGTGCGCTGCTCGCGCGAGGAGTCGCTCGCCGACTTCGCCACCGTGGCCACGCTGATTCGCGGCCTCGACCCGTCGAAGCGGCCGGGGCTCGCCGCCGGATTGTCGACGGCATTCGGCTGCACGATTGAAGGGCAGATTCCCGAGCAGGACGTGGTGCGCTATGCGGCGGCGCTGGCCGAAACCGGAGCAGGCGAAATCTGCCTCGCCGATACGGTCGGCTATGCGGATCCCGCGTCGGTGCGCCGGCTCTTCACGGCCGTCCAGGCCGCGGTCAAGCCGCTGCCGGTCGCCGCGCACTTCCACGATACGCGCGGGCTCGGCCTTGCCAACGCGCTCGCCGCCCTCGACACCGGCGTCACGCGCTTCGACGCCTGTCTCGCCGGTCTCGGCGGCTGCCCGTTCGCGCCAGGCGCGTCGGGCAACATCGTGATGGAAGACCTGGTATTCATGCTGGAGGGGATGGGCCTGCGGACCGGGGTCGACATCGACCGGCTGATCGCCGTGCGTGCGATCCTGGAGCGGGCGTTGCCGAACGTTCCGCTGCAAGGAGCGATCGCCAAGGCCAAGCTGCCCAAAGGTTTTTACGCGCGGCCGATTGCGGCCGAGTAGGCTGTGTCTCGGCAAGCACAGGGGGCGTCGTCCGGTCCCAGACCTAACGTTCCTCGTCCACTGTGACCTTTGCGTTACAGCCGCCGCGCTCGGCAATGAGTACAGTGCAGTCCAATGAGACGGGGGCGGCGGTGGTCCCGTGGCGCTGGTGTCGGGGGTGCGGCGCCCGGGACGACCCCGCAGCGATAAACGTGCAAGATTAGCAAGCTCGCTGGATCGGGTTAACTTACTTTCATCTTCGTCATGACATTCGGCCCGGGCCAGAGAGAGCCCCGACGCAGTAGCGTCGGGGCTCACTTTTTTGATTCGGTGCGGCAGCGGACCATGTACACGTGCCGGCCTTCGAGCACGATTTCCTCGCGCTGGTTGATCAGGCGTACTTTCATCGCCAGCTTTCCCCAATCCTTGCCCGGCAGACGGTCGATCGCCTCGATCTCGATTTGCGGCCGCAAGGTGTCGTCCTTGAACGCCGGCTTTCGAAAAGTGGCCTGCTGCTCCAGCATGGCGATCATCGAATCCGCGAGCTGCGCGGACAATGGCGTCGCGCCGAGCGCAGTCAGCGCCATGAGGTGAAGCCCGTGAACGATCGGCCGGCCAAATCGCGTCGATTTGGCGTATTCATCGTCGTAGTGGATCGGATGCGCGTCGCCGGTCAGGGCGGCGAACGAAAGAATGTCATCCTTGGTGATCGTGCGCGGCTGTCCCGGGTAGGTTTGCCCGGCGCTGAAATCGTCAAGAAAGAGTTGCTCGGGCTCGCGCTCCATTACTGCTCCTAATGTTGGGCGCGACTGTCGCCTTGGGCTAATGCGCCGCCGCTGAAAAATCCTGCATCACCGCTGAACGCAACACCCGCGCCTTGCGCGTGGCGGCCGGCGTATTCCGGCTGCGGCCGATGAAGCGGGGCACGCCGGCCGTCACCACCCCGCCGATCGCAGCAATGTCGCCGTTCTTGATGGCGGCAAGCGCGGTGCGCTGCGTGCCGCCGTCGGGCGCGTCGAGGAGCACGATGTCAGCAGCCTTGCCGGCGGCGAGGAAGCCGGAATCGAGGCGATACACGCGCGCATTACTGCCGGTCGCCGCGCAGACGAAACGCTCCGGCGCCATGCGGGTCAGGCTCGCACAATGCGCGATCGTGTACAGCAGGCCGAGCGGCATGACGCCCGAACCGGTCGGCGTGTCGGTCCCCATGATGAAGCGGTCGAAGGCGCCGTGTTCCTCGGCGAGCCGCGCGCACAAAAGCGTGGTGCGCAGGTTGCCGGCGGTGCAGACCTGCAGCGCGATATCGCTCTCCTTGATCACGCGCTCGAAGTCACTGTCGGGCATCGCGGTCGGCCCGCCGTTGATGTGGAACGATACATGCGGATGCATCGCAAGCAGGTGGTCGCCGGTGATCGCGCCCGAGCCGGGAATGGACGAGCCGCCAGTGTGGCATGTGGTGATCAGGCCCGCGGCTTTGGCCTCGCGCACCAGCGGCACGTAGTCGTACGCGGTCTTGACCGCGCCGAAGCCGGCCTTGGCGAGCGTGACGCCCAGCTCGGCAAGCTCGGTGAAGTCGCACGCCTGCAATCCCGGCTCCAGGATCACCGAGCCGGCGATCACGCGCATGCCGGCCGGCCGGTAGGTCGCGAAGCAGCGCTGCGCCGCGAGCGCCAGCGCCTTGATGCCTTCCGGATCGCTGGGGCGGCCCGGCACGTGCACCTCCGACGCCGAGATCGCCGTTGTGATGCCGCCGTGGAGGTAGCTTTCGAGGTAACCGACCGTGCGCTGGCGCGGGGTGTAGTCGCCGAAGGTGATGTGGACATGCGAGTCGATCAATCCCGGTATCGCGGTCATGCCGCCGGCATCGATCACCACATCGGCGCTTTCGACGGCGGCGGCCGCGGCGGTGCCGACGAGCGTGATGCGGTCACCCTCGCTGATGATCGTGTCGCCTGCGGCAAACGGTGCGCGCCAGTCGCCGGAGATGATCTGTCCGAGATTGACGATTGCGACCTTCACCCGCGTGCGCTCCCGCCATCAATGCTCCGCCTGCCTGAGCGCATCCTGCAAATCGTAGGAGGCAAGCAGCGAGTCGAGGAGGCCGGTCGCGTAGTTCCAGTCGAAGGTGCGCAAGCTGTGGCCGGCGGTGACGAAACGCGCGCCGGCATAGAACATTTCATACTGGGTGTGGCGCGACCCGAATTCCGAGCCGATGGCGTCCCAGGCGGCCTTGAGGAATTTCACTTTCTGCTCCGGCTCCATGGCGGCGGCGCGCTGCGTCTTCTTGATGATCGCCTCCATCACCGGGTTGCTGAAATCGAGCACCGAGGAGGGCAGCATGATCAACGCGCCGCCGGCAAGATCGCGAATGGTCTGCACCAGACGCGGATAGAGCTCCTGCGTCAGGACCTGCGCCGAATACATGAAGTTCTTGTTCGGCACCCACCACTCGCCGAGCTGCGAGCCCGATGCCTCCATGCCTGACAGCATGGCGCTGACGCCGCCGACCTGGGCCGCAAGCACGCCAAGCTGCTCGGCCACCGCCGGCATTTTGGTCGTACCGATCGCCTCGGTCAGGCGGCGGGCGAGCCCGGCCAGGAAGGCAAGCTTCACGGTCAGGCGAATCTGCGCCTGGTAGTTCTGATAGGTGTGCCCCTGGGTATCATGGAATTGCGCGCGGCACATGTCGGTGTCGCGATAGAGGAACAGCCGCTCCCACGGCACTTTCACGTCGTCGAAATACATCAGCGCGTCGTTCTCGTCGAAGCGCGACGAGATCGGATTGTCGTAGACCGACACCGCGTGCGCCTCGTAGGACTTGCGCGAAAGCACGCGCAGACCCTTGGCGTTCATCGGCAGGGCGCAGGAGAAGGCGAGGCTTTCCTCGCCCGGCTTGAGCGGTTGCATGTTGGCGACGAAGACCTCGTTGGCCATGATCGAGGAAGTGCCGAGCATCTTCGCGCCGCGGATGGTGATTCCGGTCGAATCCTCGTCGACGACGCGGGCGACGAGATCCTCTTCCTGCTCGCTCCAGGCCTTGCCGCGCTCGGCCTGCGGATTGATGATCACGTAGGTGAGGAACAGGTCGCTCTTGACCGCGTAATCGAAATAATCCTGGAACGCCTTGGCGCGCGGTTCGCTGTGGCGGCGGAAGACGTCGATGCCCATGCGCTGGCCGACCAGCGAGGAGGCGAGGTGATCGGGCGAGCGCCCCATGAAACCGCAGGACAACTTCGCCCAAGCCTGCAGCGCCTTGCGGCGCTTGAGCATCTCCTCGTAACTGCGCGGCATCTGCCAGCCGCGGTTCACCCGCCGGTTGGAGCTTTCGGGCTGGAAGGTCATCAGCTCGATATTTTCGGGCCGCGCCTGAAAGTCGTAGAGCGCGGCGGCGGAGCGCACTGAATTGCGGAACGCCTTGTGAGTGGTGACGTCGCCGACCAGTTCGCCGTCGAGATAGACGGTGCGGCCGTCCTGCAATGATTTGAGATGCTCCGCGCCGGTTTTGCAGTCGGCCATGGTCTGCTCCGTCTGAATGATGCCGGGACGCGAATTGCATCACTTGGGACTGCCCGCCTGGGGACTGATGCTAGCCTTGCGCCTATCGGATACCAAGCCGGACTCCTGCCGCCCTGCGGACTGCCGGCCGACCGACGCCGCGAGGATCGAACGCGGACGCCTCAATCGTAGTAGTGCGTCTCCAGGAGCAGGCATCCGGTCTCGGACTTGAACGGCCCGTGATGGACCCCGGGCGGGCGAACGGCGTAGGTGTAGTCGCGAAACTGCTCGCCGCCTTTGCCGTTCGCATCGTTACCGACGATCAGGTCGCCGGCGAGCAGAAAAACCTCTTCCCAATAATCATGCACGAACGGTGCGGTCGAGAACGTTCCAGGAGCGATGCGCAGCAGGCGCGTGCGATTGCCGCGCTTGCTGTTTTCGTCTAGCGCACCGGCGATGATTTTCTGCTGGAAGCCGGGGGGATAGCCGGGCGGGACTTGCCAGCCGCCCTGCATGTCCAGCGTATGAAACTCTTTGTGACCCTTGTCGAACGTCATTGTCGTCTCCGGCGCGTACGGCCTTCAGTTCGGTGCCGACACTCGTCAAGACTAGCAGACTTACCGGGCGCGATGGACAGCCGTGGCGGCCACCCCTATGCTGATCGGCAGGTCGCGCGGGCCGCCGCAGCTGCGCGTAACAGGGGCAGTCATACGGGCACGAGCCGGCTCCGCGCCACACGATGGGGAGACCTGATCGCCATGACCGACTTCAAGTTCGATCCGCGCCGAACCGCTCTCCTCAATATCGACATGCAGAACTGCTTCGTCGAAAACTCGCCGGTCGCCGCGCCGCGCGGGCGGGAAATCCTGCCGCGGATCAACAAGCTCGCCGAGGTCTGCCGCAAACGCGGCGCGCTCGTGATCCATACCGTGCATGTTGTGCGGCCGGACGGCAGCAACACCGGCGTAATGGGTGTGATCATTCCGGCGATCGCCGCCGGCCTTATCAACAAAGGCAACAAGCAGGCGGAACTGCATCCTGAGATTATCGTCGGCAAGCACGACATCGTGCTGGAGAAGCCGCGGTACGGCGCCTTCCACGGCACCGACCTCGACCTGATCCTGCGCAATCGCGGCATCGACACGGTGATCATCACCGGCATCTGCACCAATGTGTGCTGCGAAACGACCGCGCGCGAAGCCAATATGAGGGACTACAAGGTGTTCTTCATCAGTGATGCAACGGCAACGTTCAACACGCCGGAGGCATCTGCCGACCAGATTCAGCCGGTCGTGCTGGCAACAATGAAGGCTGCATTCGCTCAGGTCGAGACTACGGCGGCGATGATCCGCAAGCTGGACGAGCAAAGGAGCGCGGTGGCGGCCTGACCGGTTACGGGCGGTCGGTTCCGCTCGCCGCGGCGCGAGAAGCGCGATTTGTCGCTCGCGCGCGGGCGTCTCCCTATTGACAGGGGCGACGCTTCACATGTCAAATAAATCCAAGCCGGGATTGTAGGAATTCAGGCTCGCGCCTGAAATGGGAAGGGGGCAACATGGTCGTCCTCGCATGGCTGCTCGCCATCGCGATCGCGGTAGTCGTTGTCGCGATCGCGGTGATGTTCCTCAACCGCTTCTACCGTAAATCGACGCGCGAAATCGCGCTGGTGCGCACCGGTTTCGGCGGCCAGCGCATTTTGATCTCCGGCGGCTGCCTGGCGCTGCCGTTCTTGCACAAGGTCGAAGAGATCAATATGCGCACGCTGCGCATCGAGGTGCGGCGCGCGGCGGAGAAATCGGCCATCACCGAGGACCGCCTGCGCGTCGATGTCGAACTCGAATTCTACGTGCGCGTCATGCCATCGGCGGAGGGCATCGCCACCGCGGCGCAGGCGCTCGGCGCCAAATCGTTCACGCCCGACGGCCTGCGCAACCTGCTCGAGGGCCGCTTCATCGACGCGGTGCAGGCGGTCGCCGCGCGCCACACGATGGACGGGCTGCATGAGCACCGCGCCGAATTCGTCGCCAGCATCTCCGAGCTGCTGCGCGATAATCTCAAGCAGAACGGCATTCTCCTCGATTCGGTCTCGTTGACGCGGCTCGACCAATCGGCGTTCTCCGCGTTCGACGAGAACAACGCCTTCAACGCCGTCGGCCTGCGCAAGCTTGCGGAGATCATCGCCGTCAACCGCAAGAAGCGCGCCGAGATCGAGGCCGACGCCGACGTTTCGGTGCGGCAGACGCAGCTCGAGGCCACCAAGCAGCGGCTCTTGCTCACTCAGCAGGAGGAAGAGGCGCAGATCAATCAGAACCTCGAGATCGAAAAGATGAGGGCGGCCAGCAATGCCGAGACCGCCAAGGCGCGCGAGGGCTCGATGATTGCCTCGGAGGACGCGCGCATCGAGCGCGAGCGGCAGACCAGGGCGATGGAGCTCGCCAAGCAGAGCGAGGTGCGCAAGATCGAGCTCGAGTCGCAGCTCGCGGTGGAGCTGAAGAAGGTCGACAACGCCATCCGGCTCGCCGCCAAGCACGTGGAGGAGGCGAAATCGCAGGCCCAGGCGCAGTTGGCCCGCACCGAGGTCGTGCTCGCGGAAGAGCACGTGCAGACCGAACGCGACCGCGCCGTGGCGGACCGCTCGCACGAGATTGCGCTCAAGCGCGTGAACGAGCAGGGCGCCGTCGAGCAGGCCAAGGCCGAGACCGACGCCGATGTGCTGCTGCGGCGCATCCGCGCCGAGTCCGAGGCGGTCCGCACCAAGGCGGAAGCGGAGCGGCTGCGGCTCTTGGCACAGTCCGAGGGTGAGCGCGCGGTCATCGACGCCGAAAACTCGCGCAGCGAGGCGCTGATCCGCATGAAGCTCGAGCAGTACCGGCTCGATCGCCTGCCAGAGATCGTTTCCCAGATGATGAAGCCGGCGGAGAAGATCGACTCGATCCGCATTCACCAGATCAGCGGCCTCGGCGGAGCGCCGGGAACGGCAACCGCCAATGGCGACGCCGGACAGAAGACGCCGATCAATCAGGTGATGGACAGCATTCTCGGCATGGCGCTGCAGCTTCCCGCGCTCAGAAGCATCGGCGATTCGATCGGCCTCGACTTTTCGTCCACGATCAACTCGCCGCCGACCGCGGTCGCCGAGCGCAAGCCCGGCAGCGATCCCGATCGCGGCAAGAAGTAACGAAATCGCCTTTGTAACGGACGGCCACGCAAACCAAGGAGCACGTCATGGCCATATCCCGCAGGACATTGCTGAATACCGCAGGTGCAACGGCCTTGACGGCGGGCTTCCCGCTCCTGCACGCGCACGCCGCCGACGGCCCGATCAAGGTCGGGTGCATCGAGGACAATTCCGGCGTTCTCGACATCTACGGCAAGCCGATCGTGATGGCGAATGCGCTGGCGATCGACGAGATCAACGCCGCCGGCGGCCTGCTCGGCCGCAAGCTCGAGCTCAAGCAGTACGACAGCCAGTCGGACATCGCGCTTTATACGAAATACGCGCAGCAACTCGTCCGCGAGGACAAGGTCGATGTCGCCCACGCCGGCATCACCTCGGCCTCGCGCGAAGCCATGCGGCAGACATACCGCCGCGCCAACACGCTCTACTTCTACAACATCCTCTACGAAGGCGGCGTGTGCGACCGCAACTGCTTCGTCACCGGCACCACGCCGGCGCAGGCGGTGGAGCCGATCATCGACTATGCGATGAAGAAGTGGGGCAACAAGACCTATGTGCTCGCCGCCGACTACAATTACGGGCAGATCACCGCGAAGTGGATCGCGCACTACGTCGAGGAGCGCAAGGGCACCGTGCAAAAGACCGATTTCTTCCCGCTCGACGTGTCCGACTTCGCTTCGACGATCGCCAAGATCCAGGACGCGGCGCCGAACTTCATCTGTGCCGCGCTGGTCGGCGGCGCGCACATCTCGTTCTTCCGGCAGTGGGCCGCCTCGGGCATGAACAAGAAGATCCCGCTGACCTCGACCACCTTCGGCGTCGGCAACGAGCACCTGGCGCTCTCGGCGGCCGAGGGCGACGGCATCCTCATCGCCGGCAACTACAGCCCGGAACTCGATACGCCGGCCAACAAGAACTTCCTGGCGGCGTGGGCGAAGCGCTACGGCGACGCCAAGGTGGTGCATGAACTTGCCGTTTCGCAGTATCAGGGAATCATGCTGTGGGCGGAGGCGGTGCGGAAGGCCGGAACGGTCGAGCGCGAGGCCTTGATCAAGACGCTCGAGACCGGACTGAAGATCGAAGGTCCGGCGGGAACGGTCGCCGTCGATCCGAAGACACACCATGCGTCGCTCGATATCCACCTCATGGTCGTCAAGGACCAGAAGCTCACGATCATCGACACGGCCAAGCAGCGTCCGCCGGCCGATACCGCCCAGTATTGCGATCTGCTGAAGAATCCGGACGACAACAAGCAATACGAGGTGAAAATCTAGAGAGGCAGCCCGCCGCGATCCGGTCGGGCCATCGCCAAAAGCGCAATTGTTTCAAGTCGAGTCGATTGCGCTCTGGTTTTCCTTGGTGGAGCATGATCTTTTCGGAAAACCGGTTTCCACTTTTCCGGATCATGCTCTAGGGGAAGCGAGGGAATGGACTACGCGGCGATCGTCGTTCTCGAGATACTGTACATGATCGCCTTTCTCGCGCTGATCAGCGCGGGACTGGCGATCGTGTTCGGCATGATGCGCGTCATCAATCTCGCCCACGGCGAATTCGTCATGCTCGGCGGCTATGCGACGATTGCCTCGGCCAAGGCGGGCATCAACATCTACCTCGCCATGCTGGTCATTTCCCCGATCGTCGTCGGGGTGATCGGGCTCATCGTCGAACGGCTGATCGTGCGCTTCCTGTACGGGCGCATGATCGACGTGATGCTGGCGACCTGGGGACTGAGCCTGCTGCTGATCGGCCTCGTGACGCTGATCTTCGGCAATACCGCAGTCAGCGTGCCGGCGCCGATCCCGGGCTACCAGATCGGCCACTACCAGATGGGCGGATACAATCTGTTTGTCATCGCCGTCGCCGCTATCTTGATGAGCGCGATGTGGTTTGCGCTTCGCTACACGCGCATCGGCCTTGTGGCGCGCGGCGCCATGCAGGGGAGGGAAATCATCTCGGCGCTCGGCTATAACCCGAATACGATCTACATGCTGACCTTTATGGTCGGGGCGGCGCTTTCCGGATTGGCCGGCGGGGTCATGGCGCCGCTGACCGGGCTGCTGCCTTCGGTCGGGGGCGCCTACATCGCCAAAGCGTTCATCACCGTGATCACCGGCGGTGCTGCGGTCATCGCCGGAACGCTGACGACCGCGGCGCTGTTCGGCACCGTCGACCAGCTCGTGTCGTTCGCCTCGACGCCGGTGGTCGGCGAAATCGCCATGCTCGGTCTCGCCCTGATCCTGCTGCGACTGATGCCGCAAGGCATCACCGGCCAGTTCTTCCGCAATTCGACATGACCAGCTCCGGGTTCGGCATTGGGCGCATCCGCTGGAACTGGCTAGGCGCGCTCGCCGTCCTGCTTGCGGCGCTGCCGCTGGTGTACGAGACCAGCACCCCGACATTGCTGGCGATCTGGGCGCTGTTTGCGCTCTCGCTCGCGCTGATGTGGGGCTACGCCGGCATTCTCAGCTTCGGGCACGCCGCCTATTTTGGCCTCGGCGCCTACACCTATGCCATCGCCTCGTTCAACATCGGCGAGAGCACGGTGCCGCTTCTGCTGGCGCTCGTCGTCCCGGCCATCGTCGCGGCGATCATCGGGGCGCTGATGTTCTACGGCCGCATCAGCGACGTCTATCTCGGCGTCATGACCCTCGTGGTCACGCTGATCCTCAACCGCTTCATGAATGCGACCGCCGGCGACGCCTATAGGATCGGCAATGCGCGGCTCGGCGGCTTCAACGGCATTCCCGCTTTCCCGACACTGAACGTGCCCGGCGATCCGAACTGGGCAATCTACGGCACGGCCTACTATTACGTGGTCATCGTCTGTCTCCTCGCCGCCTACTTGATCGGGCGCTGGATTCTGTCGAGCGCCTTTGGACGAACGCTGATCGGCATCCGCGAGAACGAGCAGCGCATGGAGCTCCTTGGCTACGATGTCGCCGGCTACAAGACGGCGATCTTCTCAGTCAGCGGCGCGATGGCGGGTCTTGCCGGCTCGCTGTTCGCCAACTGGGCGGAGATCGTGACGCCGAGCGTGTTCAGCCTCGGCACGACCGCCGAGGTGCTGATCTGGGTCATCGTCGGCGGGCTGGGCACGCTGATCGGTCCGATGATCGCCGCGGTGGCGCTCGGCTCGTTGAAGCTTGGACTCGGACACCAGACCACCATCGATAATTCGCTGGTGCTCGGCGCGATCCTGATCCTGGTCGTGCTGCTCATTCCGCGCGGTTTTGCGCCGAGCTTCGCCGCCTGGCGGCGGCTGTTCGCCCAGGCCCAGGTTCACCGCCGTCAAGCCCGCGGCACCCGCCGGCGCCGCCTTGCGCTGCAGGACGCCAAGCAGTGACCGAGCCCGTCGTCGAGACCCAGGATCTCGCCGTGCAGTTCGGCGGCGTGCACGCGGTCGACCACGTCAACTTCATTCTGCGCGAACGCGAACTGCGCTGCCTGATCGGCCCCAACGGGGCGGGCAAGAGCACGTTCTTCAAGTCGATCACCGGCCAGATCCGCAGCGCCAATTCCAGCGGCCGGGTCTTCATCCGCGGCCAGGACGTGACCGGCTGGGCGACGCGTCACATCATGCGGCTCGGCATCGGCGTGAAGACGCAGGTGCCCTCGGTGATGAACGGGCTCACCGTGCTCGAAAACCTCTGGCTGTCGGCCCGGCGCACCGCCGGGCACGACGGCGCCGACGCCGCGGTCGAGGAGGTCGTCGCCGAGCTTGAACTCAACGGCATCGCCCGCCGGCTTGTGGGCGAGCTCGCGCACGGGCAACGCCAATTGGTGGAGATCGGCACCGTTCTCGCCAACAAGCCGTGGCTCGTTCTGCTCGACGAGCCCGCGGCCGGCCTCACCAATGCCGAGACCGACCGGCTCGTCGCCATCATCAAGAGGATCAACCAGACGGCGACGCTGATCGTCGTCGATCACGACATGCATTTCGTGCGCACGCTCGATTCTTGGATTACCGTGTTCCACCAGGGCGCCATTCTCGTCGAGGGTCACGCCGACAAGGTCCTCACTGATCCGAGCGTGCGCGAAGTCTATCTGGGAAACCGCGCATGAGCATTCGCCAGACGGACGATGCGGATAGCCGTGAGGCGGTTCGCGGCGAGGATGCCGATACCGACGGCGTAGTGCTCGAGATCACCGACCTGCATGGCGGCTACGGGGAAGTGCCGGTGCTGCGCGGCGTGTCGTTGCAGCTCCACGAGGGCGAAGCCATCGGCATCGTCGGCCACAACGGCATGGGCAAGACGACGCTGCTGCGCACGATCATGGGCTTATTGCCGTCAACCGGCGGCAAGATCGTGGTCGACGGCGTCGATGTGACCACGTGGGCGGCCCATGAAAGAAGCCGCCTCGGCATCGCCTACGTGCCGCAAGGTCGCGGCATCCTCCCAGGCCTGAGCGCGCACGAGAACCTGCGCCTCGCTTGGACCCCGGACTCAGGGGAGACCGAAGAGCGTGCGATCGAGCGCGTGGTCGGGATTTTCCCGCGCCTGAACCGGCTTCTGAATCGGCGCGGGGGCGCATTGTCGGGCGGCGAGCAGCAGATACTGGCGCTCGCGCGCGCGCTCGTGTCGCTGCCGTGGCTGCTCGTTCTCGACGAGCCCTCCGAGGGCATCCAGCCGTCCATCGTCCAGGAGATCGGCGAACTTCTGGCGGCGCTGCGCGAAAAGCACCGTCTCTCCATGCTCATCGTCGAGCAGAACCTCGAACTCGTGCTCGATGTGGCCAGTCGCATCGTGCTGGTCGAGCGCGGCCGCATTATCCGCGAACTCGACTCCAGTGCAGTGCGCGCCGGCGCCATTGCCGATCTGGTCGGTCTCGGCAATTCGCGGCTGGCGCCGCCGCCGGCCACGGCGAGAGCCCCGCGTACGAACGGTCCGCTGCCCCTCGCTTCGCCAAGCAACGGCGCGGTCCGGCCGCCCGCGAACGCCGGGCGGGCGCCGGTTTCGGCGGCGAACGGCCCACGCGTTGCGCCATCGCGAAAATCCGCGCCTGCCGCGCCGGCCAGCGCCACATCATTAGGGGGTCCCATGTCCACCGTCAGACGGCCCACGCTCGAACAGATGCACGACGTCGTCGGTTCATTGCACTTGAGCATGTCGCAAGGCGAAGTCGCCGAATACCTGGAGGTGCTGGAAGGGACCTTCCAGGCCTACGATCGGGTCAATGAGCTGCCCGACTATCTGCCGCCGGTGCGCTACCCACGCACACCCGGCTACCGGCCGGGCGCCAACGAAAACCCGCTCAATGCCTGGGCGGTCAAGACCGAAGTGCGCGGCGCCGCGCACGGACCGCTATCGGGCAAGCGCGTCGTCCTCAAGGACAATATCTGCCTCGCCGGCGTGCCGATGATGAACGGCGCCTCGACGCTCGAAGGCTACGTGCCCGACATCGATGCGACGGTCGTTACCCGCATCCTCGACGCCGGCGGCACCATCGTCGGCAAGGCGCATTGCGAGTATTTCTGCCTGTCCGGCGGCAGCCACACCTCGGCGCTGGGTCCGGTGCACAACCCTTACAAATACGGCTACTCCGCCGGCGGCTCCTCGTCGGGCTGCGGGGCGCTCGTCGGCGCCGGCGAGGTCGAGATGGCGATCGGCGGCGACCAGGGCGGCTCGATCCGCATGCCGGCGTCCTATTCCGGCTGCTACGGCATGAAGGCCACGCACGGTCTCGTCCCCTATACCGGCGTCATGCCCATCGAGGCCACGATCGACCATACCGGACCGATGACGGCGACCGTCGGCGACAACGCGCTGCTCTTGGAAGTGATCGCCGGAGCCGACGGCCTCGATCCGCGCCAGTATGACGTGCAGGTCGAGAAGTACAGCTATACGACCGGGCTCGGCCGCGGCGTCTCCGGCATGCGCATCGCCATGGTCACCGAGAGCTTCGGCTGGCCGTCGAGCGAACCCGATGTCGACGCCAAGGTGCGCGAGGCCGCGGAGCGCCTGCGCGCCGCCGGAGCGATCGTCGAGCCGGTATCGATTCCGATGCACCGCGACGGCGGCGCCATCTGGACGCCGATTGCGCTCGAAGGCCTGATGGCGCAGATGATGCACGGCAACGGCATGGGCTTTAACTGGAAGGGTCTCTACACGACCAGCCTGCTTGACGCCCACGCCAACTGGCGCTCCCGCGCCGACGAGCTTTCACGTACGCTGAAAATATCGATGCTCGCCGGCGAGTATTTCATCAAGCATCACCGCGGCCATTTCTACGCCAAGGCGCAGAACCTCGGGCGGCTGCTGCGCAAGACCTACGACGACGTGCTGGCGCGCCACGATCTGCTTTTGATGCCGACTTTGCCGATGAAGGCGACGCCGCTGCCGCCGGCCAATGCGCCGCTCGCGTTGTGGTGCCAGCGCGGGTTCGAGATGCTGCCGAACACCTGTCCTTTCGACGTGACCGGCCATCCGGCCATGAACATTCCCTGTGGCATGAGCGATGGGTTGCCGATCGGCATGATGTTGGTCGGCAAGCACTACGCAGAGACCACGATCTACCGTGCGGCGCATGCCTTCGAGCAACTCGGAGACTGGCGGAATTTCTGACCTGTAGTCGGCCCGGGACGGAGGCCGCCGATGCCGGCAAACAGCCACAACCCGTTCAGCTCGGATTTCTTGCGCGGCAATGCCGAAGACCGGCTGCGGCCGCCGGGAACGCGTTCCTACGTTGCCGGCGCGACCGACGATCCGCTGAAGTTCATGACCATCCCGCAATTGCTGGACCGGGCCTGCGCCCGCTTCAGCAGCCGTCCGGCGGCGATCTTTGCCGACGCCCACCTGCGGCTGTCGTGGTACGACCTGCGGGCGCGCGCGGACGACGTTGCTGCCGGCCTCCTCGCGCTCGGCATCGGTCGCGGCGACCGCGTCGGCATCTGGGCGCCCAATCGCGCCGAGTGGCTCTACGTGCAATTCGGTACAGCGCGTATCGGCGCCATCCTGGTCAACATCAATCCCGCCTATCGCGCCTCAGAGCTCGAACACGCGCTCAACAAGGTTGGCTGCAAGGCGCTGGTGCTCGCCCGCCGCCACAAGTCGAGCGACTATGTCGACATGCTGCGCACGCTCGCTCCCGAGCTCGACGACGGCGCGGGAACGTTGCGGGCGGCGCGGCTTCCGCACCTGCGACACGTCGTCGTGCTCGGCGAGGGGCCGCTGCCGCGGGCCGCCCGGTCGTTCGCCGCCCTCGTCTCGCTCGCCGGTCCCGGCCACCGTAGCCGCCTCGAGGCACTGTCGGCGGCGCTCGATCCCGACGGTGCGATCAACATCCAGTTCACCAGCGGCACGACCGGGTCGCCCAAGGGGGCGACGCTCTCCCATTTCAACATCGTCAACAATGCGCGCTATAGCGCGAAATCAATGGCGCTCACCGCCGAAGACCGGCTTTGCATTCCGGTGCCGCTCTACCACTGCTTCGGCATGGTGCTCGGCGTGCTGTGCTGTACAGCCGTCGGCGCCACCATGGTGTTTCCCGGCGAAAGCTTCGATGCCGAGGCGACTCTGTCCGCCATCGCGCGCTACCGCTGCACGGCGCTCCACGGCGTGCCGACGATGTTCATCGCCGAGCTCGAGCATCCGAATTTCTCGAGCTACGACCTGTCCACGCTCCGCACCGGCATCATGGCGGGCGCGCCGTGCTCGGTCGAGACGATGCGCCAGGTTGCCCAGCGCATGCATATGGGCGAGGTCACCATCGGCTACGGCATGACGGAAACGAGCCCGATCTCGTTCCAGTCGCGCACCGACGACCCGCTCGAGCGGCGGGTCGCGACCGTCGGCCGCATCCACCCGCACGTCGAGGTCAAGATCGTGGACGCGGCGGGCGACGTCGTACCGCTCGGAGCCTCCGGCGAATTGTGCACCCGCGGCTACAGCGTGATGCGCGGCTACTGGGAAGATCAAGAACGCACGGTCGAGGCGATCGATGCCTCGGGCTGGATGCATTCGGGCGATCTCGCGACCATCGACGAGCAGGGCTATTGCAGCATCGTCGGCCGCCTCAAGGACATGCTCATCCGCGGCGGCGAAAACATCTACCCGCGCGAGGTTGAGGAATTTCTGATCCGCCATCCGCAGGTTCAGGCCGCCCAGGTCTT
>Ga0210405_10002405_pt1 | contig 19509 bp, 22 predicted proteins | sample IncBWH11MmetaG_FD_155492 | JGI IMG/M metagenome (GOLD analysis project Ga0210405, IMG submission 155492) | Forest soil microbial communities from Barre Woods Harvard Forest LTER site, Petersham, Massachusetts, United States - Inc-BW-H-11-M | ecosystem: Environmental > Terrestrial > Soil >... | reverse complement strand
ACCAAGCGCGGTCTGCTTCGGGCCGACCACGTCGCGCATCTCGGAGGCGATACTGACCTCCTCGCCCGGCCGCAGATACCGGTGGTAGGTCTGCTCGCAGTTGGTGGCGACCACACCGACATACCCTGCGCCGTCGAACAGCTCCATGATCGGGCCCATGGGATCGTCGGTCGGACGCTCTCCCCCGAGGCCGAACATGGTCCACACCTGAATCATTGCCGGTGGGGCAACAATTCCCGGATGCCCGGCATCACGGGCCGCGGCCTCGTCGGTATAGATCGGGTTGCGGTCCCCGAGCGCCTCCACCCAGTTGTTGATCGTCGGCTGGTTCACCGGATCCCGGGCCGCTCGCGGCTTCGCGACGACAGTGGCGGTGATCGCTGCGACTTTTGCGGTGATCTCCGCGATGCCTCCCCGCATTTCGGTCATCGAGGCACCCTCGGCACCTTGAGGCCCGAAGCCGCGATCATCTCACGCATGACTTCGTTGACCCCGCCGCCGAAGGTGATGACCAGGTTGCGTTTGGTTTGCGAGTCCAGCCAGTCGAGCAATTCGGCGGTGTCCGACTCGCCAGGGTTGCCGTACTTGCCAACGATTTCCTCGGCAAGCCGGCCGATGTACTGAATTCGCTCCGTGCCAAAGACTTTCGTCGATGCGGCATCGGCCACGTTGATCTCCTCGCCGGCGGCGGCCACCTGCCAATTCAGCAGCTCGTTGATCCGCCACATCGCGTAGATCTCCCCGAGCGCCCGCTTGACGTCCTGGTGGTCGATGGGCGTGACACCGTCACCGCCTGGCTTGGATGCCCAAGCGTGCAACCGGTCGTAGATGCCGGCGGTGCGGCCCGCCGGACCGAGCATCACCCGCTCATTGTTGAGCTGGGTGGTGATCAGCCGCCATCCACCGTTCTCCTCGCCGACCAGCATGTCGGCCGGCACCCGCACGTCGTTGTAGTACGTAGCGTTGGTGTGGTGGGCACCGTCGGACAAGATGATCGGTGTCCAGGAATAACCTGGATCCTTGGTGTCGACGATCAGAATCGAAATGCCTTTGTGTTTAACGGCTTCCGGATCAGTGCGGCAGGCCAGCCAGATGTAGTCGGCGTCGTGCGCGCCGGTGGTAAAGATCTTCTGGCCGTTGACGATGTACTCGTCGCCGTGGCGCAGGGCCGTGGTCCGCAACGACGCCAGGTCGGTGCCGGCCTCCGGCTCGGTGTAGCCGATCGCGAAGTGCACCTCACCGGCCAGGATCGCTGGCAGGAACTTCTTCTTCTGCATCTCGCTGCCGAAGACCTGCAGGGTGGGGCCGACCGTCTGCAGCGTCACGGCGGGCAACGGCACGTCGGCGCGGTGGGCCTCGTTGACGAAGATCTGCTGCTCGATCGGACCGAAGCCGTGGCCGCCGAACTCCTTCGGCCATCCCACGCCGAGCTTGCCGTCCTGACCCATCCGGCGGATCACCGCGCGGTAGGCGGCGTTGTGGCGGTCCTGCTCCATCGCCTTCATCTCGTCGGACGAGATCAGATTCGAAAAGTATTGGCGTAGTTCGGCTTGCAGCTGTCGCTGCTCCGGTGTCAGGTCGATGAACATTGCGCTCCCACTAGATCGAGGCGATGAGAAGGCCCGCCCAGCAGCCGGGTCAGGTCTTTGATCGTGGAGTAGTACCGGTGCATCGGATAGGTGATGTCCATGCCCATGCCGCCGTGCAAGTGGTGGCAGATCTGCATCACCGGCGGTGCCTGCGAGGTGATCCAGTAGCCGAGCACATCGAGGTCGTTGTCGGCGTCCCGTCCTTCGGACAGTCGCCAGATCACCGACGTCGACGCCAAATCGATAGTCCGCGAGGCGATGTAGACCTCGGCGAGTTGCGCGGCGACGGTCTGGAAGGTGGACAGTGGCTTGCCGAACTGGTGCCTGTTCGCCACATAGTCGGCCGTCAACCGGAGTGCACCGGCGACCAGGCCGGCCGCATATGCACCGATCACAGCCAGCGCCAGCTGATTCACTCGCTGAGTCATCGCGCCGATCAGCACATCCTGTTCGGGCACCGCGACATCGGAGAACGTGACCACGTACTCCTCGGATCCGTTGGATGTCGGCGTCTTTGACAGGTGCACGCCGTCGGCCTTGGGTGACACCACGACGACCGCGCTGTCGGCGGTGACGATCATCCACTCGGCTTCTTCGGCGTAGCCGACACCGACTTTGGTGCCGGACAGTCGACTGTGCACAAAGGTTGTCGCCGGCCGCTCCGGCAGCGCAGAGCCGGGTTCGTTGAGTGCCGCGGTGAGCAGCGAACCCTTGGCCAGCCCGCCGAAGTAGCGGTCCTGCTGCTCATCGGAGGCCAAATCGAGCAGCGGCACGGCACCGAGCCCGAGGGTGGCGAGCGCCGGGGCGATCAGGCCGTGGCGACCGATCTCGGTCAGCGCCGTCGCGATCTCGGGCAGGCCGACACCGTCGCCGCCCAGCCGCTCGGGCACCGGTAGCGCCGTCACGCCGCCCGTGACCAACGCCTCCCAGGTGTTATCCCGGTCCAGTACCGACGTGACGACATCGGCGACCGCCTGCTGCGCCGGGTCCGGGGTGAAGTCCATCAGTGCGCCACCGGGCACTTGCCGGTGTAGTCGACCTGCCAGTGCTTGATGCCGTTGAGCCAGCCCGACCGCAGCCGCTCGGGCGTCGCGATCGGCTTGAGGTCCGGCATGTTGTCGGCGACCGCGTTGAAGATCAGGTTGATCGTCATCTTCGCCAGGTTGGCGCCGATGCAGTAGTGCGCGCCGGTGCCGCCGAATCCAACGTGCGGGTTGGGGTCGCGCAGAATGTTGAATTTGTACGGTTCGTCGAAGACGTCTTCGTCGAAGTTGGCCGAGCGGTAGAACATGATCACCCGCTGACCCTTCTTGATCTGCACACCGGACAACTCGTAGTCCTCCAGCGCGGTGCGCTGGAAAGAGGTGACCGGGGTGGCCCACCGCACGATCTCGTCGGCGGCGGTTTCCGGGCGGTCCTTCTTGAACAGCTCCCACTGGTCGGGGTGGTCGGCGAAGGCCATCATGCCCTGGGTGATGGAGTTCCGGGTGGTCTCGTTGCCCGCGACGGCGAGCATCACCACGAAGAATCCGAATTCGTCGTCGGTGAGCTTCTCCCCGTCGATGTCGGCCTCGATCAGCTGAGTCACGATGTCGTCGCCGGGGTTCTTGGCTTTTTCCTCGGCCATCTTCATCGCGTACATGATCAGCTCCGCGGATGAGGTCTTGGGATCGATGTCGGCGTACTCCGGGTCGTCGTTGCCGGTCATTTCGTTGGACCAGCGGAACAGCTTGTCGCGGTCTTCCTGCGGCACGCCGAGCAGACCTGCGATCGCTTGCAACGGCAGCTCACAGGACACCTGCTCGACGAAGTCGCCGGAGCCGGCGGCGGCCGCCGTCTTCGCGATCATCTGGGCGCGCTCATGCAGCTCGTCGTGCAGGCGCCCGACGGCGCGGGGCGTGAAGCCGCGAGAGATGATCTTGCGCAAGCGGGTGTGGTGCGGGGCATCCATGTTCAACATGACGAACCGTTGAACCTCGATGTCCTCACGGGCGATGTCGTTGTTGAAGCGCGGGATCACCCCGTTCTCGTAACTGGAGAAGATGTCGCTGCGCCGCGACACCTCCTTGACGTCGTCGAGTTTGGTGATGGCCCAGAAGCCACCGTCGTGGAAACCGCCGCCGTTACCCGGAGCCTGTTCGTTCCACCAGATCGGCGCGGAGGCGCGCAGCTCGGCGAACTCCTCCATCGGCAGCCGCTCGGTATAGATGTCAGGGTCGGTGAAGTCGAACCCTGTGGGAAGATTGGGGGTAGGCATCAGTGCGCTCCTCAATGCAACGTGTTCTAGTGCCAGTAAAACATGCCTCCGCCGCAGACCAAAAGGCGTCAGAGCATCCTCGCTTGTCAGGGTAATGAAACGTGTTCTAGCCTGACCTCATGGGTATCCCGGTAATTGTTGAAGCCACCCGCAGCCCCATCGGCAAACGCGCCGGATGGTTGTCGGGGCTGCACGCCACCGAACTGCTGGGCTCGGTGCAGAAGGCGCTTGTGGACAAGGCCGGTATCGATGCCGGCGACGTCGAGCAGCTCATCGGCGGCTGCGTGACGCAGTACGCCGAGCAGTCCAACAACATCACCCGCACGGCGTGGCTGACCTTGGGTTTGCCCGAGCAGGTCGGCGCCACCACGATCGACTGCCAATGCGGCAGCGGACAGCAGGCCAACCACCTCATCGCCGGCCTGATCGCGGCGGGCGCCATCGACATCGGCATCGCCTGCGGGATCGAGGCGATGAGCCGGGTCGGGCTGGGCGCCAACGCCGGTCCCGATCGCAATTGGCGCGCGGAGTCCTGGGACATCGATCTGCCCAACCAGTTCGAGGCCGCCGAGCGCATCGCCAAGCGTCGCGGCATCACCCGCGCGGACATCGACGAGTTCGGATTGGCCTCTCAGCTGCACGCCAAGCGAGCCTGGGACGAGGGCCGCTTCGACCGGGAGATCTCACCGATCGAGGCGCCGGTGCTCGATGAGCAGAAGCAACCCACCAATGAGAGGCACATGGTGAGCCGTGACCAGGGTCTGCGGGACACCACGCTGGAGGGATTGAGCCAGCTCAAGCCGGTGCTCGACGGCGGCATCCACACCGCGGGCACGTCGTCGCAGATCTCTGACGGCGCGGCGGCGGTGTTGTGGATGGACGAGGCCGTGGCAAGGGCGCAAGGCTTAACGCCGCGGGCGCGGATCGTCAGCCAGGCGCTGGTAGGCGCCGAGCCGTACTACCACCTGGACGGCCCAGTGCAGTCCACCGCGAAGGTGCTCGAGAAAGCCGGCATGAAGATGGGCGACATCGACATCGTCGAGATCAACGAGGCCTTCGCATCGGTGGTGCTGTCCTGGGCGCGGGTGCACGAGGCCGACATGGCCAGGGTCAACGTGAACGGCGGCGCGATCGCGCTGGGGCATCCGGTCGGTTGTACCGGCAGCCGGCTGTTCACCACCGCATTGCACGAGCTGGAGCGCTCCGATCAGAGCACGGCGCTGATCACCATGTGCGCCGGCGGCGCGCTGTCGACCGGCACCATCATCGAGCGTATCTGAGGTGTCGGTTTTCGACGACGATCGCATCGCCGCGGCCCAGTCCTACATCGACGCACTGGTCAGCCACAATGGCGATGCGGTCCCGTTCGCACCGGACTGCATTCGGATCGAGCAGGGCATCAAAACCGGCTTTTCCGGAAATCACTTGCGGCGCAGCCTCAATCGCGGGCCGCAGTACCGGATCATCGGGGCGACTACCAAACCGGAGTACACGGTCGCCGACGATGAGGTGCGAGCGGTCTACAACGTGCTGACTAAGGCGTCGTTCGGTGGACGGCAGGTCGCAGCCCGTGTCGACGAAACCTTCGTAATCCCGGCCGGCACGGCGACGATTAAGCACATCAGGGTTCGGTTCCACCCATTCGTCCAGCGAATCTAGGATTCCCCTATGTCCCCGAAACCACCACCCCGGTATTTGAACTCGCCGCTGCTCGACATCTTCTTCAAATGGATGTCGCGCATCAACACCTTCATGTACCGCCGTGGCGGCGGGGAGGGACTTGGCACCACATTCCAGAAGATTCCCGTCGCGCTGCTGACCACCACCGGCCGGAAAACCGGGCAGCCGCGGGTCAGCCCACTGTATTTCCTGCGCGACGGCGATCGTGTCATCGTGGCCGCATCTAGGAGCGGCACCGACAAGAATCCGATGTGGTACCTGAATCTCAAGGCCAATCCCAAAGTTTCCGTTCAGATCAGAAAAGAAGTGCTCGACCTGACCGCGCGGGATGCCACCGACGAAGAGCGCGCCAACTACTGGCCGCAACTGGTGAAGATGTACCCGACCTACGAGGACTACCAGTCGTGGACCGATCGGATCATCCCGCTGGTCGTGTGTGAACCGGCTTAAATCAACCTGTGAATTGTCTTAAACTTCCAGGTCGTATGCGATAGATTGCCTATGCGCTGCCACGCCCTCGACAAAAGGGAGAAAGTGACGAGCAATCGAAATCGGCTTCGCTTTGTTGTCGTCGGGCTGCTCTCAACGGGCCTGATGTCCATCGGATCGGCGATGGCCTGGGCCGACGACGGATCGATCGTGCTGGACTTCGTCCGGCACGGGGAGTCGGTCGACAACGCGGCGGGCATCATCGACACGACGGCGCCGGGAACCCCACTCGAGGCAACCAGCGACGGCCAGGCCTCCACTGTCGCCAGCTCGATCATCTCGGAGTTTGGGACCAAGATCGCCGGGGTCTTCGACTCGCAGGAGCTCAGGGCGCAGGAGACCGCGATCCCGTTGGTTACACAACTGGTGGCTAGCGGAGATGCCGCCGCCGCGCCCCAGACCTTGGCCGGGCTCAACGAGATCCCGGCCGGCGCGTTCGACGGCAATGCAACGAACAGCCTCGAGGGCATCCTGTATTTACTGGGACCGCTCTCCTGGGCGTTCGGGGATGTATTGATGCCGGATGTGGTCGACCCCAGCGTCAACGGGGTGACGTTCGACGAAAGCTTCGGTGGCGCCGTTCAAACGATCTACGACGGCACCGCAAGCGCTACCGGCACCCCGACCGACGTGGCTTTCTCCAGCGAAGGCGCGATCGCTGTCTGGACCTTGATGAACGTGAACAACCCCGACTTCTCCGTCCTCCTGCAGGAAGTCGAGGAAACCGAAGGGTTCCTACCCAACACCGGCCAAGTCGTCATCGAAGGCAGCCCCGGGGATTGGACGCTGGTCAGCTATGACGGTACAGCGGTGCCGCAGGATCCGGGACTGGGCACCGAGCTGTTCGTCGACTTCCGCAACCTGATCGAGGCGCCGCAGTTCGCCGGCTACGACATCTACGAGGCTCTGCTCACCGGCAATTCGGCGACGATTGATGCTGCGCTTCAAGCCGGCATCACCCAAGTCGACACGGCACTCACGCAGTTCCCGGTCGAGGTGTTCGATGACATCGCCGCTTTAGGTGGAAGCATTTGAGCCGGGTAATGCTTAAGCCCCGCTACCTTGCTGTCGGGCTGCTGTCGACCGCTCTGCTGTCCACGGGATCTGCGATGGCCTGGGCCGACGACGGGTCGATCGTGCTGGACTTCGTGAGGCACGGAGAATCGGGCGACATGACCGTGGTCAACACGTTGGTGCCCGGTCCCGACCTCACTGACACCGGCGAACAGCAGGCCGACGACCTTGTTAAGGCGCTGTCGGGCAACGGCATTGACGACATCTATGCGTCGGCGATGATCAGGTCGCAGGAGACCGCGATGCCATTGGCCGAGGCGCTTAATTTACCGATCCAAGTGTTGCCCGGGCTGAACGAAATCGACGCCGGCATCTTCGAAGGCATCCCGGTGAACGTCGGAGACCTCCCGCTGGGCGGCGCCCTCTATCTGCTCGCCCCGCTCGCCTGGACACTCGGTTTGGACTTCGTTCCACAGCTGGGCTCGACGGTCGACCCTAACGGAATCGCCTTCGACGAAAGCTTCAGCGGCGCCGTGCAATCGATCTACGACGGCAGCGTCGGGTCCGACACGGGCAACATCACCGATGCTGTGTTCTCGCATGAAGGTGCGATCGCGATCTGGACACTGATGAACGTCAACAACCCCGATTTCTCGCTCGTGCTCCAGGAGTTCCTCAACACCGGCGAGCTGCTGCCCTACACGGGCCAAGTCGTGGTCGACGGCTCGCCCGGCGATTGGACGCTGGTCAGCTGGGACGGGACGGCGGTGCCGCAGGATCCGGGATTGCCGACGGAGTTGTTCGTCGACGGGCGTGACCTGATCACGGCGCCGCAGTTTGCCGGCTATGACATCTACGAGGCCTTGCTCACCGGCAATTCGATGACGATCGACACTGCGATTCAGGCCGGAGTCAGCCAAATCGACGCGGCACTTGCCCAATTCCCCGTCGCGGTGTTCGATGACATCGTCAGCGCTTTCGGTGGCGCCGTCTAAGCCAATCTTGTTGATGGCGGACGAATTCCGCATCGACGACACTGCCGTGACCCGGCACGTAGATGGCGTCGGGTCCGCCGACGCCAAGCAGCCGGTCAAGCGTGTCCGGCCACGCCGCCACATCGGAGTCGGCATCGATCGCCGGGTCGCCGGATTCCTCGATGAGATCACCACTGAAGACCACCAGCCGCTCGCCGTCATCACCCGGCACCACCACAACTAGATCCGCGTCAGTGTGGCCGCGTCCCAGGTGCGCGATCATCACGTGAAAGTTGCCGAGGTCGATCACCGCGTGGTCAATGGCGTATTGCGGCGGGCGCAGTGCCGCGATCGCGCGGTCGACTTCCATGGCGTCGGCACCGTAACCTAGAGCGTCGTCGCGGAGCTGGTCGGTCGCCGTCGTGAGGTAGTCGAGAACCTCTGGTGCGCAATATATCTGCGCTTCAGCGAATAGCCCGGACCCCAGGACGTGGTCGAAGTGTTTGTGGGTCAACACCACATGGGTCACACTGCGTGCGGCGATCTGCTGCACATCGGCGTTGATCGCCTGCGCTTCGGTGAGCGTGGTGCCGGTGTCGACGAGCAGTACTCCGGTACGCCCCTGCACCAGGCCGACGGTGACGTCGAGGAACGGCAGCCGACAACGGTGCACGCTGTCGGTCAGCTGCTCCCAGTCGAAGTGCACACCCGGCCCGGGTCGGCTGTCGGGCTAGGCGCCGTACACCGGGACCGGAGGGCGCGACTTGGCGAGCAGATCGCTGACGACGGAACCCAATTCCGCGGGATCCCATTTGGCGCCCTTGTCGATCTGCGGACCGTGTGCCCAGCCTTCGGCGATGCGGATTTTGCCGCCCTCGACCTCGAACACCTTTCCGGTGATATCCCGGGATTCAGCACTACCCAGCCAGACCACCAGCGGCGAGATGTTCTCGGGCGCCATGGAGTCGAAATCGTCGTCCTGCGTTGCCATCATCTCGGCAAAAAGCGTCTCGGTCATGCGGGTACGGGCGGACGGCGCGATCGCGTTGACGGTGACGCCGTAGCGACCCATTTCGGCTGCGCCGACGAGAGTCAGTGCCGCGATGCCGGCCTTGGCGGCACTGTAGTTACCCTGCCCGACGCTGCCCTGCAGTCCGGCACCGGAACTGGTGTTGATGATCCGCGCGTCAACGGTTTTGCCCTCTTTCGACAGTCCCCGCCAATACGACGCGGCGTGCCGCATCGCCGCGAAGTGGCCCTTGAGGTGCACCGCAATAACAGCGTCGAACTCTTCCTCGCTGGTGTTGGCCATCATCCGGTCGCGCACGATGCCGGCGTTGTTCACCAGGACGTCGAGGCCGCCGAACGTGTCGACGGCGGTCTGCACCAGGGCAGCCGCTTGATCCCAGTCCGCAATGTTGGATCCGCTGGCGACGGCTTCGCCACCGGCGGCGGTGATCTCGTCGACTACTGTCTGCGCCGCGCTGCCGCCGCTTGCGGGCGAGCCGTCCAGGCCCACACCGATGTCGTTGACCACGACCCGCGCGCCTTCGGCGGCGAAGGCCAAGGCGTGCGCGCGCCCGATACCGCCGCCCGCTCCGGTGACGATGACGACGCGACCGTCGGTTACGCCCATACTGTTGTCTCCTCTACTTGATCGCGCTCGCGTTCGTGGTGGCCAGATAGTGTGGCGGTTCGCCACCCCCATGCACCTCTAACGAGGCACCGCTGATGTAGGACGCTGCATCCGAGGCCAGAAACGCTGCGGCCCAACCGACATCGGCAGGTGTGGCCAGCCGGCCCAACGGCACGTTCTTCGAGATCGCGGCGATCGATTCGGCGTCGCCGTAGAACAGTTCCGATTGTTCGGTTTCGACCATGCCGACCACGCAGGCGTTGACCCGCACCTTGGGCCCCCATTCCACCGCCAGCGTCTGCGTGAGACTCTCCAGGCCGGCCTTCGCCGCCCCGTATGCACCAGTGCCCGGGGACGGCCGACGGCCGCTGAGACTGCAGATGTTGACGATCGAGCCGCCGCGCTCCTGCTTTTGCATCGTGTCGTTGGCGTGCTGGGAAACCGACAGCGCACCAATCAGATTGAGCTCGATGATCTTGCGGTTGAACTTCGCGCTGGAATCCGCGGTCAGCACATAGGGCGAACCGCCGGCGTTGTTGACGACGACATCGAGGCGGCCGTGCCGGTCGACGACCGCGTCGATCATGGCCTTGACAGCGTCGTCGTCACGGACGTCGCAGGAGTGGAACTCGTAGGGCAGGCCCTCGACCGCGCGTCTGGCACAGGTCACCACGGTGGCACCCTGTCCGGCGAAGATTGAACTGATGCCGGCGCCGACCCCCCGAACGCCGCCGGTCACCAGTATGACCCGGCCGGCGAGCCCGAGGCTGATCTCGGGGACTCCTTCGGCGTGGGTCACTGTGCTAGCGTACCAAGCAAGTGCTTGCTTAGGTAAATCGTCCCCCAAGGAAGTGGCCGAGGATCTCGATGACAATCACGTCACGCATCACCGAACCCGGGATAGTCGCGGTGACCGTCGACTTTCCCCCCGTCAACGCCATCCCATCGCGCGGCTGGTTCGAACTCGCCGACGCGCTGACCGCCGCCGGCGACAACCCGGACACGCACGCGGTGATCTTGCGGGCCGAGGGCCGCGGCTTCAACGCCGGGGTGGACATCAAGGAGATGCAACGGACCGAAGGATTCACCGCGCTGATCGACGCCAACCGCGGCTGCTTTGCGGCCTTCCGTGCGGTCTACGAGTGCGCGGTGCCGGTGATCGCCGCGGTCAACGGATTCTGTGTCGGTGGCGGCATCGGCCTGGTCGGTAACGCCGACGTGATCGTGGCCTCCGAGGATGCGACCTTCGGGCTGCCCGAGGTCGAGCGTGGCGCGCTGGGTGCGGCCACCCATCTGTCCCGGTTGGTGCCACAGCACTTGATGCGGCGACTGTTCTTCACGGCGGCCACCGTGGACGCCGCGACCCTGCACCACTTCGGCTCGGTGCACGAAGTCGTGCCGCGAGACGAACTCGATGAAGCCGCGCTGCGGGTGGCGCGCGATATCGCCGCCAAAGACACCCGGGTGATCCGCGCCGCCAAGGAGGCCCTGAACTTGATCGACGTCCAGCGTGTCAACTCCAGTTACCGCATGGAGCAAGGCTTTACCTTCGAGCTCAATCTCGCCGGGGTCTCCGACGAGCACCGCGACGCGTTCGCCGGTACGGCGAAGGGCAAGAAAGAGTGAGCGACAAACGGACCACCCTCGACGACGCCGTCGCGCAACTGCGCAGCGGCATGACCATTGGCATCGGCGGCTGGGGATCGCGACGCAAACCAATGGCGTTCGTCCGTGCCATGCTGCGCACCGACGTCACGGACATGACCGTGGTCACCTATGGCGGGCCGGATTTGGGACTGCTGTGCTCGGCCGGCAAGGTGCGACGCGTCTACTACGGCTTCGTCTCGCTGGACTCGGCGCCGTTCTATGACCCCTGGTTCGCCAAAGCCCGCACCACCGGATCCATCGAGGCCCGAGAAATGGACGAGGGCATGCTGCGTTGCGGTCTGCAAGCCGCGGCGCAGCGGCTGCCGTTCCTGCCGATCCGTGCCGGGCTGGGCAGCTCGGTCCCGGACTTCTGGGAGGGCGAATTGCAAACGGTCGCCAGTCCTTACCCGGCTCCAGGCGGTGGATACGAAACGCTGATCGCGATGCCGGCGTTGCGTCTGGACGCCGCCTTTGTCCACCTCAATCTCGGTGACTCTCAAGGTAATGCCGCGTACACCGGCATCGACCCCTACTTCGACGATCTGTTCTTGATGGCCGCCGACAAGCGCTACCTGTCGGTGGAGCGCATCGTCCCAACCGATGAACTGATCAAAGCGGTGCCGCCGCAGGCGCTGCTGGTGAACCGGATGATGGTCGACGCCGTGGTGGAAGCGGCCGGCGGTGCCCATTTCACGACGGCAGCACCCGATTATGGCCGAGACGAGAAGTTTCAGCGCCACTACGCCGAAGCGGCCTCAACAGACGAGGGTTGGCAGAAATTCGTGCACACGTACCTGTCCGGTGGCGAAGCCGAATACCAGGCGGCCGTTAGCGCATTCGCACAGGAGGCATCGAAGTGAGTACCCGAGCCGAAGTGTGCGCGGTGGCCTGCGCCGAGTTGTTCAGAGACGCCGGCGAGATCATGGTCAGCCCGATGACCAATATGGCCTCGGTGGGCGCGCGGCTCGCCCGGCTGACCTTCTCCCCTGACATCCTGCTCACCGACGGCGAGGCGCAACTGCTGGCGGACACCCCGGCGCTGGGCGCCGCCGGGGCCGTCGAGGGCTGGATGCCGTTCGGCCGGGTGTTCGAGACGCTGGCCTGGGGGCGACGGCATGTGGTGATGGGCGCCAATCAGGTTGACCGCTACGGCAATCAGAACATCTCGGCGTTCGGGCCACTGCAGCACCCGACCCGGCAGATGTTCGGCCTCCGGGGCGCGCCCGGCAACGCCATCAACCACGCCACCAGCTACTGGGTCGGCAGCCATTCCAAGCGGGTGTTCTGCGCCGCCGTCGATGTGGTCTGCGGTATCGGCTGGGACAAGGTGGACAAGAGCAATCGGGCGTTTCGATTCGCCAACACGTACCGGGTGGTGTCCAATCTCGGGGTGTTCGACTTCGGCGGCCCAGACCATACGATGCGGGCGCTGTCGCTGCACCCGGGTGTTGCGCCGAAGGACGTCCGGGAGGCCACCTCGTTCGAGGTGCACGGTCTCGACGAAGCAGAAGAGACGAGGCTCCCCACTGACGAAGAATTGCGCCTGATCCGCGAGTCCATCGATCCTAAAGCCCTGCGCGATCGAGAGATACGATCATGAGGCTGCGCACGCCGCTGACCGAGCTAGTCGGTATCGAGCACCCGGTGGTGCAAACCGGAATGGGGTGGGTAGCGGGCGCCCGGCTGGTTTCGGCGACGGCCAACGCGGGCGGCCTGGGCATTTTGGCATCAGCCACCATGACACTCGACGAACTGGCCACCGCGATCGGGAAGGTCAAGGCGGCTACTGACAAGCCGTTCGGTGTCAACATCCGCGCCGATGCCGGCGACGCCGCCGACCGGGTGGACCTGATGATCCGCGAAGGCGTCAGGGTGGCGTCATTCGCATTGGCGCCCAAGCAAGAGTTGATCAGCAAGCTGAAAGATGCTGGCGCGGTGGTGATTCCATCGGTCGGTCTTGCGAAGCATGCACGCAAGGTGGCCTCCTGGGGCGCCGACGCGGTCATCGTCCAAGGCGGCGAAGGCGGGGGTCATACCGGGCCGGTCGCCACGACGCTGCTGTTGCCGTCGGTGCTTGATGCGGTGAACATCCCGGTTATCGCGGCGGGCGGCTTCTTCGACGGTCGCGGCCTGGCCGCGGCGTTGTCGTACGGCGCCGCCGGGGTGGCCATGGGAACCCGCTTTCTGCTCACGTCGGATTCCACCGTGCCTGACGCGGTCAAGCAACGCTATCTGCAGGCCGGGCTAGACGGCACCGTCGTCACTACCCGTGTCGACGGCATGCCGCACCGCGTGTTGCGAACGGGGCTGGTCGAGAAGCTGGAAAGTGGCTCGCGGGCAAGAGGGTTCACCGCTGCCATGCGCAACGCCGCGAAGTTCAAGAAAATGTCGCAGATGACCTGGCCATCGATGATTCGCGACGGCCTGGCGATGCGGCACGGCAAGGAACTCAGCTGGTCGCAAGTGGTGATGGCGGCCAACACCCCAATGTTGCTGAAAGCCGGCCTAGTCGAGGGCAATACCGACGCCGGCGTGCTGGCTTCCGGCCAGGTGGCCGGCATCGTCGAGGATCTACCGTCCTGCGCGGAGTTGATCCAGACGATCGTTGCCGACGCCGTCAAGCACTTGCAGGCCGCGTCCGCGTTTATCCAGGACTAAGAGGCCACCCGCAATCAGGACTCCACGACCATCAGTGTGTGCCCGGTCGGGTCGCGAAACCAGAACATCGGGGGAACCGGCTCGCCCATTCGCGACACCTGCGCATCGACGTCGACGCCGAGTTCCTTCATCGCCACGTGGGTGGCGTCGATGTCGCTGGTGGTCAGCGTGATACCGGTGTTGGTCGGCTGCACCGGTCCGCTATCAGGCGGGGGTGGAGCGAGCGCTATGCCGGTCGCGCCCTCGGGTGGGTAAACCTCGATCCATCGATAGCCGCCACCGAACAGCTGGTCGGTTCGCTTCTCGAACCCGAGCGACTCGTAGAACGCGACGGCTTTGTCCTGCTCGGGTGTCGGCAGGCACACCAGGCTAATCGTCGTCAGGCCGATCGTTGTTGTGGTCATCTTGCTCCTCCTGGTTGGTCGGTTGTTGCACGCTTTGGGTAGCGGTTATCGCGCCACATGAGACTCGGTGTCGGCATCAGCGCCGTACGCCCGGGCGATCTCCTCTGAGCCGGCCCAGCGGCTATACGTCGGCGACTGCGGCCAACCGTCCGGGGAGTCTTGCCACTCTTCCTGCCGGCCGTACGGTAGTAGATCGATCAACGCGAACGAGTGACTCAGTTGTTCGGTCCCACGGCCATTGGTATGCCAGGTCCGGTACACCCGATCGCCGTCGCGCAGAAAGACATTGATCGCAAACCCACCGCCAGCTGGCGCGTCGACATCCTCGCCGAACGAGCTGTTGGCAGTCGAGTACCACGTCATCTGGTTCCCCACCCGCCGCTTGTACGCGAGTGCTTCGTCGATAGGTCCCTGTGTGACGATGACGAATCGGGCGTCATAGTTGTCCAGAAACTCCAGCCGGGTGAACTGTGAGGTGAACCCGGTGCAGCCCGGACACTGCCAGTCCTCACCCGGGAACCACATGTGGTTGTAGACGATCAGCTGCGATTTACCGTCAAACACGTCCGCTAACCGCACCGGTCCGTTCTCGGATTCCAATACATAGTCCGGCATCTCAACCATCGGCAGCCGTCGTCGCTGTGCGGCAATGGCGTCGAGCTCGCGGGTGGCCGCCTTTTCCCGGACGCGAAGGGCATCCAATGCGCGCTGCCAGGCTTCCTGGTCCACGACGGGTGGCAATCCTGCGGTTTTCACGAGAAATCCTCCGATGCGATGTTTACGCCGTCAACATGGTAATGTTCACACCGTACACTTCGGCCCTGAGGAGGGTCAAGGGTTGACTGACGAAAAGACCGGTTACCACCACGGCGATCTGCGCGCGGCATTGATCGACGCGGGCCTTCAACTCACCCGGGCCGGTGGGCCCGACGCGCTCACCATCCGGGAAGCGACCCGGCGCGTTGGGGTTTCGCCTAATGCCGCGTACCGTCATTTCGTCGACCGGGAAGCATTGCTGCGGGCGGTTGCGACGGCTATCCAATCCCGGATGGCGGCGCGGATGCAAAGCTCGGCGCGCCGACGCGGCTCAACGGCGCAGCAGGCGCGCGATCGGCTGCGAGCGGTCGGGCTTGGCTACATCGGGTTCGCGTTGGACGAGCCTGGTTGGTTCACAGTGGCATTCTTTGGATCCGACGCCCCCGACGAAACGGCTGTGGCCCCACCGTATGTCGCGTTGGTCGAGGCACTCAACGCCATGACGGATGCAGGAGCGCTGCCGCCCGAACGACGCGACGGCGCCGAGTGGCCGTGCTGGTCGGCCGTGCACGGGTTCGCCGAACTGGCCCTACGTGGACCACTGCGCGGCGCGAGACGCCGTGAGGTGGAGTCGCTGGCTCAGCGCACGGTCGACGACATCATCGCCGGCGTTACAGCCGTTCGATAATGGTGACGTTAGCGGTACCGCCGCCCTCGCACATCGTCTGTAGGCCGTAGCGGCCGCCGGTGCGCTCCAGCTCGTTGAGCATGGTGGTGAACAGCTTTGCCCCGGTGGCGCCCAACGGATGCCCGAGGGCGATCGCACCACCGTTGGGGTTGACCTTCTCGGGGTCGGCCTTGATCTCCTTGAGCCAGGCCAACACGACCGGCGCGAACGCCTCGTTGATCTCGACCGTGTCGATGTCGTCGATGGACAGCGCTGTCTTCTCGAGTGCGTAGCGGGTGGCCGGAATCGGGCCCGTCAGCATGAATACCGGGTCAGCGCCGCGGGCGCTGATGTGATGGATGCGGGCGCGCGGTGTGAGTTTGTGGTCCTTGACGGCCTGCTCGGAGGCCAGCAGCACGGCACTGGCACCGTCGGAAATCTGGCTGGCCACCGCCGCGGTCAACCGGCCACCCTCCGAGAGCGTCTTGAGCGCGGCCATCTTCTCCAACGACGTTTCCCGCGGCCCTTCGTCGATCCGGAACCCATCCACCGCAATGATTTCGTTGTCGAAGTGTCCGCCGCGGATCGCGGCTAGCGCCCGCTCGTGACTGGTCAGCGCGAATTGCTCCATCTCCTCGCGGGACAGGTTCCACCGCTCGGCGATCAGCTCCGCGCCGCGAAACTGCGAGATCTCCTGATCGCCGTAGCGGTGCAGCCAGTTCTTCGACTCGCTGGTCGGCGAGGTGAACCCGAACTCCTTGCCGACCACCATCGCCGACGCGATCGGGATCTGGCTCATGTTCTGCATGCCGCCGGCCAGGATCAGGTCAGCGGTGTTGGCCATGATCGCTTGCGCACCAAAGGAAATCGCCTGCTGACTGGAGCCACACTGCCGGTCGACGGTTACCCCGGGAACCTCTTCCGGATAGCCCGCCGCCAGCCAGGCGTTGCGACCGATGTTGCCGGCCTGCCCGCCGATCGCGTCCACGCACCCGACCACCACGTCATCGACGGCCGCGGGGTCGACATCGAGCCGTTCGAACAGCCCGTGAAATGCGGCCACGCCCAAGTCGATCGGGTGCACGCCGGCAAGCGATCCGTTGCGCTTACCAACGGCGGTACGGACGGCCTCGACGATGTACGCCTCTGTCATTTGTGTCGCTCCTCCTCGTCGCTTCGCTCCGCATCGTCGCCGACACGTGCCATTTCTAATCTCCTTCTTTGGTGATTCCGCCTAGAACAATAGCGAGATACTGCTGACCCACCTGCTCGGCGGTGAGCGGTCCGCCGGGCTGATACCAGCGCACCGACACCCAGGTGGTGTCGCGGATGAAACGGTAAACCAGGTCGACGTCGAGATCGGGACGGAAATAGCCTTCCTCGATACCCTGGTGCAGCACGTCGACCCACATCTTGCGCTGCTGTTTGTTCAGATCCTCCAGGTAGGAGAACCGCGGCTGCGCTAACAGCCGTTTGGCCTCATCCTGGTAGATGACGACCTGAGCATGCCGATGTTCGATCGCGTCGAACGACGCCATGAACAACCCCTTGAGCCGCTCCAGCGGATTCGGCTGAGTGTCGATGATTTCCTGGTAGCGGCTGAACAGCCAGTCCAGGAAGCTGTGCAGCACCTCGTCGACCATCTCTTCTTTCGACGCGAAGTGGTGGTAGAGGCTGCCCGACAAAATGCCGGCCCCGTCGGCGATGTCGCGCACCGTGGTTGCACGTAAGCCGCGTTCGGCGAACATCGTCGCCGCCAGCTCCAAAAGTTCGTCGCGGCGGTTCATGGGTGTTGACTCGACACCGAAATCACTTCTCCAGTCAGGTAACTGGAGTAGTCGCTGGCCAAAAAGGCTATCGTGGCCGCCACCTCCCACGGCTCGGCCGCTCGTCCGAAGGCTTCCCCGGCTGACAGCCGATCGAGTAGGTCTGCCGAGGTGGTCTTGTCCAAAAACTTGTGTCGGGCGATGCTCGGCGATACCGCGTTGATCCGCACCCCGTAGTCAACGGCCTCCATTGCGCTGCATCGAGTCAGAGCCATTACCCCGGCTTTGGCTGCCGCATAGTGGGATTGCGAGTGCTGAGCGCGCCAGCCAAGGACGCTGGCGTTGTTGACGATCACCCCGCCGTGGTCGGCGTCGCGGAAGTAGCGCAGCGCCGCCCGGGTAGCGCGAAAGACCGACGTCAACGTGACGTCGAGGACGCGATCCCATTCCTCGTCGGTCATATCGGCCACCGGTGTTTGGCCGCCCAGGCCGGCGTTGTTGACCAGCACGTCGATACGGCCCATCCGCGCGTGGGCCGACGCGATCAGTGCGTCGACCTGCGCCGACGAGGTGACGTCGCAGAGCACGTGCTCGACGCGGCCCAGACCCAGCGCCGACAGTTCCTCGGCCGTCTCCCCGAGGCGTCGCTCGTGGTGGTCGGAGACGACGACGTCGGCGCCTTCGGCCAGCGCCCGTCGAGCGGTGGCCGACCCGATACCGGTGCCGGCGGCCGCTGTGACGATCACGACCTTGCCGGTCAGAAGTCCATGTCCGGCAACCTCTTTCGGCGCGACCGCTAACGTCATCTAGCCTCCCTGGGTAGGCCAAGCACACGCTCGGCGATGATGTTGCGCTGAATCTCGTTCGAGCCGCCGTAGATGGTGTCCGCGCGGGCGAACAGATAGAGCCGCTGCCACTCGTCGAAGTCTCCGCCGTCCAACACCATGCCGGACTTACCCCGCACGTCCATCGCGATCTCGCCGAGCTCACGATGCCAATTGGCCCACAACAGCTTTGAGACGTTGTCCTGTCCCGGCTGCTCGACGTCCATGGTCGCCAAGGCGTACGAGCGCATTGCACGTAGGCCTGCCCACGACCGGGTCAGGCGTTCGCGGATCAGCGGATCATCCGCGGCGCCAGTGCGTTTGGCGAGTTCCGCGACGCCGTCCAGTTCGCGCGCGTAGACGATCTGTTGACCCAGTGTCGAAACACCGCGTTCGAAGGTCAGCGTTCCCATCGCGACCCGCCAGCCGTCACCCGGTGCGCCGACCACTAAGTCGGCATCGGTGCGGGCGTCGTCGAAGAACACCTCATTGAATTCCGAGTCACCCGTCAACTGAACGATCGGGCGGACCTCCACTCCGTCCTGGTCCAGCGGCACCAGCAGATAGGACAAGCCGGCGTGGCGCTTCGAGCCCTTCTCGGTGCGTGCCACCACGAAACACCACTGCGCCCAGTGAGCCAGTGACGTCCACACCTTCTGTCCGTTGATCACCCACGCGTCGCCGTCCAGCACCGCGGTGGTGGACACGTTGGCCAGATCGCTGCCGGCGCCGGGCTCGGAGTACCCCTGACACCACAGCTCGGTCACGTCGAGGATTCGGGGCAGAAACCGCTGCTGCTGCTCTGGTGTTCCGAAGGCGATCAGCGTCGGCCCCAGCAGTTCCTCGCCGAAGTGGTTGACCTTCGCGGGTGCGTTGGCAATCGCGTACTCCTCGTAGAAGGCGACGCGATGCGCGACGGACAGGCCGCGGCCGCCGTGCTCGACCGGCCAGCCCAAACATGTCAGGCCTGCTTCCGCGAGATGCCGGTTCCAGGTCCGCCGCTCCTCGAACGCCTCGTGCTCGCGACCCGGCCCGCCGAGCCCCTTGAGCGCGGCGAATTCACCGACCAGGTTCTCGGCCAGCCAGTCGCGTACCTCGGCCCGGAACTCCTCGACGCCCTGCACCCCTGTAGGCTAACCTACCAAGCA
>Ga0210405_10002400_pt1 | contig 19523 bp, 43 predicted proteins | sample IncBWH11MmetaG_FD_155492 | JGI IMG/M metagenome (GOLD analysis project Ga0210405, IMG submission 155492) | Forest soil microbial communities from Barre Woods Harvard Forest LTER site, Petersham, Massachusetts, United States - Inc-BW-H-11-M | ecosystem: Environmental > Terrestrial > Soil >... | reverse complement strand
TGGTGGGCAAGGCGTTTACGAAGATTAAGAAGACGAACCTATACGATCTCTTCTTCCTGCATGCAATGGCCCGGGGCCGCGTAGTTAAGACTCCCGCACAGGCAGATGTGCAGTTCCTGTCTTACGGGCCGCAGCCGGTTCAATTTGATTTAGCAAAGATCGCGTCCGAGTACATGGGCAACGCAGTAAAGGAACCGGTAGAGGCGTGAGCCGCACAGTCTCTAAAATGACCGCCGTAATTATTGGCGGTAACGGGTTGCGATACGAGAAGGACCTTCAGCAGCATTTCTTTTGGGTAGCATTCTGGAACATCTTCCCACACTGTAATGAAACAGAAGCATCCCGCAAGAAGTGGGCGCACAGGATTATAAATGAGAAAGAGAAAGAGGACGATACCGACTCTGGCACAGTTGTACCGCTATTACAACCGAAAGTACTTTAAAAATAAGCTCCCCAAAGATAAGCGTTAATACGGGAAATTACCTTGCAAATCAGGTGGTGCAACGGATTTCTGGGCAGAGGACCCCGTTGCGATCACTATCAATAAGCGATACAAGGGATATGGACGGATAACAAGAACCATACTACTTCACGAGATGGTTCATGTTAGTCTCCCATTTGACGCGGGACATGGCCCGCGACATCAGGATGGAATTATGCGATTAGTACGACTCGGCGCATACGCCGACCTTCTCTAAGGGAGCACCATGTTATTGAACGGAGATAAAATACCCGGTTGGACCTCGTACCGCATCCACACGTTCGTTGATGGTACCGGAGTTATATACAACAACGTAACGAATGAAAGGATCAAGCTTAGTAGACAGGGAATGCTCGTGGCTGAAGAACCGCAGTGCAAGGGCTGTGGAGCGCGGGAGACGATTTTTGAAATGCGAGTGGGTCCTCAGTACGAAAAGATGCGCGTCCCCATCTGCGCCTACTGCAAGGGAGAGAAACGTGGCTAACTTTGAGCCCATAGTTGAGTGGCTTCTTTATCAGGAAGATGACAAGCAAGTCCCAGCTCGGGTTGTGAACTTGGGAGACGGTGCCGGCCTCACCAGGCTTGGCATCACCAGCAAAAATTTTGGCACGCTGCCGTTATTGGCAAACCCAAATTTTTGGGATGCGAGTGCATGCACCACTTTCCTGGCCATTAATCGCGCAAAGATATTTTACGACGAAGAATTCTGGCGCCACATCAACGGGGACAGAATTACAGACGATCAAATTGCCGCGCTAGTGCTGAGCTGGTCCGTTAACCGGAACATCCCTACAGCAGTCAAGGCGCTTCAACGAGTCCTTGGGGTGGATCCAGACGGTGTCCTGGGTGGTGTGACGCTAGCTGAACTCAGCCAGAAAGATCCCAAAATCGTAGCCGCGCAGTACCGTGCGGAATGGATCAGCTTCTATCATGGACTTGTAGATTTGAATCCGTCCAATCAGCGATTTCTGGACGGCTGGATCAACAGAGCTAATTTTCCTTACCCGTCACCGTTGCCGGCGATCTATCACTAGGGGGCACCGTGGCTTATGGAGAGCTTACCGCACCAGGAGATTTTGGCCCTAAATATCATTGGCAGTGCCCGCGTTGCAAGTTTAATGTAAGCGCATGGACAGAGAACGGCCTTAGGCTTCAGCGGGAGCCCCATCAGGATTGGCACTACGCTCATGATTTAGAACAACGAGCGGCCTTCAGAGAGGCGTTGGCTGCTAAGGTTATCAAGCCCGCTGACTACAACAGGCTTCACTTGAACTGGGAAGACATCACGTTTTTGATCACGCGGGGAATCCGAATTGACGAGGATGTGATCTTTGAACCGGAAATGAAATATAAAGCTAATCACGACGCCGATATAAAACAAACACTCTGGGCAGAAATATTAGAAAGGGCATGGGGAGAAGACGAAGATGACACGATTTAGAATTATGTCAGATGAATCTGGACATGATTATTTGGGAATTATATACTTGACTTCCGAAGGAGCGCACTTAGTAACTGGCGCACGAATTACCTACGAACAGTTGAAAGGCGGAAAGACTTGGTTTGATGCGGGTTCACTCGCTCAGGAGATGCCACGATGAGCGAGCTATGCGGGAATAGTTTAACGGTAAAACAACCGATTCCAATCGGTGACGGCGGTTCGACTCCGACCTTCTCGCTCCAAAAATCTCCCCGCGTGGAAGTTATTTCTTTGAAAAAAGCGAATGAACTTCTTCAACACCACTATTTGGGGGCGGTACGAACGGCGCAATTATGTTTCGGGCACGACGAGGGGTGCACTGTTTGGGGTGTTCCTCGTTCTATATCAGTCCAAAAAAGAATGAGAGCAGCGGGTTTTGAGCCGATTGAATTGGTTCGCATGGTCGGGATTCCCGGCCATCTATGGGCTACGAGCAGTCTTTTAGCTCACAGTACGCGACTGCTCTTCAAGACTGCTAATTTTGATTCGGCTATCACCTATGCCGACCGCGAAGTAGGCCATACTGGAAATACTTATCTAGCTGCAAATTGGTTACAAGTAGAAGATGCACAGCCAGACGGTTCAACGTGGTGGTTAGATGGTAAAAGAGTCAGCAGAAAACGATTTTTTAACGAGTTTGGAACCACAAAGTACGAAATTGTCAAACCGAAATACGGAGAGCGGCTCATAGTTACGCCCGACATACCAAAGAAGCGATTCATATTCTTGAAGGATTGGTCTCGACTAGACGCAGCACAAAAAGCACTCAAAAAAGAAAAGACGTGGGGTGCCAAAAGGCTCTTAGAATTCGAAGCTAAACAAGGTGCCTTCGCTATTTTGCCTGTAGAAGAAAATAAAAAACGACAGGAAGAATACGCCGCGAAGATTCTTCGACAGAGCAATAGGTGGAGAAAATCGTAACTCCAATCAGTTCTAGTACTTGTGCAAGCGGAGGACCAAAGGATGAAAAATGTTGAAAAAGTTTTCGGCAGTAAAGTATATAATTCCCATTATTTTATTCCGGTTGATGAAGAGGCGGCTTTCGAGAAGTGGGTTGAGGCCACCGAGGGCGGCGATGAATTTCTTGGAGAAGGGTATGACGATAATAGGATCGACGGGACTTTCACGTTCACTGATCCGAGGTGTGAATAATGCTAAAAGAATTGACGAGCGTTGATCAGGACGCCGCGTTTGCGAAGGGGATTCTAGAGGGTTGGCTATCCGGCAAACTGCCTCCTGTAGCTCCTCCGCAGATCTTAGCGTACCTCAAGGATCTCACGGACGGTTTGGACTCTTACCGGGAGCGTTACCTAGTGGTACAAGAGGATTACAGCACGCTACTAGAGCGTTACAACGCGTTAACCGTACAGGCGGCTCAGTACCTTGAATTCAGTCGTCAGCAGAAGGAACAGCTGGATGAATATCTACTCGAGGGCCAGCGAGAATTTCACCAAAAGGAGAGGGTATGAAGAAGCTCGTTATGGTAAGCAGTTCATCCGGGGATTGGGAAGGACTCTACGTGGACGGGGTACTTTTTTCGGAAGGGCACTCTCTTTCTTCTCGAGAAGTTTTATCAGCGGCGGGAATAAAGTTGGAAGAGAAAAATGCTGCAGAGGGCTGGCTAGAAGAACAGGGCTGTCTCCCAACGAAATTAAAGGACGTAAAATTCGAATAAGTGCGTATCCTCTGGAACGACACCGAGAAATACTTTCAAGCTGAATTTGCCCAAGCCTCTTGGGCCGGCGATAAAGACGCGGCACAGGCGGCTGGGTTTAGAACTTCGGGCCCGCCAGCATGGACGTGGTTCACCACAAAGCCCTCTGTTCTTACTGCTCTTCGAGACAAGCACCGCCCAGCGGAACTAACGCTTACCGAGAGGGCACTGGCCGAGTACAAGAAGCGCAACGAAGAAGACGTAAAGAAGACCGCGCTAAGAAAGGAATTCACAAAGGCTAGAAAGGCCCTGGGGCCGCCAGCGTCAACGACACCGTTGGTGATCCCACCGGGAAAATTTTGGATCTCAGCGGAAGATTTACCACCTTGGGTACAGCTAAGCAAGTACGTCAAGTTGCCGTTCGAGACTGATACGCAGTGCTTCATGTGTAGTGCGCCATTGATCTTTTGTGATTACGATGACCTGTGTTTGTGGTGCTCCAAGGGGGGTCGGTGATTTCTTTCAGGACTATCTTTTTAAAGAGAAACAGTCATATCGATAACGAGGTGTTACGCGGGTATATGAAGGCATCGTGGTATTTGACTGAAGAGAAAATGTACAACGAAAAGCACGGGATTAAGAATGAGGGAGAAGACGAAATGAATCCAGAAACTGAAGTCGGGATGTGGCAGGTAGGCGCCAAGGGCACTGCATTCGCTACAATCGGGCAGTCCGTACCAAGCATTCCACCGGGTGAGTACATGCTGGAGGAAGACGCTAACGACCGCCTGTGGAGCCGGAAGCAGAACTCTGTCACGGACGGATTAATTGATCTCCCGGATCTCCCAACGGATTACATCTTGGATCAGATCAAGGTCTTCTGGTCAAAGAAAGACGTGTACGCGAAGTACAATTTTCTGCAGAAGCGCGGTATCATGCTTTATGGGCCAGCGGGCTGCGGGAAGTCCAGCATCGTCAGCCTGCTAAAGAAGCAGATCATCGACCTTGGCGGCGTAGTCTACGTTAATGATGACTATGATGTCTTGATTAAGGGGTTGAAAGAATTCCGAAGCATTGAGCCGGAAAGGCCCGTGATGACCGTGACAGAGGATATTGAAACGTATCTAGAGGGGTCAAACGGATCCAACGTCGCAAAGAGTGAGACCGCAGCATTATCTTTGTATGATGGAGAGAATCAAATTAATGGGGTGGTGCATATTGCGACGACAAATAAACCAAAGGCCATCGCAGATCGATTTATTCGCCGGCCAGGCCGCTTTGATTTGGTAATCGGCATCAGCCCGGCTACCCGTGCTACTCGCGCCGCGTATCTGAGGAATGTATGCGGCTCGGCACTGTCAGAGATTGACCTAAATATGATACTTGACAAGACGTCCGGTCTTTCGTTAGCATATCTAAGAGAGATCGCCACAACGTACTTGGTTTTGGAGATCCCCCTGGAAGAGACAATCTCCAGGTTGAAGAAAAACTTCAAAGGTGAATTCCAAGAAGGCTCGAAAGGCTTCACTGTGGGATTCGTGGACAACAAGGAAGAAAGAGAGGCAGCATGAAGGTCAATAAGTTGAAGCAACTGGTTCAAAGCCTGGAAGAACTACTGGATTCACCTGAGTCCGTAGGACGGTTTGACATGGCTCATTTCGGTGCTATTTATGAGCTTATAACCCCCTTACCCAATAGTATCAAGCCAGTTTGCAATACAGCTGCTTGCCTAGCGGGTCAAACCGTTCTAGTTTTTGGAACCGGGGTCCTCAACGATGACGGCGGAATTGATATCATTCAGAAACTGGAACTTCCGTCAGGGTGGGATGATAGCCGTAACAACCAGATTTTGGCGCAGGCCACTAAAGACCTTGGCTTGACTGCAAATCAAAGAGATCGTCTCTTTTTCTTTAAGGGTTGGTACAATGTCGGCACAGAGGAAACGGTCTATACTGGGTGGCCGGAACAGTTTCGATCTCAACATGACAAAGCAAAGACTCAGCAGGGTCGCATACTCGCGGCGATCCGCCGTGTTGAGCACTTCATCAAGACGCAGGGCCGGGAATGATCGGACGAGAGGGCCCGAAAAAGCGTTCAACTGACAGGAAGTCCCCGGGCTCCGCTGAACTCTGGCGCAAACAGAAGAAAGCCAGGAACGCGGCCCGGGGCAAACAGGTCTGGGTTGAGCCGCCCGTGATGACGATAGATGAGATTGATAATGCTACGCTGGAGCAATTAAATGCGCAGCAAGCGAGGCGAGGATGGCAGCGCATTCCTGCAGACTCACCGGCAAACAAGGAGAGCTAATTTACATTTGCTCCAGATGCGGATTTTGCTACACTTGCAGGCATCGTTCTGTTTGGTTTGATGATGAAGGCGTTTGGAAATGGAAATGTCCAGACGGCAAGATACGAGCGGTTATCTTTGACGGCAGGAGAACAGCATGAAAAGAATCGGTTGGGTTGGCTACGTTAGCGGTAGACCGTTTTTCGAGAATACAGTTGATGAATACGTCCCGCCTCAACCAGCTTTCCGTGTCGTGGATGTCTTTAAACTCAAGAAGGATGCTAGAGCGCGATTTGAAGATGTGCGCGAAGTCTTTGTGAAAGACTCCGACGACAGAATAAAAGAAGCAATGAATAAGGCGCTTGTATGAGTGAGTGTAAACGCTGTGATGCGCCCTGCGGAGTCTGCGTTGACTGCAACAAATGTATGCAGTTGCATTGTAAGTGCGATCCGTGCCAACATGGCATGACGCGAGCAGAGGGTTGCGCATTCTGCCTGGAAGACAATGATTTGTATAATGCAGTTAAATTAGAACAAGGAAAAGAGGAATAATGGGATCACTTCTGTTTTTGTTGTTCGTAGTTTCAGTGCTAGCAGGTGTTGGGTATTCAATTTGGCAGTCATTTGTAGAGACAGAAAAGGCGAATGCAACCAAGGCCAAGGGAACGCCGGATAAGACCGTGGTCGCATACGTCCCGGGCGCAATCGGTACGGGCCTAGGCCTGATTTTCTTTTCGCTGTTCCTGGGCGCGTACTCCGTTGATGCGGGCTCAGTCGGTGTGGTCAAGCGCTTTGGCAGGCCGGTTGGGACACTCCAGCCCGGTCTTCATTTCGTTCGGCCCATTGGGGATACCGTTACGGAAGTGCCCGTCCAGACCCGCGTCATCAAGGTCTCGGAGCAGGCATCATCCGGAGATCTACAGCTGGTCAATATGGAAGTCACTCTGGGCTACCACGTTGACACGCTCCATGCTATGGATATTCTAGTGCAGTTGAATAACGACGCAGAAACCCGTGTCATCCAGCCCGCAATTCTTGAATCCATCAAAGCCGAAGCGTCCCAATACAACGCGCAAGAATTGATCACGCAACGCGTAAAGGTTCGTGATGGTATTGAAAACCGCGTGAAGCTGCGTTTGGCGCCGTATTACATCGTAGCGGAGTCCACCAGCATTACCAACTTCTCGTTCTCTCAGCAATATGAAGCGAGCATTGAGGCGAAGCAGGTTGCGGAGCAGAATGCAGAGAAGGCCAAGAATGACTTGAACCGTATCCGCGTAGAGGCGGATCAAGCCGCAGCCGAAGCCAAGGGCAAGGCGGACGCCGCTATCGCAGCCGCTACGGGAGAGGCGCAGTCCACGTTGATCGTCGCCAAGGCCAAGGCCGAGGGCCAGCGGCTCCAGGTGGGCAATATCACGCCTGAGCTGCTCCAGCTCCGCACCATCGAGCTAATGCATGATAAATGGGACGGGCAGTGGCCTACGACGTTCCTAGGCGGATCCACCCCGGCTAGCGTACTGTTTCAACCCCCGGCGACGAAGGCCAAGCAATAAAAGTATTCGGGGTCAACGCGATCTGCTTAGGCTCCTAGGGTCTATCAGACGCGGGCAACAGTGGGTGTGAGCGTTGGAAGCGTGACACCAGCGGTAGCGACGAGGGGTCCGGTCACCGGGTGCCCTGGACATCGATGAAACCGCTTGCTGACTTCGAAATTGACAATAACTTGAAGACGTAGTATGATGTGCGTCTTCATTGCCGGGCGGTAGAATAAAATCTGGTCTACCGCCCTGAGGGAAAATAATGCGCTGGAAAATCATCACAATCATACTAGCACTCTGCGCAGCTTGCGCATTCGGCGTAGTAGATCACCGGCCTACTGAGGGAAAATTAAAGTCGGACTTCCTAGAGTACAATCAAAAGTATTTCTATGGAGCACTGCCAACGACTACCCGGATTTATCTAACGGAGATCCCTGGGGATTACATGGGCTTCATGGTGCCGGCAATAACTTCAGATGAGCATCTGTATAAGATCCTCGTTGATAAGAGATATCACTCTACCATGAAAGATGCTGATATTACTTTGCTGCACGAGTCTTGTCACGAATACAACTTCATACAGCATATTGACGAGGGCGGAGCCGGCCACGGGCCCGCGTTTCAAGCATGTATGCTGCGCGTTGCCATAATGGGCGGGTTCAGTGATTTATGGTGACGCTCGCATTAGCGAGAAACAGAAGGCCATGGAATTCGCGGCTTACGCGTTGAAGCGCAGAGACGCGAACAAACGCAGCAAGTTGTGGCGGATGCGAGTAAGGCAAGCTTTGAGAAGATTGGAGGAACTATATGACGTCGGGAAAAGTAATCGCTAAGGTGGCGTTCTTGATGATCGCAGCTTATTGTGCGGGTTGTGCTCTTGGCTGGCTAATAGTGACAATAGCCAATCATCTCTGAGGGACCATGTTTTATTGTGAAGAATGCAGAGTCGAGAAGAAGTGGCCAAGGCCGCCGACGTATCCGTATCATAACCGAGTAACAGCACAATGCGAAATATGCAACAAATTCTCGGTACTTTACAATGTTCCTGCTCTCCATCTGAAACCAGAGGAAGAAAAAAGCGTCGAAGAAAAATTGCTTGACAAAATGATCCAGGAGGAATACAAAAAGAAGTGCGAGGCAATGGTGCTCACAGTAATCGAAGGAACACTAGCGGGCGCTGTGGACCATAAAGCTACAAATGAATTGCAAGAATCCTTCATTGAAAAGAGCGGCAAAATTGATTGGTACGCAACTTACGAGTTACGGCAGACGATTCAAAAGCACCATGACGCTGTTAAGAAAATTGAACGCGATAGGAGATTGATATGAGCGAACTGCAGATCGGACAAGAAGTAACGATGCGTCATCCGGAAGATAAGTACCCGGATTGGAATCGCGGGAGGATCACGGGCTTCAGCCCAAGAAATCTCCTTGGTTTGGATAGTTACACCTACATCAAGGTTCTCGAGGGACCGAATAAAGGCACTGAAGGATCATTCAGTCAAAGGTGGATCATCACCCCGATAGGGCCCGTAGAATCCGCGTACGCTGTTGCAAGGCGGATCGCGGAGTCCCTGGGAAAGGCTAACAAGTTTGTTACAGCGGATGACGTTCAAGCGGAGCTGCTCAAACAGGGCTATACTTCTGCTGACCTGGGCAACGCGGCTGGTCCTTTGTTCCGTAAGAGCAAGTCTTGGAAGGACACGGGGAAGACGGTTAACAGCAAGCGCAAAGGGGCGCACAGCCGCAAGATCACGGTATGGGAGTATATCCCGAGGCCGGGGTTAACCGCCGCTCAGGCGTTGGCAAGCATCACGCCTGCCGTTCATGAAACGAGTAAGATCGACGTGGGGGCTAAGGTTACGGTTACTTCTGGCTATACGGCGCCAGGCCGAAGCATAGTCGGAGCAGAAGGAACGGTCATTGAAGTTCTCCCAAAGGCTATCTATCCTTTGCGAGTCCTCTTCGCTGACGGCGTCAAGAGGCTATTCTATTACCACGAAGTCGCCCCAGTATGAAAAAGAAACCAACACCTAAAGCTCCCGGCCCGGGCGATCCTGGCTGGGTGAGCTACAAATGGGATATGAAGGTGACCGCCCCGCCAGCCAGAATGGACACGGAGAAGCGGATCTACGTTGTGGTTGCAGCGACCGTGGACGGCCATAAAGGCGGAAACTTCTTTAAGGTAATCCAACCCATTGGCCGGCAGGTTGCGCAGTGCGCTCATGTCGTAAGCAAGATGCGTTGGACTGAGGCAGCTGGATGCACAGCCAAGGACGCGCCATTCATATCAATTACAACGATCATCCTGCAAGCCCGAGACTCTAGGGAACTGAATCACGTTGAGGATCTGTTAAAGAAGGCCGAAGTCGCCGTCACCAGCTTCTTTGACACGAACCCGGAGTACGGCACCGGCACCTTTGACCCGCTCGTCTCTTGCAAGACGGCGATCTGCACGGAGCCCATCGAAAAATTTAGGACGACCGGTATTCTGGACTATCTTCCGCTGTGGGGCTCGCAATGAGCGAAAAACTGATAATGAAAATACTTTTCAGTATCATGCTTGCTTCTTTAATCGGATCTATTATCTTTCGTCCCCTTATCATCCTAACACTTCTGTTCTTCGTGGCCATCTTATTGGTTATGATATGGGGGACGTAGATGACGAGCGAACGAGAAATACTCATCCAACGCATCACGGACTATCTAAGCGCGGGCGGCCTCTTCAATCCTGAGATGGTGGAACACGCCGTCGTACGTGATCTGTTGATTGATTGCCGAGACGCCCTATCCGTGCCGGATATAACCTGGAACTCGGAAAACTGCAGACCGGAAATCAAATGAGTAGGGACGATAAAATCGCAACGTGGTTTGCTTACATGGCCATTCTCTTTTTGATTGTCGCCCTGGGGGCTATTCATCGCAAGTGGTAGGAGGAGATATGATCATCTTTAGATGTACATCTGAAAATCTCACCGCGCTTGGCGGGCCCATGGGCAGCGAGCGCACCTGGGACAACTGGAGCAGACCGTTCAGGAGCCTTAGCGCGGCGAAGGCAGCCGCCGAGGCGGATTACAAGAAAACGTGCGGAGGCAAGCCGGAAGAGAAAATTATCTGGACGTATGAAAACGACCACTGGCATACGCAGGACTTGCGCTTTGTGATGTACAACATCCGCCGCGAAGTTGTGAAATGAGGAATGTGATGGAAGATAAACGTACAATATTATTCACACCGGCACCGCCGCTGAAACCGGGCAGTACCCATTGGCGTTTGATTGGCGGGGTCCTCGTTGAGCATAGACCTTGGGAGTCCCCCGCCCCCACCGAGGTAAGACGAAGAGAGGAAGATAGTGAGTTATTTCTGAAGTGGCTGGAGGAAAGCGAATGAATGTAGAACAACGCCGCTGCGGGTGGTATTTTTGGTATATTGATAAACATGGAATTAGACAAGATCGGGGCCCGTGGTTCACGGATGAGCAGGCGAGAGAAGAAAGCAAGAAGTGGTTAAAGGACGTAAGGGGCTAAGATACACTTATACACAGAGGAGGAAACATGGTTAGTGCAATGTTGGCGTTCGTAATCGGGTGCCTGACGGGCCGCTGGGTTTGGAAACGGTAATGGCAATCGAGGAGTTGGACGACATTGCTGAGGAGTTGGCTGACAAGCTGGGTATCTACAGTGAGGAGCGTCAGCATTGGACCTATGAGTTTAAGCAGCGGGTACGACAGGCAGTCAAGATCGAGCAGACGGTAGCTGTCAAGCGGGTTGTTGTCGAGTGGACGGGCGACGAGTGTTCATTTTGTAAAAGTAGCGGACACGATCATTGTATCTGCCCAGAATGGCAGTAAATAACATAACGTTATACGCAGGAGAGGATTTATGGCAAAGAACCAAATAACAGTCTATACCTGTGATAGTTGCGGGAAGAGCCTGGGCGGCCCGGGTTCACTCAACATCGTTACTTCTTTAAGCGGCGAGAATCTTCTCTGGTCTCGGCTCCACGTTGGGATAGTTAAGAGAAGCGGCATGCACAACGATGCGACCGAGGAAGGCGCAGATTTGTGTCAGAAATGCGCCATTGTTTTGCTTGCGAACGCCATCCGCCGCATTAGGGCAGGGGAGCGAGCTTCAAAAGGTGCCGAGACTTCGGAGCAAGAAGGCTGGAAGGGCTGAGTATAATATTGTATAAGACGTTGAACGCGATAAAGAAAACAAAGGAGATACAAAATGGACATAAACAACATTTTTAGCTATCACGCACCGACGACGGAGCAGCGTTTCAAGTACGAAGTGATTCGTGCGAAGGCGAAAGAATTGGGCCAGGTGATCGTGGACAACACGCCAGTGAGTGCGGATCAAACAGCGGCCATCCGGCTTCTGCGCGAGGCGGTGATGACAGCGAATGCGGCAATCGCTCTTGACGGAAAGCTTTAAATAAGGTCTTGACAAGGTTTTACAATAAGTGCTAGGTTTTGAACCATGATGACCGCTGACAGCTTAATAGATGCATTTGAGGCTAAGAGAGCCATGACAATCTCAAAGAGCCAGGTCAAACGGCTGAAGGCCCAGAGCGGGGCGCCCGCGTTTAAGGACCAGGCGGCTATCTGGCTGGCTAATGGCGCCTCTAGGAAGCGTAACCCCCTTCGTTTGAGGACTTTAACCACCTATAGAACCAGCATCAGGACATTGATCCCCCTCATCGGGGAACTTCCCTTGGATACTATTGGAAACAAAGTACTTAACGACGTTGCGGCAGCTCTATCCGTCAAGGGTCTCAAGGGCAAGCCGCTCAAACCCGCCTCTATTCAACTTATCCTCAATGTTGCCAAGGAGATACGGGAGTCTGCTAGGAACGAGGACGGCCAGCCCCTGTACCCCTGCACATGGAACGCGGAGACCATTGACGCGCCAGTGGTAGATAAGAGGGCCCAAGAGACCCCCATGGCTAGCACACAGGCTATCGGAGAGGCGATAAAGCGGGCTAGCCCTGTCACGGGTGCTTTGATCGCCGTTTTAGCGTCCACGGGCATGCGGGTGGGCGAGGCCCTAGCCCTACATTTGGACGTCGGCGGCATGCAGACAACCGTCTGGAATCCGGAAGAGAGCAAGATAATCGTCCGTGAACAGCGCGACGGCAAGACCTTTGGTCCGCCCAAGACGGACGCTGGCATCCGCGAGGTGGACTTGGCACCGGTCGTGAATGACTATCTGAAGAGGATATTCCCCCCAATTAACCCCAACGGACTCTTAATGTTCCCGCTTTCCGAGTCCGAGTACCGCTCACAAATTATAGAAGCCGGCCTCCAGGGCGGTTTTCACACTCTACGCAGGCACCGCGTAACGCATATCCAGCTGCAGGGCGTACCAGAGTCACTGGTAAAATTCTGGACCGGTCACGCGGGTATTACGGTCACGGACAGCTATACGAAGGTGGGGACAGAGATCCAAGCTAGAAAGGCCCAGGCGGAACGCGTGGGCATTGGATTTGAACTGCCATGAACAACCGGCGCCTTAAGAAGATTGCAGCGCGTAGCTATCTATCCCTTGTGGCACTCTCGCTTGCTGGGCTATTTGCGCACATAGCTTGGAAACATTGGACTCAGACTGAAGCGGTCCTCGTGGGATTTCTATTCATGGGCGCCCTGGTAGCTTTCTTTCGAGCGTTGCTTTGGGCATTAGATACTCTGGCGGAGGCGGAATGAGCGAAGATTCAGGAAAGGCAAAGGCAATTGAAGATGTAAAGGAGACGGTCGCCGCAGCTGTGACCAAAGATTTTAATGATTTCGATATTTGGAAGAATAGTAACCCCTTTGACAGTATGGACAAGATCTTTTCGCAAATGGGCTGGGATCCTCCAAAGTCTCCGGGTCCCAGAAATTTTACTATCTCAGTTAAATTTGAAGACGGGGGCAACGGCTGCAGGGCGGATTGCAACCCCAGATCGGGCGTGTACAATATCGTGATATCTCCCAAGCAACTCGAGAGACTTAAAATCTCTATCAGTACTGGCTTGGCGCATGAATTAGGCCACGTAATTGGCTACGCATTGAGATTGCCCAGAACAGAGTACGCGAACAATTTAAGTTCTGTTTACAGCAGATACGCTGACAATGAAATGTTGGATAAGGCAGTCGTTGCTCAAGAGATGGAAGCATGGGATCAGGCGGAAGAGATTTTGAACGTACGGCAAAGAATGACGCGCTCGTATAGGATACACCGGCAAGTGGAAGATCTGTGGGGCGATGACACGCTATGATCAAAAAGATAGAGAAAATAATGCCGTGCGGATACCTGTTGATTATCACTAGGTATGTTGATATAGGCACAACACTAGTTGAAATTGAAAATCCTTTAGGATTCGTCGCTCACATAACCAAAACCGCGCACGGTGAAAAGTTGTTATTCGCCGTAAACAATGAGTCCCTACCGATAATCCAGGGGATCTTAGACGGGATGCTCCCGAAGCCTAAGTTGACGTTCTGGGAGAGATTCTTTGGGAATCACGAATGACGTTAATAGCCTCCATGTTTGATGAAACCAAGCCCAGTGACTATCCCGACGGGCACAGACAGTGTCATAGTCGCAAGCGGCACCCCAACCCGGATTCTGGATGGATGTGGTGCATAAAGAACAAGCGGCACGCCGGCCCGCATGAAGATAACCTAGGCCGCAAGTGGACGAACCCGGAGAAGGAATGATGCTGCACTATATCAAGCTCTTTCTGCACCGGATCAAGCTCTGCGGGAACTACTGTCTGTACTGCATGATAAACGTTCACGAGACCTTGGACATACTAGACGTGGAAGAAAGGAGAAAGTCAACGAGCGAATTAATGCAGGACGAGTTAGAGCCAATTGACAGCGGTAAGATCCTGGACAAAATGATTCAGAATTGCGAAGCGGAGTTAGAGCGTAGAAGGATCGAAGCAGCAAGCAAAAGATGGGACGATTCAGATGTAAACGAAATCCTCAAATATAGCCGGGAGTGACATGGACGAACTACAGGAAGCGCTCAAAGCGATATCAAGACCACTGGTGCCGCCGAAAAAGAAAAAGAGTTGGGCTGATTTGTTGTTTAGCACCGCCGCTTCAGAGCGTGCGAAAGGTTTTAAAACCAATTCAAAGACGCCGCCTGAGACTACCTCTGACGCGGTTCAATGGTCCGTCAGACCGAACGGTGTGTTTATGCCGTCCTCTTCAACGGTGTCCGCGCTTCCCCCAGGAGTGTACGAACTAGGAATAGACGGGGACGGGATGGTTTATTTCACGTACAAGACTTTGACTACGGATACCTTGATTGATCTGGAGGATTCCGCCTCCGCTAGAGTTATCAATGGGATCAAACACTTCTGGAAACAGAGAGATCGTTATGACGCGCTTGGCTTGATCTTCAAGCGTGGGATCCTGATGTGGGGCCCCCCGGGCAGCGGAAAGACGGCGACCTTGACGCTTCTTATGGAAGATCTCGTCAGTCAGGGTGGCACGGTCTTTATCATTAAGCATCCTGGCATGGCCAAGGCCGCTATGACCAAATTCCGGAGCATCGAACCGGATCGGCCTATGATCATCGTTTTCGAGGACATTGACGAGATTATTCGCCAGTACGGCGAACATGAAATTCTGGCGATCCTAGATGGCGAAAATCAGACGGACAACGTTGTAAGCATCGCCACGACAAATTATCCAGAGGAGCTAGGCGCCAGGATCGTGAACCGGCCAAGCAGGTTTGACGAAGTAATCAAGGTGGATATGCCGTCAGCTAAGATGCGCAAGGAATACTTGGCGCATTTGTTAGAGGGTCTTGGAGAGGGGGACTTCCCATTCGAGCGGGCTTTGATTGACACGGATCGCCTGAGTATTTCTCATATCAAAGAACTGGTCGTTGCGGTAACATGTTTGGATCAGCCTTATGACGCGGTGATCAAGCGGCTGCAGACCATGAAGGTCCAACCCAAGAGCCAGCAGTTCGAGGGCAAGGTTGGCTTCAATGACTAGGGGGCTCTGTCTCATTCTGATGTTTCTGGTGCCCATGGCGAATGCACGTCCCCGGTGGAAGACCGTAGTCGAGGTCGGTTTTGTTACGGGCGTTGCCGTGGGCAGCACCATCTTTCAGACGAAGAGTGCGTCCAATTGCAGAGCACACAATGATGTTTCCGTGTGCTTTGGGGGATATGGATCTCCAAAGGCGATGACCGGCCTTATCGTCGGGGAGTCAGCGGGCTTCCTAGCGTTGTCCCTGGGAGCACGTCACTGGGGCGTCAAGGAGTGGGCGTTGCCCTCGCTGGGCTCGAGCACGTTCAACATCGTGAGCGGGGTCAAACAAACTCAAGCGCGTAAACCGAAAGAGGTAAATTGATGAGTGAACACACGGGGAGGTTACGGGAGGCGGCAAGCAAACTATGGAACCAGCTTATTGATCGGGGGATATATGTACTCAGTTTAGAACAATGCTACACAGTCGTGGAGGCCGCGAGGGGCGCAACTTCGGGAATCCGAGGTCAAGCAATGAGCGTAGGCACGGGGAGGTTGCGGCTTTGCGAGCGAATCACGGATTACCTAATCGGAGGCGGTCTGTGGAATCCAGAAGGAGCGAATCACGATGAAGTTCGCAATCTGCTGATTGATTGCCGCGACGCGCTGGCAGCCGTCCCTCCCGCCGCTCAGCGTTCGGTGTGGCTCGATCCAGAGCTAGTGAACGAAGTGCCCGCCCCTCCCGCCGCTGTCACGGATGTTGGCGTTAGAACGATTCCAGGAGGTCGCACCTCCGATGACGGATTGTCCGGTGCGAATCCGGTGGCCAGCATCCCTGAGAGCGGCGCACCGAGCAGTGAGGCTGCTGGGCAAACCAGAGTTGAGGAGCGAGTTATGGCTGCCGCGTTAGTTGATCCCGAACGTGTCGCACAAATGATCGCTCATCGCGCCTGTATAGGCTTAGAACACGACCCAGTGAACGGAAAGCTCCACGGTTATTGCGTCGTGTGCGGTGTGCCTTGGCCTTGCGAGTACGCCGGACCCAAACCGCGTAGCACAGACTGGAATGTTGAATACTCTGAGCCGCTGGAGCGCACGCTAGCCGAGATGCCGCCCGCCGCTGCCACGGAGTACCTTGAACCACCAGCACATCGCAGCTTGAAGGACCTAAGTGCTAAGGAATGGGAGATGATAAAAGCCCAAGTGCCGCCAGAAGGACTAGGCGTTGGGCACCCCAGTGGAGGGGATCGAGCGATGGCTAGCGCGTCAGAAGTTCTCAATGTGGCTAAGGCTCGTTTAGAAGAAGCGACAAACTGGCACCAATTCGGGAAGGAACACGACGAAGAGGGCTGGTGCTGCAAGCGCGAGGCTGATTTACGGAATACAGTTATGGCGATTCAGCAGTTACAAGAAGCCCCGACTGTTGACCTAGAGGCAGGCGGGCCGCTGCACCCGTATTACAGCGATGGCACGATGCAGGAGCTTCACAGGCAGATGACGCGGGCAGGCGGGTCCACGCAGAGTTCTGCTGCCCCATCTGACGGTGAAATTTTCCAATTAGCTTGCAAGCTGGTGGACACCGCAAGCGAGGACAGGAAAATATTCTGGCTTCCAGTACTATCGCAGCTTTGCGAAGCGGTGCGCAGGCAGCATGCTGAGTTGCGGGCAGGCGGGTCCAGTCCGGCGCAGCCGCGTATCCCACGCTGCATGGAGCGTAGCGAAGAGTGCGGGCAATGCGAATTGCGCGAGGGCCATGAAGGGCAGCACCTCGCAGGATATTTGATGTGGAGTAGTGATGAAAGAATTGTGGAATAAGCTCCCTAAACGCAAGAGGTATGCCCTTCTCGTTAAGGCGTGGCCAAATTCTCCAGAAATGCACAATCTCGAAGTCAAATTCAAATGGGACGAATTACTGGTTTCGACTCGGGAAAACTTGGAACGCCTGGCGCGCGAGGAGGCGAGATGAAGCCGATTTGCAATGTGTTAAGCGTGAAGCCATCGCCGCTGAATCACCTTCAGTGGAATGTCTCGCTGGACTGCGGACACGACGTTTGGATAACGCGGCGAAGTCGTCCATCGCTCAAAAAGTTACGCTGCGAAAAGTGCGAGGCCCGTCCGCCTGCGAAGGAGCCGCTGGGCAAACAGTCGGAGGGACAAGGATGATAAGGAAATCTGGATAGCGATAGGCGTTCTTTTTGTCATTCAAATCTTGGAATACGCGATGCTCATGGTGTTGCACGCGTTAATTTCGGCAAAGAATAATGACAGCCGGCCCATGAACGATAAGGTTCGGTGAGCAACCAGGTGCTTTGATCTGAATTTCCACCTGGCGGCCCGCCGGAACAACAATGCGTTCCGCTTTTACCTGTTTACTTTTGCCCATCGCCGGCGCTGGGCTTCCGCCATCTTCAGTCGCGCTTCCTTTGAATGACGGTACGCGGGCTTATTGGATTGATACAGCTTCCTGGTGGGCTTTGTGTTACCGGATAGAGCAGTAATTGCATCGTGTAACGCATCCATGCGATCTTCAATGGACTTGTACTGTTTTTCTAGCTTGGCCTCTTCCCGTCGTAACAACGTAGTCAAATTCATTAGTTCTCCTTTGCCCCGGTTGGGGTGAGAGAACTATACAGTACTTAAGACGCAGGCGTCAACGATTCGTCTGTCAACAGTTCTGTCGGAATCTCGGATTCCTCTTCCGCGTCTAGTTCTTCCGGGGGATTGCCTAGGTAGGCAAAATCCAGGTAGTTCTCCCGGGTCAGAGGGACATTCAGCTTCTTCATTTCTTCTACTACTGCATTCTTCATTGCGTGCCTCCGAATTGTGGCGTCAATGCTTTTGCAGCGGCTTCCGGCGGAGCCGGATTCAAGCCTTGGGCGCCCCCCTGGAATAGATTGCCCTGGCCTGCCTTATTATCTCTCATTTCTCTCAACAGATCAAGAGCATGGGTCGGCTTGTTGGCCTCTAAGTTAGCCCGTCTTTCCTGCGCCATCTGCGAAATTTGTTGGCGAGCGTCATCTGCAGTTATCTTACCGTCAGAGTACTTTCTCCATACGCTACGGGCCTTCGTCTGGAAGTCCTTGTCCTTAATCTCGGACGGGAATAGCTCACGAATCTTCTCCCAGGTAACGCTCTGCATCTCCCTCGGAAGAACTCCGCGCTCATCAGCTGCTTGTCTATACGCATCTGCGAACAACGGGTAAGTTCCTCTTACGCCGGTCTTCTTGGATCTTCCGCCGTTGCCTAGGTTGTGTCTAACCTCAATTGACTTCCCGCTTACCGGCTGGAATAGTCCGGCACCAACGGCGTGAGTGTCAACCGTAACGTCTCCTGGGTGCGAAGGCTCGATGATGTTGTTATAAAAGTTACGAACCTTGTGTTCACCGCCTAGGCGATCTGAAATATTTTCAAGACTTCCGTCCCGCAGAATGCTAACCGCGTTGGCGATAGGCCCGAATGAGCCCCAGGCAATCTTCCCCTGGACACCCTTATCTGTTATAACGCCCCCCATCGGGTTTCCGGTCGCGGGATCGATCTTGGGGTAGTTCCTAGGATTGTGGGTTTCATCCCAGAAGCGAGTATGTATGCCGGCCTCATAGTCATTTAGCTCGTTGTACTTCCTTCCGGCTATATCTTTCATGACCTGTTCCAGTTTATTGATATTCTCGGTACGTCGAGCAATACCTCTCTCAATTACCCCAGGCTCCAGCCCCTTGGCTTCGCCACGGGCCCTAAGCTTATCGATCCCAGCGCGGGCGTTGGCGATATAATCCTCACCAAACTTCTGCATCTCTGGCGTTCCGGGCTCGTCCCCGTGGTTGAAGTGTACATCTTGAACGCGGCGGGCCAGGTCGGCGTTCATGTCCCAGTCCTTCTGAGGAGATAGAACGGCATAAACTCCCGCAGCCTGCCTAGGCTCTATTCCGTATTGCTCGGCATCTTGATTCGCTTTAGCGTTTACGGAATCATACCATCGTCTGGTAGCCTGCCTGGTCTTCTCTGGGACCGAATCCCACAAGTGCAGAAGGTTATTTTTTATATGAGTTGTAAATATGTTAAGAACCTTCGCGGGGTCCGTGATGTTCTTAGGAATCTTTATGCTGGGATACTGA
>Ga0210405_10002398_pt1 | contig 19531 bp, 17 predicted proteins | sample IncBWH11MmetaG_FD_155492 | JGI IMG/M metagenome (GOLD analysis project Ga0210405, IMG submission 155492) | Forest soil microbial communities from Barre Woods Harvard Forest LTER site, Petersham, Massachusetts, United States - Inc-BW-H-11-M | ecosystem: Environmental > Terrestrial > Soil >... | reverse complement strand
AGCAACATTCCGGACAGCACGTTCTCTCGGCGGCGTTCGTGAGAGCGCTCGATATGCCTACGGTCTCATTCCACATGGGGGCGGAGTTTTGCTCCATCGATCTGGACACCAATATCCTGACAGCAAAGCAAGCTGAGACAGCCGAGGCGCTGGCCAACGAGGTCGTGACAGAGAACCGCGGCGTCAGCATTCGCTTCGTAACCAGCGCAGAAGCGAAAGACCTGGGACTGCGCAAGCTGCCACCGGTGGAACGAGATCAGCTGCGGCTGATCGATATCGAAGAGTTCGATCTGACGGCTTGCGGCGGGACCCATGTCACAGCCACAGGGCAGATTGGAGGCATCTTACTAAGGAAAATCGAGAAGGTGCGGCAGGGATGGCGAGTGGAATTCGTCTGCGGCAAACGCGCCGTGGGCACGGCGCGCCGCGATTACACCACTTTGGCTGAGTCGGCGGCCCTGCTTTCTACCCATGTATGGGATGTACCCGAGCAGGTCCGAAAATTGCAGGATGAATCGAGAGCGGTGAAGAAATCTGCCGAGCACGCGTTGGCAGAGATCGCCGATCTCTATACGGGCCGCATACTGGGAGAGGCGACCGATAGCGGCGGCCGTAAGATTGTGATTCGTGTGTTTCCGGATCGAGATCTGGCGTTTATCAAGCTTCTGGCACAGAGACTCACCCGCCAGAGTGCTAACGTTGTTGCCTTGCTGGGTGCGGGGACTGACTTGCCTTCACTGGTTTTTGCACAATCTCCGGGACAGCCCTTTGATATGGGCGGGCTCATGAAAGTAGCTCTTGCCAAGCTAGGTGGGCGAGGCGGCGGTAGCAAAGATATGGCCCAGGGTGGCCCAGCGCAAGTTGCCGGAATCGAGGCAGAGCTTAGCCAAATCGCGGTGCGGCTGGAAGAAAATCAGAAGCCGTAACCGCCAAGGTCGCAAAGAACACCCGCGAAGTTCGCGAAGAATCACCCGCATCGTGCTACATTTCCTTCAGTCCCATGGAACAGCGCCTCATCCTCATTAACTTGCTGATCAAGCTTGGCGTCGCCGCCGCCGTGGCCAGCATTCTGGTTCGTTCCGTCGAATTCAAGCGATTGCTCTTCCGGGAAGACCGTTCGCTCAAGCAGAAGATATATCTGGTTTTGTGGGTCGCGGGGCCGCTGGCGATCGGCGTGTACTTCAGGCTTATCGCGCGCAGCTTCCTGGCGGGCGATCTGTCATTCGAAACCGCGATTGTGCTGGGAGTCATTGGTGGCCGTCTCTGCGGAGTACTCGGCGGGACACTGGTGGCGCTTCCCGCGTTGCTCTATGGCGAATGGGCCACTCTGCCGTTTGCCATTATCTGCGGGCTGGTGTCCGGGCAACTGCGAGACGCCGCTCCGGACCGCGAAGATATCTGGTCGTTTTCGCCTTTCATTGACCTGAGCATTTATCGGATGATTCGCCGCAATCTTCCTGCTCCCCGCAGGTTCGATTGGCAAGTCATGTTCTTCGTGACCATCGTGGGTCTGAGGTTTATCCAGACGGAGATGTCACATTTTTCTCCGCGTGCCACCTTCAGCCTGGAGAGCCCCGAATATTGGGTGGAGTCTCTCATCTATGCGGCTTCCATCATGGTGATCGGAATCGAGCTGAAGATCTGGAACAGCGTACGCATCCAGATCAAACTGGAAGAACAGGAACGGCTGCTGCTGCGCTCGCGCATGGAGGCGCTGCAAAACCAGATCAACCCCCACTTCTTGTTCAACACCCTGAACTCGGTGTCGTCGCTGGTGCGGTTCGATCCTGACACCGCGCGGGAGTTGATCATCAAGCTGGCCACGATTCTGCGGCGCCTCCTGGGCAGCGGTGACGCCTTCGTGCCGCTGCGCGAAGAGTTGGAGTTTATTGATAACTATCTCGACATTGAAGTGGTGCGCTTCGGACGCGACAAGCTGCGGGTGATGAAGGAACTGGATCCCGCCTCGCTCGACGCGATGGTGCCCAGCATGCTGCTGCAACCGCTGGTGGAAAATTCCATCAAGCACGGGCTTTCGCCCAAGATCGAAGGCGGCAGCATCTTCTTGCGCAGCCGTCTCACCGAGTCACAGCTGGTGATTGAAGTTGAGGATGACGGGATAGGAATGGGGGCTGCTCAACTACTGGAAAAGCCCACGGGGCTGGGCGGGACCGGCATTGGCATGGCGAATGTGGCCGAGCGTCTGAAAGTGCTTTACGGGGACACCGCGCGGATGACCATCGACAGCAATGAAGGCAAGGGGACGCTCATTCGACTGCGCCTGCCGGTGTTGCAGAGCGAAGGCTCCATTCCGGCGGCGCTTCAGGAAGAGCGTTCCAGCGTGCGCCGGTAAAACTCCTCGTATTGTGGGACGATCTTGGAAGAACAAAACTTAGATTGCGCCATGGCTCGGCTGGCCTTGGCCATTTCCTGCAAGCGGCCGTCGTCGTTGAGGAGTTCGATCGCGTAGCCTGCCATGGTGTCGACGTCGCCGACATCGGCTAGGTAGCCGCTGATACCGTGCTCAATCAGTTCGGGAACACCGCCTCCGCGGGTGGCGATTGGCACCACCTTGCAAGCCATGGCTTCGAGCGCTGCCAATCCGAATGATTCGAGTTCGCTGGGCATGAGAATGACGTCGGCCACAGCCAATTTTTCGCTGATCGTGTCCTGCTTGCCCAGGAACAGAACGTCGTCGTGAATCCCTTTCTGGACGGCCAGCCATTCCGCCCGCGAGCGGTCAGGGCCGTCGCCGATCATCAGCAGTTTGGCCGGCATCTTCTTGCGTACGCGATCGAAGATCTCAACGACGTCGGTCACGCGCTTCACCGGCCGAAAATTCGATAGATGCACCAGGACGCGTTCGCCGTTCGGCGCATACTCCAGGCGGCGCTCCGCGGCTCCCGCGTCGCGGCAGTAGAGATCACAATTCACGAAGTTGTAAATCACTTCGATGTGATTCTTAACGTCGAACTCGCGCAGAGTGCGCTCTCGAAGATAGTTCGAGATCGCAGTCACCCCGTTGCTCTCTTCGATGGAGAACCGCGTGATGGGCAGATAGGAGCGATCCAGTCCCACCAGGGTGATATCGGTGCCGTGCAGGGTGGTGACAAACGGCAGGCGTTGTCCTCGCGGCTTGGCGGCCAGCATCTGCCGAGCCAGCAGGGCGCTTACCGAGTGCGGGATCGCATAATGCACATGCAGAAGGTCGAGGGCGTAGAGTTCAGAAACTTCCGCCATGCGGGTGGCCAGCGCCAGGTCATACGGCGGAAAATCAAACAGCGGATAACGGGACACATCCACTTCGTGATAGTGAATGTTGGGATGCAGTTCGGTCAGGCGGATGGGTTGGGCATAGGAAATGAAATGGATTTCGTGCCCGCGATGCGCCAGTTCCAAGCCGAGTTCGGTGGCCACTACTCCACTGCCGCCGTAGGTGGGATAACAGGTAATCCCGATCTTCATGCCGGTCCTTTGCACGCCCGCCGGCGTGGCTCTCTGATTCGATGGTGACCGGTGCGCTGGGATTCAGATTTTCGGGTATTCAGGCGGAAAGGAAAAGTTAAGTTTCGGAGTTGCTGGCGCCCTTGGCAGCATCGCGGTTGCCCAGTCCGTCGTCGAGCTTGTCGAGATGCGTCTGGAGTCGTTCCTGGACGGTGTTATCGAGGGCGGTGAACTCAATGCCCATACCGACTCCTGGGTCGCTGGCACGGATGACGCCGCTGGTTTGAACCTTTTCGTCGTCCATCCAAAATTTGATGTTGACTTTCGTGCCCAGCTGAAGCGGGATCAGGCTCTCAACATAACAGCCCCGGCCCCCAATGTCGGTCGCGTGGGTGTTCATCTGCGACCGGCGACCGTCGTCGAAACTGATCTCGATGGGAAATAGAACTTTGTGCCGCACGAAACGCCGCTTATTCTCGCCCGTGCCCACTTCCTGCTTCTCCCATGCGGCGAGATCTTGCCAGGGGCTGCGTTGGTTGGGAAGCATTTGCACGCCAGCTTCAATCTTGCGGGCCACGCCGGCATCAATGACCCAAATGACTTTGAAGCGGGCTTTTTTGTCCCCATGCTGAACGCCAATGATGTCGCCGGCCTTCAGAGGATGAGCGATGCCCGAGATTTGCGCGCCTTCGCTGCTGATTTTGCCGGCGTTGGCGTTCTGAAAGAAGGGACGGCCGTCGGCATCCATGCCCCAAACTCGGACAAGGATTTGGGCTTCGATCCGGCTTTCCGGTCTTTTATCCATGAGCTCCGCTACCTGATCAGTAGTGTGAAAGACTTGCTTATCATAACCGCGCTCGGTGACCTCCGCAGGTTACCAACGTAAGTGGCGGCGGATGCCGGAAGGCCGTGTACGGGTGGGGGTGGGGGTGGTCAGGTCTACTGAAGGATGCTGATTTAGCGCGGAATCACGGCTTGGATACTGGAGTCTAAAGTCTCTTGACGGTATTTTGGGGTTCGTCTATCGTTTCGGCCACTGTTAGTTAGTGTTTTCTTGTTCCCTTTTCCCGCGTGAGTTGGGCCGCGATTCATGAATTCTGTGCCACGGAAGGAACTCTCATGATGTCACTAGCGAAATGGAAGAAAGTCCAGATCACTCTTCTTCTTGGCGCTGCAACGGCGATGGTTGCGCACGCGCAGACATTCACAACACTGATGGAGTTCAACGGGGTCGATGGCGGCGGCGTGGGGTCTCAAATGGTTCAGGGAGCAGACGGGAATATCTACGGAACAACTGGCGCAGGAGCCAACGGTAGAGGGTCGGTGTTCAAACTCACGGAGCTGGGGTGGGCCACGCTTTATAGCTTTTGCAGCTTGCCCAATTGTGCCGATGGATGGGGACCGAACGCGGGATTAATTCAAGCACGCGACGGTAATTTCTACGGCGTTACGACTTACGGTGGAAGCGGCGGGCAAAACTTCGATGGTGGTGGAACGCTATTTAGAATCGGCGCGAAGGGCGCATTGACGGTACTTTACAATTTCTGTTCACAACCGAGCTGTGCCGATGGCATGTGGCCCTTTGGCGGACTGACCCAAGGTAGCGACGGGAATCTGTATGGGACGACACAATCCGGTGGCGATGCTACGTGCAATCGGCCGTATGGGTGTGGAACTGTATACAAGATCACTCTGGACGGTCAGTTCACGAAACTGCACACCTTTGAATTTGCGGACGGCCGGGGGCCCGCGGGCAATCTGGTGCAGGGGTCCGATGGAAATTTCTACGGGACAACTGTGCAGGGCGGTGAAAATGGCGATAACGGAACTATCTTCAGGATTACTCCGGCAGGCTTGTTGACGACGGTGCACAACTTCGACAACACGACGTTTTATCCGCTCGGGTTGGTATTGGCCACGGACGGAAATGGGTACGGAACCACGGGATCCGGTGGGCCGTATGGTTATGGCACGGTGTTCAAAGTCACCCCGAATGGCGCGCTGACAACGATATACGCTTTCGATGGAACCACTACAGGCGGCGGTCGAGGCGCCGGTTGGCTGACTCAAGGGACGGACGGCAACCTCTATGGATCCGATCCTGGGGGCACGGCCCAGGATATTTATGGTTCGATCTTTAGCGTTACATTGGATGGAGCCCTTACTTCTCTGCACACCTTCGGCGGTCGCAGGGACGGTTCGCGTCCTCTCGGTCTATTGCTTCAAGATACAAACGGGAGTTTCTACGGCGCAGCCACTACTGGAGGGTCTAAGAACTATGGCACCTTCTTTACCTTGGACGTGGGTCTCAATCCTTTCGTGACGCTCGTGCGCCCAGCGGAAAAAGTTGGGGAGACGGAAAGCATCATCGGGCAAGGATTCACAGGGACCACCAGTGTCGCCTTCAACGGCACTTCCGCAAGCTTCACTGTCGTTTCCGACACCTTCATGAAGGCCATAGTTCCTTCGGGGGCGACTAGCGGATATGTGACTGTCGCTACACCCAGCGGCGTGCTATCCAGCAGCAGACCTTTCCGTGTGATCCCGTGACGGAGTTGGGTTGACTGAAATGAAACAACAAAGCCGCTTTTCAGAGGCGGCTTTCTTGTGTCAGGAAGACTACGATATCGGTAATTCGCGATAAGAAATTGAGTTGGATTTCTTCGCGGCGCAGCAGTTCGCGGACTGCGGGCCTGGATAGGATCTCGCTACGGAGGATTCGGCATGACTCGGTTAAGTAGTTGCAAGCGAGCTTTGGCAGTTTGTCTGCTCAGCGCCACGCCCTTGCTAGTATCGCTGTCGGCATCTGCCCAGTGGAATGAGAAGGTGCTGCACGACTTTCAGGCAATTCCAGACGGTTCCCAGCCGGCCGGCGGCGTTATCTTCGACTCAGCAGGCAACTTGTATGGGACCACCTACGATGGCGGAGCGGAGGGTTGTCATATCGCCTGCGGCACCGTGTTCCAGTTGCAGCCGCAGAGCGGCGGCGTTTGGACAGAGAACATACTCTATGTTTTCAAAGGCAATGACGGCAACGACGGCGAGCTGCCGGCCGGAGGCTTAATCTCCGATCAGCTTGGCAACTTATACGGTGTAACGGCCTACGGTGGCAGCGGCGACTGCAACTTGTTGGGCATCGTTGTGGGCTGTGGGACGATATTTGAAATGTCGCCACCCGCTCAAGCGGGCGGAGCCTGGACGGAGACTGTGCTTTACAGCTTTCAGGGTCGCAGCGACGGTTATCTTCCCACAGGCGATCTCACCTTCGACAGGCAAGGGAAATTATTTGGCGCTACGCAGTTTGGGGGCGGCGACGGGAGTTGTGATGCGCCGTACTATCAAGCTTGCGGAACGGTGTTCGGCTTGAGCCCGCCGAAGATGAAAGGCGGCACTTGGGCGGAAGAAAGTCCTGTACAGCTTCAAGGGTATCCCGCAGGGCCTGCAAGTGGGTGATGGAGCTAGCCCCAACGGCGGGCTGCTTCTCGACAATGGGGGCGCGATTTACGGCACTACGTACCACGGTGGCGATAATTATCTTCAGCAGGGCGACTGCATTCAAGGCGGAGAGACTGGGTGCGGCACCGTATTCAAGCTCACCCCGCCGCAAGGAAATGGTGGCAAATGGACGGAGAGCCTGCTCCACGTCTTCACTTATCTGGAGGATGGATACTTTCCGGCCGCCGGGCTCACTTTCGATGGAAACGGGTACCTCTACGGCACGACCCAGAGCACCGCATTTCGACTCGATCCTATCTCTGAGGAATCCGATCGTTGGAGCGAAACGATCTTGTACACCTTCGATGCGGACGTGTTCAACCCCAACGCCGCACTCATTCTTGACAAAGCTGGCAATCTCTACGGTACTTCCGAGGCTGGAGGTTGTCACCAAGGTTGTCATGGGAGCGTCTATCGCCTGAACCGGCCGGAGAAGAAGGGTGAGGCTTGGACTCTCACCATCCTGTACGCATTTCTCGGCCCTCCCGGCGACGGTGGCGATCCAGCCGCCAGTTTGGTCTATAAGGATGGCAGTCTCTACAGCACGACCCAGATGGGTGGCATCCAAGGGGACTGTCCTGGTGGCTTAGAGGGCTGCGGCAGCGTGTTCGAGATCTCGCCCTAGAAGACTTTCTTGTGTTCAAGAAGTTGCCGAGACCGCCAAGTCGCTCCAGGGAATGAGCTGAATTCCGTTACGGTTCAGCAATTCTCGCATTGCCGGACGGGATAGAATCTCCCGTTCCAAATCACGCGATTGCCGCAAGCGGGTGTGAATGTCCGCCAGTTTCGCGTCGTTATAGCCGGGGTGGGTGACAAATTCCCAAGTTCCCTCAGGAAGGGTTTCCAGGATGAAGTGGATCAGCCGGTCGTCGAGTGCGCCGGTAGCCACCACGCCCACGCTGCCATCGGTTGTGATCATTCCAGCGTCGGCCACGGCACGGCGGAATTTGCCAGCCAGAAGGTTTAGCAGCTTTACCTGACCGTAGCGCTGCCATAGCTGGGGACGGTTTGCGATCCTCGAAAGCGCCATCCATCCAAATGGATTGCGAATGGCCCGCACGCCGCAGGCTTTCGCTGCGCGCAACAATGGTCGCAGTACCTGGGGAAACATGTGGGTGTGCTTGTGAGTGTCGATGTGCGAGACCGGAATGCCGGCGGATTGCAGTTTACGGATCTGAGCTGTGGCTTCGGTTTCGATTTCGTCGGCGTCGAGACGTCCACTCAAAGCGCGCAGAGCGAAGCTGGTGATGTTTTGCCTGAAGTAACTGGGATTGCCGGGATCCATCAGACTCGGGACTATGTCGGCGCCGAGCAGCGGCGAGCCGTCCACCAGGACCAGGTGACAGCCTACGGAAAGCTTGGAGTTCAAGCGCGCGAGTTGAACGGCATCGTCGAACCCCGCGGAGTTGGCCATCAAGGTGGTGGAGGTGACGATGCCGGTAGCGTGGGCCTCTAGGATTCCCCGATTCACCCCGGCGGTGAGGCCAAAGTCATCCGCATTGACGATCAAACGCCGCACGCGACAGGATAGAGGATGCTGTCAGCAATCAGCAATCAGCATTCAGCCAACCAGGGCTTGGCCGCGGACTCAAAGGCGCTGTTGACTGAATGCTGAGTGCTGAATGCTGACGGCTTCGTGTTTGCCGACTCTTTCGGGCTGACATATACTGCAAGCAGTCCACAGAGGCGCTTCTCATCCTTCACAATGCTCCCACGGCGTGGGACGGCCGGGAGCGAGGGGCGGTTAGCTCAGCTGGTTAGAGCGCCTGCCTTACAAGCAGGAGGTCGCAGGTTCGAGTCCTGCACTGCCCACCAGATTACTGCTGTAGAGTCAAGCTGATAGCAGCGGTTTGGCACTGCTATGCTGTCCCTGCGATTTCTCACTGTGCCCAATATTGTGCCCACCCAGTCGTTCCAGTGCTTCCAAGTGGGACTACTTTGAAATTGGCTCTAGGTTGATGCGAATCGTGTAGTCGTAGCCCGGTTCATGAGTCAGTTCGGAGTGCTTCGTCTGGGCCTCCTCGACCGAAGCGAATGGCCCGTAATGGAGCTTCACCGGAAATTGACCTGTCCCTTTGCTGATTGCAGTGAGGTGGAGATAGAAATTGGGGGCCATGTTATGTCGTCCGATCAATCCACGTCGAATCCGAAGGCATTTAGCACTTCCGTAGGGACATACCTTTCGTTTTTGTTGCGTCGCACCCATTCTTTCAACTGGGCAGAGCCCTCGTATTGATGAGGCGAGAGGTTGAGAGTCTCGACCACTTGATCGAAGGAATTCGCCGCCGGAATGACCCGTTTGTACGCGCCTGGGTTGGTGAAATCTCGGTTCTCGGGATGGACTGACATCGCGCGCCTCCAATAAGTGTGGCACCATGCTACGAAGGTCGCGGCGCTATTCCAATGCCACGAAAGGGGGGAGTCACCCCCACTGGAGTGGGGACGCTTCTCACTGGGCCGACTCCCAACAGAAAGATCGCAGGTGGCCCCTGATATCTCCCACTGGCCTTGACCAGTAGCTTCGGGTGTGACAGAATCGTCCCTCTATCCTGCGTTCCCGCCCTCCTTAGGTTGACGCTGGACATTAGCCGCGCTCGTGAGGAGATCGACGTGACACCCTTTCCAGCTTTTCCGTTTCTACCCGCAATGGTGCCGCCCGGAAAGACAAATTGCACTCACATCACCCGCCGGACTGCCGGTTGAGCTCTTATGGCTAAAGCCTTTTTAGGAGAAAATTTATGAATTGCATGCGTCAGTTAGCCCTCGTAGCAATGTTGGCTGGCTCAACCATGTTTGCTCAGTCCAATCCGAAGCCTCTAATGAATGTGCCTCTGGTGCCGGAAAGCGCCGTACCGGGAAGTGGTGGGTTTACCCTGACCGTCAACGGCAGCGGCTTTGTTCATGGTGCGACGGTGCAGTGGAACGGCTCGCCGCGGTCTACCAAAGTCATTTCCAGGAGTCAATTGCAGGCTGCGATCAGCGCTGCTGATATCGCTAACGCGACGACGGTTGCGGTCACGGTAAGGAACCCCGGAGCCCGGGGTGGAAGCTCCAACCTGGTCTACTTCCCGATTCGTACAAGTTCAACGACTGTTACTTTTGCTGGCCATGGCGGAATCCCGCGCATTGGATTTTTGGCCGCCGGTGACTTTAACGGTGACGGCAAGGTAGATATCGCGGTTGCGGGGGAAGGCCACAATCGCGGGTATGTGAACGTGTATCCCGGCAACGGCGATGGAACATTTGGTACGCGCATCCAGACGCTTGCCCGCTATAACGGCCTCCTGTGCTGCGAGCTTGATTCCATCCTGGCCGGGGACCTCAACGGTGACGGAAATCTGGACCTCGCTGTGAATGAAGACAATGGTGACGGTAATGACTCCCCCTTTGGATATGTATTACTGGGGAATGGTGATGGGACGTTTCGTGAGACGCATGGATTACAGACCTACACCTACAGCGCGGTGGCCTTTGGAGACCTCACCGGTGACGGGTCCGTGGACCTGATCACAACCGGCGCGATTCCGGCCTATCCCACACCGCAAACCTACATTTACCTGACCGACTTGTCGTCCAATATCACCTTGTCTCAAACCCTCAACGATGTTGGCGGAGCAGGCGTCGCAGTTGGAGATTTTAATGGTGATGGTAAGCTCGATCTGGCATTGGCAGGAACGCCGTATCCGGAAGGCGGCAATGGCGTTTGGGTCGCATTGGGAAATGGCGACGGAACCTTTCAGACACCGGTTCGATACTCAACTCTCAACCCATCGAACAGCATCTTCGCCGCTGACTTGAATGGCGATGGCAACCTCGATCTCGTCACAGACGGCATTTGCACACTCTACGGCAACGGCGATGGCACCTTCACGCCGGGGGGCTGCCTGGGTACTGGCTTCAACAACCCCAGGATGGTCCTTGCCGATTTCAACGGCGATGGCAAGTTGGACGTTTTCCTGCTTGGGGGCTTTCCTTCAACTGCGAACGTGTACCTAGGCAATGGCGATGGCACATTTGGGGACCCTATAAGCTACACACCGCCTCAGTGCGAAAGTCCGTGTTCTTTGGCTACCGCGGACTTCAATAACGACGGCAGGTTTGATTTTGCACTCACGCTTCAGCCCGGGACGGGAGTTTTCCTGCAGAGGGCCGGCGCGGCTGCTGGCTCACTCGACCATCACGATCAAGTCAGGAGCTTGAGCAAGCCCTAGATTGGCGCGATGCCGTGGCCGGCATGTGACAGACGGAACAGTGGATGTCAGGCGAAGGGTTCCTAAAAAGAAAAAAGCCCGGACATTAGTCCGGGCTACGAAGTCGTACTCGAAGTGAGTAGTGCTTAGGTCACTTTCTCGATGTAGAACTTCTGGAAGTTGTCGCGCTCGATGGGTTGCGGTTTCTCTGGCTTGTCTGCCAGATACTCGTCGATTGCCAGATTGCAGCCCGGCCAGGCGGGATCGTTGTATTCGTCAAACAGTATGATCCCTCCGCGATTCAAGCGGGGATAAAAGAAGGAAAGACACTCTTTGTAGGAATCGTAAGTGTCGCAATCCAAGTGAACAAATGAAAAGCGGTTGCTGGCGCAGGCGGCCAGCGAGTCGCGGAAGTATCCCGGAACCAGGGTCACGCCTTGCTCCACGCCAAAAAGACGCAGCTTGCCGCCTACCAACTCTTCGGAGGTTTCCGAAAAGCCACCCACTTTTCGCTGCTCATCTTTGCTTCCGCCCAGAGCGATGTCTTTTTTCACAGACTCGTCAAATCCCTGGAAGGAGTCGAAGCCGAAGACGTGTTTGTTGATCTTCTTCTGTTGCAGGAAGATTGCAGTCGGCACCAGAGTTGAGCCGCGGAAGACTCCGCACTCGGCGAGGTCACCCCGAACCGAAGCCACACGCTCCACCAAAGCGAGAATGATATTGATATTAGAGTAGCCGGCTGGCGAGGAAACGGGCTGGGGGTGCACTCCGCGCGGCACACGGATATCGTGGATCACTCCCACAATTCCTGGCCAGGAGGACAGCGGCTTGCCGAGATAAGCTTGCCGGGGAAAGACGTGCCGCAGAGGAAAGAGGGATTGCTTTACCAGGAGTTTGATTTGTGACATACGGGTTGGAAACCGCGAAGGGAAGGCCGTTACTTAGAGGCTAGCATCACCATCGAGACAGGATGGATCCCACGCCGCTGGATCTTTCAGCCGTTCGGCTAATCCAGGTTGTGCCGCTTTATACAGATACCGCCAGGCGTCGAGATTTCGTCCGCAGGGAGAAAGACTGTCAATGACGCTTTGTTTCTCCGCTGAGAAACCGGAGGCCTCGAGCATGTGAATGCGATCTTTCCGGCAGCGTTCCAATGCACTGCAAAGCAGAGGGCGAAGCAACTCATTCTGACCGTTCAGGGTTTGAAAGTCGACCAAGCGCATGCGGGTCAGCCCATATTCAGGATTATCCTGCCGCAGGAAGATCGCGTAGGCCGTCAGCTGAGAACCCTGGCTTAGGGTAAGTGTCCACGTCCAATTCTTCGCCGAGGCAGGCTTGAAGTGCCACTCCAGCGCCTCTCGCGAGCGGTCGGCGAGCAGGCGCTGCGGATAGCGATCGCACAACGCTTGCCAAAAAACCTGAAAGCGGTCATCAAACCGAGTGCAAACATCCGGCTCGATGCTCTTGCCCCGGGTCTTGAAGAACCTGCCTTGCAGCACGTCCCGCGCCCACAGACCGACTCCGGTTGGATAACTCAAGCCTGCGCCGGGCAGGCCTTTCATCTTCAAGGCGCAAGCGGCGAAGCCTGGATAGTTCGTGATCCAAAACGCCGAATTGTCCCAGGTTCCCGCAGGAACCCGCAAAGCGCGAAACACCTCGTACAACTTTGTGGCTTGGGCATTCACTGTGGTGGCAAGAAACAAATCAACTTGTTTCTGGCGGAAGAATTGACTTAGGAGCTGAAATGAATAACTGCGGTAGCGCGGATCAACCATCACGGAACGACTGGCGCACGCGATCAGCTTCTGTTTGCCGAGTTGGTATGCCAGTGGAACATTTGCCAGATGACCCACGATCTGGTGATCTTCCCTCTCGAAAACCCATCCCATCGGGCAGTCCGGCACCGTGCGGAGGACTGGGTTGTTGGCCCATAAATGCGCCCATTCTTCGTAGGTCTCTTTGCCCAGACCGTACTGGGAGCCCAAAGCGGCAATCTGCTGATAATCATTGAACTCTGCTTTACGCAGCCGGGGGGGTGATTCGGCGCTGCCGATGCCATTGGTTGTGGTCACGAGAACAGAAACCAATACTTTCTTTGGGCAAGGCCAGGATGAGAACGCAGCGCGTGAACGCTAGGACATGATACGACACTGTCGGCAGTGATGGGAAATATACTTATGCCACCTCCTGGCTAACTCGTGAGAACCGGAAGCGACGGATCAGGCCGTCCTGGCATCGGAGAACTGGCCGAACCACCAGCCACAGTCGCCCAGCCACCAACCTCGATACCAGGCGGAAAGGGATAAGATTGACGGAGAGACCAAGTAAAGAGATTGTCCTGCGGCTGGCGGGCAAACCCCGACGACGTCCAGAACCCGAGGCAAGGCAGGTTCTTTGCAGTCGGCAAGTACTGGGCATGCAGTTCTTCCAAGCCCAAGGCCGCACTGTATTGCGCGGCACACGCCACCATTACGCGCTCCACATTGCGTCCCATGACCCGACAGCTGAGCACAAAATCCACGATGTGTGCGACCCCTGACTGAATCTCGAGACTGAGGATGCCGGTCAGGCCCGAATCCCCAAATCGGTCACTGACTCGGAAGGCCCACAATTTCCGGTTGTCCGGTTGCGCCCAGTTCTGCAATTCCTGGCTCGATAACCGCCGAGTCGTGAGATTCATCTGGTTGGTCTTGTTCAGTAACTGCACCACCCGCTCGCGGTTCGCATCGCAGAACTCTTCGACCTTCACTACTGTTCCGGATGACAGCAGCCACTCTTCCACGGAACTGACGCCGGCGCGCGAACGCTTGCGTTGGGCTTCGGTGGCGTACATGGCGTGCCGGGAAGCGTCCTCGGTGGTGGCGTACGCGGAATCGAAACAGTTCAACTCTCCCAGCGTGCTGGCGAATAGGGTCTTGTCGTCCGGCCATTCCGGGACATAAACCTCTGGCAAAGCTTCCCGGACGCGGGCGCGCTCGATGGGACTGTCGTCGATGAAGACGACAGACTGAAGCCCGAGATTCAATTCCTCCGCCAATTCCACGATGTTGGCGGCCTTGTCGTTCCAGTTGATTCGCCGAGCCGCAAAATCGTCAGGCCGGAGCAACATCTCGGGATGTTTGGTCAGGGCTTCGAGGGCGACACTTTCTTCGTTCTTACTGGCTATGGCCAGCAGGATGCCACGATTACGCAGGGTCTTGATTGCCCGCTGGAAGTCCAGAAAAGCTTCGCCAACGTAGTCGTGGCCCCCGAGTCTCAGATTCTCCCATCCTAGATCGCCCACTACGCCGCCCCACAGTGTGTTGTCCAAGTCAACCACCAGCAACTTGCGGGAATTCCCCAGCACCGAGGAAATGGCCGATTTCAAATCGCGAGCGGCCGCAGAAAATACCTGCGGCACAAACGGATTCTTCGTCAAATACCAAAGTTTCGGGCTATAGGAATTCTTTCCTCCCGCTTCCAGCCAGCGCTGCGCGTCTAGCAGGTAAACGCTCGGGCAATCTTCCAGTTTCTCGGCCAGCATGAGGTTCAACTGGAGCAGCAAGCGCCGCGGCCCCTGTTTTCTCATGCTCAGCACGCCGTTCCCGCGCAGGTGAGAGGGCAGGGTCCAGGAGACCACGAAGATGGCACGAAAATGATTCTGCGCTGCTTGCAGACAATGGACGAACTCGTTGAGTTCAGAGGTCAGGCGATGTTCGTGGACCTCGCCACAGTGCAAAGCCTCTTCGAAGGCCGGAATGACCTTCTCGGGCAAGGTCCAGACCAGGGCAAAATCTGAGGGATCGCTACGGGCTTGAAGCAGGGTGGGGAACACCTGTCCAAAGGGCGCCGAGGTAATGCCAACCCGCGGCGACGACTCATCGTTGGCCAGGGAGTGTCCGAGAGTATCGAGGTTGAAATCGGAGATGAGGTGCAGGTTCACGGCCTCGTTCTGGCCGTGAGCGGGATTATTATGAGGACGGTCCATCCCAGGTTATCGTACTGCGCCTTCCGGTCTGCTTGATATCAAATCCGAGATATAGGTCGCCAATGAATGGATGGTCCGGAAGTGACCGGTAGCCGGCGAGAAGGGATCGTTTTCGGTGAGATCGATGGGAAATCCAAAGGAGTCATCGAGTTTCTGCTCGGTGATCACGATGAAATTGGCGAGGCCCAGGGAGTCGAGCCTGCCACCCGCCCCGAAGAGAACCGTAGCCGGAGACGGCTCGATCCTTTGTTCCCGGGCCAGTTGCTGGTTGAGATCCGAAACCGATTCGTAGATCACCTTCAATACGTGATCAAGACGGCTGGAGCCATTCTTGGGTCTGTCGTTGAGAGTATTCATGGACTTAATTCCTTGCAGGGTCATGTTCGGCTTTCCAAAGTTGAAACAGGTTGCCATTGGTCACCTTCGTAAACGCACCGCGCTGGGATATGGCGGCAAAAGTCGCTTCCAGACGGTCCCATTGCTTGAGTTCATCGATTTCCCAGCTGTGAAGATAAAGGTGAGCAATGCCACCGTGCTGCTCTACGTGGTCCAATGCATGCTGGAAATGGTGTTGCCAATCGGTAGTGCCCTTATAAGTGCTTAGAAAATTCAAAAGGCCGAGCACATTGCCTTCCAAAACGGCATGCCGCAGTTGAATGGCCTTACTGTGAGAATAAGCATGGGTACTACAGCCCCATAAAAATGGATTCCGTGGAAAGGTATGCAGGTTGTAGAGGCAAGTCCGCGCGCCCAGAAAACCGGCTTTCTTGATCAGGGCGGGAGTGGTGCTGTTGAACTTGCCACGGGGATAGCAAAACGACACGGCCGGCTTTCCGAGTGTATCTTCCAGCCAGTGTTTGCTCTCCGAAATCTCCCGCCATGCCTGTGATTCCGGCATGGATTTCAAGGGCAGATGATTCATGGTATGAGCGCCGATTTCAAAGCTGCCGGAGAGTTCGCGAACCTGGCTTTCCGCCATCACTGGACGTTCCGGATTCTGCGACGGAATGTAGAAAGTAGCCTTCAGTCCGTACTTCTGGAGTAGGTCCGCTGTCCGGAAATCTCTGGGATCTCCGTCGTCCACACTAATGGTGACAAAGCGACTTGAGGTCAGCTCGGTTCGAGATGTTTGCAGCTCCGTACCCATAATTTCTATGTCGCGAGCCCCTGAGTCGCGACCTCCAACGCTGGAGATTCGATCATCTCAACCAACAAGTTGTTGGGAAGCATAAGAAAGGCGACTTTACGACGGCCAAACGCGACGGCGGGTTTGGCGCGAGAGACAACCACTGCGTGCTGCGCAGACAGAGCTGCGAGCGCCGGGACAATGGCTTCGACCTCGTAGGCCTGATGGTACATCTTGATGTCCCTATTGAGCCACGACACAATCGGTGACGACTCGTCAACCGGAGCGAGCAGCTCCATGCGGGGACCAGGTCCAACCAGGAAGCAGCCATGAATTTTCTGCAGCGGATCCATGAAGTGCTGCCCTTCGATTTCATAGCCTAGGAGCCTGAGCGCTTTTGCCTCCTTCTCGATGTCGCGGCAGGCCAGACCGATGTGATGAAAGCGGAACCCCGTTAAAGGCGCAATCGGAGTGCGCACGGGGTTCCCATCAACCCTGGGAACTGCCACGGTTTGGGGTTGCTGGGATTGGGAATCCACCAAGTCGTCGGCTCCTGACAGCTAACCACAGCTCTGCCCTCTGAGTCACATTGAGCGTGACTCCATGACCCTGGCACGAAGGGCAAAACCAGTCGCTTGCTCCCCGGTTCCTTCCCAAAGGGAGCACTCGCAACACCAAAAAACGGCGACTCTAACAGGCCAGGAGCATCATACAACACGCTGAAAAATCAAGCCCTACCGGAAATGCAAGGAGTTCCACATCGTAGCGCCCAGCGGCACCACAGACCGGACTGTGCAAACCCCTGCACATTCGCGACCAACTGCTTTGCCGGCATGCTCTTGCGCAAAAGGGGATTTCCTTCCGGTAATTGCCGGGTAGAGCGGAGCACGTGCAAGTGCCGCCTACCATATCGCGTGCCACAAAACGACGGCAAGAGACCGAAGCTCCTAGGGGCGAAAGTCTCTACCGGGGGTGCAACCACCTCAATCCTCAGGGTCCATGCGACGCTAGGTGAATTGCGGATTTCTCCTCAGGACTGTCGCGGAAATCAGCGTGATGACGAGCCCAATCGGGAACGGTTCGAGGAACGTTACGCTGCGTTGAAGAACGGGTTTTCGTGCGGCTCCTTGTATTTTTTCACAAGGTGCGGGAGGAAAGAATTCGCGCCGAGATTATCTCACCCGTGCTGCTGTCGATCTTACTGCTGCGGCGGAACATCGTTGGGTTGACCAATATTGCGCGAATGATGGGCAATCCGGAAGTAAGCAACTCAGTCAAGCCGTGGTTGACGGACCACGCGGAAGCAAAGTTCTTCCCGCCGTGATTTGCTTTTTCCAAACCAACCGACTACCGAGCGACTGCACTTTCGCGTTTTCTGAGAAGCTGTTACGATGAATTCGTGACCAGGTTGCCGTGAGTTCTTGCTCGCGGTTTATGGGCGGTTCATGCGAGATTAAGAGGAATTCTTGTCATCGCGGGCAATCTGTGCAAAGCATGCAAATCGCGCAAAGCCTCATAAACACTAGCGATTTCGCATCTTGTTGATTTGGCGAGTGGGGACGTAGTTCAGTTGGTTAGAACGCTGCCTTCTAACCGAATGCCTTTCTTTTCATACCTCTAGAGCGCTTACTGTCCATCTTACTGTCCAGTCCCCGGCCCCCATCTGGGGAGCCATGCCCGTTTGACCGAATCCGCGCGCCGAGCAAAAATCCATCGCCGTTCCAGGAGAATGGAGATGGTTGAAGCGAAGCAGTACGGAGAGCGAGTCAATATCGTTAAATACGTCCGAGTCGAAAAGAAGTGGCGATTTGCCGCGGTCGTTGAAAAGCAGGGCAGGGTCATTCGCGACCAAGTCTGGATCGCCCGCCGCAAGGAACACCACCCCGAGGGCAGGTACTTCCTAGAATGGTACCAAGGCGGGAAACGTCGGAGACACTCGGTTGGCGGGTTTGAAAACGTCATTGATGGAGCTCGGCGCAAAGCGATCGAACTGGGGGCAATCAGAGCAGGCCTCATTCGTCCCCAGGAGGAACCCCCACGTGACCACGAGAGTCGCATCAGCATCGCCGCGGCGATCGATTCGTATCTTGATCTCGTAAAGCACCATCGCAGTCTTCGGACCTATCGGACGTATCGCTACACCTTAGATACTCTGCTGCGCAAATCCTATGCCAAAGAGTACGTCGATCAGGTGGAACGCCAAGACATCTTGACTTTCATGACGGACTGCTACAAAAAGGGACTGGGCAGTCGCACGGTATATGACAAGCTAGTTGTCGTTCTCCAACTCTTCAAACGTCACGGAAAGACCAAACTGATTGAGTCGAACGATTGGCCTGATTACGTCGACACCATCCGTCCCATTTACGAAGCGGACGAGATCGGCACCATGCTCGAACACGCCGACCAAGACGAAGGCGTATTTCTCAAGTTTCTGCTCGCCTCTGGTTTTCGGGATCGGGAGGTTCGTCATGTCACTTGGCGTGACATGGATTTTCGCAATAGTTTGGTCCGCGTGACTGCCAAACCGCTTTGGGGATTCGGCCCGAAAAACTGGGAGGAACGCGCCGTGCCGCTCCCCACCGCTCTTGTAGAGCAGCTGCAAAAACTCCGAGAACGCCGCAACGGCCTACCTTCACAACTGGTGTTTCCCAATTCAAAAGGTAATCCCGACAGTGAAAATGACATGATCGTCAAGCGCGTGGCCGAGCGCGCCGAATTGAACTGCGGACAGTGTGTGACCAAACACGGAAACAAATGCGTCCAGGGACCGTACTGCCGGCATTTCTTCCTCCACAAGTTCCGGCACACTTTCGCAACAGAACATTTGCGGCACGGCGTTGACATTCGGACACTGCAAAGCTAGATGGGCCATCGTGACATTAAGTCCACGATGGTCTACCTAAAGGGCGTGCAATCCAAAGACGCTCTAGCCAAGGTCAACGCTGGAGCGTTGGCCCGGTACGTTGCGTGACGAGGTTAGGACGTAATGCAGGCTAATTTTGGCAAGTATATTCTTGCCCTAATCTGAGCCGCACCAATCTCGCAGTTTCGCGGCGCGCAGCGATTCGGACCCTCGAAGCCATTTGACGAAAGTCACGGACTGTCCTAAATAGTGAACATTGCCCGCACATTAAGGGGCGGGATCGTCTTCTGTTGAGGTGCACAAATATGAGTCTGATAGCGCAATTGGAAAAAGAAACCCGCGTCTTACGCGCGCGCGACGTGGCAAAATTGTTCCAAGTCACACCCCAGCATGTCTATAAGATGGCGGCAGGTGGGAGACTTCCATCCTTTCGATTGGCTGGG
>Ga0210405_10002393_pt1 | contig 19564 bp, 13 predicted proteins | sample IncBWH11MmetaG_FD_155492 | JGI IMG/M metagenome (GOLD analysis project Ga0210405, IMG submission 155492) | Forest soil microbial communities from Barre Woods Harvard Forest LTER site, Petersham, Massachusetts, United States - Inc-BW-H-11-M | ecosystem: Environmental > Terrestrial > Soil >... | reverse complement strand
GTACGAATGTCACCGAGACCTGAAAGTTCTGGCAAGCACTTCCCTGCCCGGATCAAAGTAGATTCGGCCGGAGTACTCGAAAACACATTCCAGGACGTCGAGAAATCCTGCGACACAAAAGTCGCCGCGAAGGGATCGTTGCAAACATTTTTCATCGGAAGATCCGGCAGCAACCAATGCAGCCGGACCTCGTGTTCGCCGGTCCCACGCACGTCATCGATGACAACCCAACCGCCGCCGTCGAGAAACTTTACGGTGCGATGATGAATGACGCCGAGGCGTTGGTATCCGTCGTGCTCGCCTTCGAATCGGTCCGATATCGCTTTGTCAGTTGAGGCGAACGCACGCCCCGACGCGGAAGACCAATCGACCCACAGAAAACGCCCCGCGCGACGCATCTGATCCTGGCCGTCGATGGACACGGTATTGTGAACCGCGGAACGCGAAAGCGCGTTGTCCCAGGGCGGCTCTCCGTTGTACAGGTAGGTGCCAGGATCGCACGCGAGATTGATGCCGCGATGCCATAGGTCCAGATGCAATTGGTCTGCCTGGAAGGGGCGCCGTTCATAGCGACTCGCGTGTACGAGTCCCCAGGTCTCGGTACTGCCAAGGCGATGAAATCCGGAACTCGCGGGCGGTGTGGTCGTGGGTCGATCGGAAGCGATTGGAACCGGAGAGACGTTCGCACCGAACCAGACTGTAGATTCGTCCCATGGCCCGGATGGTAAGCCGGGATGGTTGAGTACGGCTGAACCCAGTTGGAGCAGCGGACGGAAATCTCCGAAATCGCAAGACGAGAGCGGGAAGAGAAGAGTACCGTCGTTGGCCCCGAAATTGGGAGCTTGGCCGGAGACTGGATCCACGATCGTGTACAAGAACGATAGTGCGGCTGACGTTCGCTGATGCACTTCGGCTGGGAGTTCGACGTTGTGAATTTGCGCTAAGCGCAGAACCCACAGCAGCAGTTGCGTGACCATGCGCTGATAGTTGAACGAATATTGGAGGTGAAGACCATCGGAAGTAGTCTGATCGAGCGCGGCTTCACGCAGCAGGCTCGCACCAATTTCTCGCCAGCGACTCGAGTAGCGCAGTTCAGGAAAAAGAGTACCGGCTGACCAGAGTCCGACGGCTTCGCTGATCAGGTGATTGCTACGTTGCGAGCGCGCGTAACCCAATGTCTGTTCTGAGCGCCACGCATGAGCTGCAATCATGGAGGTCAGCAGCGATGTGCGCTGCGGTGTAGTGGCTGGAGAATTCAAAAATGCAAAAAGCGCAAACGACCACGCAAGAATGCGCAGAGACGATTCCTGTCCGCAAATCCAGAGCGGTCCCGACATGGGAGGAGCGTTATTGGCCCAGTCTTCAACTGCAGTCCAGAAAGCAGTTGGGAAACGCTCGTCTCCTGTGAGCGTATAGGCGCGAGCCAAAGCGTAAGCGAAGAGAAAACGCGATGGCTCAAGAATGTATTTCAGATCGCCATAGTCGGGCGACGCAAAACGCATCGTCGTCCAGAGGCGATCGGGACTGAGGCGTTCGCCGGTGGCTGAATTTTCATACCAGCGCGGAGGGAAACCGCAAGCGTAGCGGAGACGATCGAAGTAGGGGAGATTTCCAGCGAGAATTTGTTCGGCTGTAACCTGAATCGACTGCTGCGCCTCAGCGCACAAAATTTCCTGAAGACGCGGCTTGATCGTACGCGCATCGCTGAAGAAAAATTTGATGTGGCCTTCGCGTCGCCGGGACAGAAGGTCTTCCGCAGAGAGACCCGGCGCGATGCGGTTCAGACTCCAATGATCCCAACCGGCGACCGCGCGCATCCGGCGGCCCAAAAGGCCACTGCCGCGTTCCACCTCGTACTCAAGACGCAAAGCGCCGTCGCGCAAGCCGAAGGTCCGGCCGATCTGCGCTAATGTGCGGAGCTTGCTCAACGCGCTTTTCCTGCCGGAATCGCGCGCTTGGCGCTCAGGCGAGCCGAGGCTTGTGTTTTCAGCCAGTCGTGGGTGACGAAATATTGGTGGTCGCAATCGAGATCAGACTGAGCCTTAGGACGGATGGAACCCTGTTCAAGTCCGGCTAGCGCTTCCGGGGTATGTTCGATCCCGGCAGCAATCATGCGATTACGCAGATCTGTGAGAGAAGCACATTGCGCCGGTATCTCGAAGGTTCGCTGAAGCAAGACCGGACCCGTGTCGATGCCTGTATCCATCAAGTGAATCGTGATTGCCAACGGAACATCGCAAAGCAGCGACCACTCAGGACTGCTCATCCCACGGATTTGCGGCAGCAGTGCCAGGTGCGCGTTCAGGACTCCTATGCGGGGAATCACAAGCAGGGCCTGCCGAAGAATGTTCCCTCCCGTAAAGACGGCCGCATCCGGAGCCCACTTCTCCACCTGTGCGATGGCCTCTTTCGAATTCTGATCCCGGCACACGAGCATTGAGAAATTGTAAGCAGAGGCAACTTCGTGCAGGTTTCGAAGAGTCTTGTTGTTGTGCAATAAGAACTTTTCGAGGTATGGATTACGGACTGAGCGGCGGTCTCCATTCTCGCGAGCGGCAAGTTTGGTCCAAGCGTAACGTGCGGATTCGCGCGGTCCCCATTGAGCGACTTTGCGCAGCAGCGTTTTGCGATGGAGTGTGGGCAACGTGAGCGCGCCTACGAGGGAGTGACCGCTCTGCGACAGATGGGCAGCCATTGCGCAGCCTGTTTCGCTGAAGGGACTGGAGCAAAGGACTACGACGCGCACGTTGACGCCTCAAACGATCGTTTCAGCCGAAGCTCGAGCATGAGCGCATCCGCTAAGAACTTGCAGCCCCAACTGATGTAGCGCATCGGCTGGTAGGAACCCCAAATCGGGTGGGAACCGGCAACTCCTCCGGCATTTCGTCCGTGCGCCGGCAGCAGTTCTTTAAGCATTTCGTTCATCTTGAGAGCGGCGTTCAGGAAGCGCAAGTCACCGGTGACTTCACTCAGCCGCAACCATACGCAACTCATCTGCGCGTTTCCAGTAAGGCAGGAAAACGTCATCCCGGAATCGAAGCTGCCCGAATAGGCGCCGAGAAGTTGTTTTTGAAGTTCGAACTTGCGGAGGAGTTTCCACGCGGATTGCTGGGCTGCGCGGATCGCATCTCTGGTACCGCGCAGGATGCCGCATTCGAGCACTCCTTGAATGACGTAGGCAATGAAGTGGAGGAAAGTCGGATATCCCTGCAGGTTGATGCCGTCGATCCAGCCATTGGGCCGCATGTGTGCGAGCACCCATGCAAGATTGCGTTCAGCAGCCCGCGCATGCGCTCCGGTCTTCGAGACCTCGGCGAGCAACGCGAGCGACCATGCGACCATGCTGTAGTAGGTGTGAGGAACTCCTTGGTACGCGCCGGCGCCCGACCAGGAGCCATCGGGTTGTTGGATTTCCGCTAACCAGTTGCCGGCGCGGTTCGCCGCCAGAAGTATGTCTGCCTGATTCGTTTCGCGGTAAGCGCGCACGAGGCCCTGAAGCATCTGGCCTGTGTTGAAAATGGAGGGCTCACCGCCATCGTTCTCAAGTCCAGCGGGGAAGGCTCCGTTAGACATTTGAAGAGAGAGGAGCCAGCGCGTGGCGCGTTCGGCGCGGTCCTTGATTCCAGTGTCGCCGGCCAAGTGCAAAAAATCGTATAGCGTCGGGACGATGTATCCGGTGACCTCCGGATAGGATTTCGAGTAGCCCGTCAAGAGGCTGTAATAGGCGGGGATTCCGCCGTCTGGTTTTTGAGCGCGTGTGATCCAATCAATGACACGCGGCAGAGCCACCTCAGTAGAAACCGACGTTGTTGCATACGAATAGAGATTCGTGGATTGGGTTCTCGAGCGAAGGCCGTCCCCCGTAACTGCCAAAAGAAGAGGAAGAGCACGCTGCGGTTTGCGCACGATGCCCAAGGCCTCGGAAAGAAGCTTATGCCGGCGCGACGAAGAGGCGCTCTGATCTGAGTTCGACATGGGACCGGCTGCAACACTCGGGGTCGCCGCGGCTGAATCAGGAGTGGGCACCCGTCGCTCCATGAAGATTAAGGAAGGCGGCAACATCGATGGACTCGGCACGACCCGACGAACGCGAATCGAGAGCACGTAGCGTCGCGAGGGTGCTCGAAACGATATCGCTGAAAAAAATTGGCGACGCCTGCCCCGAGCCAATGCTGCTTGCGAAGGAAGCCCATTCGGCGCGATGACCTTTGTCTTGCCGCATCCGGGAGTGAATGACTTTCCTTTTGCCGGCGCGTACCAACTCCAACCGCCTGAAGTCTTCCAGAACACCGACCGCACCACCGCCGAAAACTTCGACTCGTTCTTTCGAGAAAGACTTGTCGCCATTTGCGAAGTAACTGATGCTGCCATGCGATCCGTTGGCGAAGCGAAGCGAGACAATCACGTTGTCGCCCGAGTACTGCCCACCGCTGGCAAGATCATTAGTCTCGACTTCGATGGGTAAGGATCCCGCGAGGAACGACAGGAAGTCGATGAAGTGGCAAACATCCCCGAGCAGGCGGCCACCGCCGACTTCCGGATCGTTGAGCCAGTGGTCGGGCGCAATGTATCCAGCATTGACGCGATACTGCATCGCCAAGGGTTCGTGGATCTCTCCAATGAATGTCTTGAGTTGTTGCGCCATCGGCGCGAAGCGGCGATTGAAGCCGACCAGTAACCGAGTTCTCTGCCCATTGCTCTCATAAGCGCGCACGATGTCGGCGAGCTCTTCCTCTTTCAGACAGAGAGGCTTTTCACAAAAGATATGCTTTCCTGCCGCCAGACCCGAGAGCACCTGGGCAGCGTGCAGATTGTGACGAGTCGCGATGACGAGTGTATTGATGTTCGCGTCGCGGATAAGCTCCCGCTCGTCGGTCGTGCAATAACGAAAACGAAACTTATCCGCTGCATGGCGGCTGTGCGCGCCCGTAGCTGAACATGCACCCACGAGTTTCGTGTCAGCATGCTGCTGAATCGCCGGCAGCAAGACTCCGGTGGCGAACGCTCCCGCGCCGAGGAGTCCCACCTGCACAAGATCTTGCGCAGGCGGCGACTGGGAACTCGACTGCATGGAGGCCAGCTCGATCCTGGGAGCGACCGCGGAGTTTTCGGGGTATTCGAAAACCACTCCCAGGAATTTTTCTTGAGACTTGCCGGTGATGAGATCGTAGGCTGTAGAAGCCCGGTCGATAGAAAAACGGTGCGTGATCAGCGAACGAACGTCGAGTTTGCCGTCAGCCAGCAACCGGAGAAACGCTTCCATGTTGCGGGTTTCGGTCCAGCGCACGTGGCCGATCGGGTAATCGCGTCCCTTCTGCTCGTAGACAGCGTCGTAACGACCGGGGCCATAGGAACGAGAGATGCGGAAGTCGAGTTCCTTTTCGTAATAGATACGGCGATCGACTTCCATACCGACGGCGCCGATTGCGACCACGATGGCGCGGTCGCGTGCAACTTGTCCGGCAACATTCACCGGTTCGCTACTGGGCGTTTCGGCTGTGATAAGAACAGAGTCGGCGCCGTAGCCGCGCGTATGTTGCTGGCAGATGTCGCGGAATTGCGAAGACGTCGTGGCTACAACGTTGGCGCCGAGATGGAGCGCGAGTTCGGCGCGGTCCGCGGCAATGTCCATACCGAGGACGTGGCAGCCGGCAGCCTTCAGCATCTGCACGGAGAGTTGGCCAAGAAGTCCGAGACCAATGACGGCGACTGTATCGCCTAGTTTTACTTCGGCGAGACGGATGCCGTGCAAAGCGATCGTACCCACTGTGGTGAAGGCAGCTTCCTCGAAAGAGACTTCTGAAATATCGGGAATTTTCGCGACCAAGAGCCGGGGGACGCAGGCGATTTCCGCGTGCACTGCATGGTTTGCACCTGCGCAGGCGATGCGATCGCCGACGGCAATGTCGGTGAGACCTTCTGCTACAGCAATCACCGTTCCGGAGCTGCTGTAGCCGAGTGCGGTTGGTTGATCGAGACGAGTGCGCACGGCCTGAATGGTAGCGAACAGGCCATCGCGTCGAACCTTGCCGATCACGTCGCGAACAAGATCGGGACGAGCCTGTGCTTTCTGCAGCAGATTTTTGCTGGCGAACTCGGAAGACGCGCGCTCGGTGCCGGCAGAAACCAACGATGCGGCGATGCGCACGAGCACGCAGCCCGGCAGCAACTGGGGCGAGGGAACATCAACTACTGTGACCTCACCTCCGCTGGCGTTTTGCAGAACCTGTTTCATGCGCTAGCCGTCTGCTGCGCGTCGGTCGCCATCTGGCGCGAATGTCCGTCGAGAAACATCTTCATCCAGAGTTCAAGGGTTAGAAATTGCCAAATCTGGCTCGACCAGTCCTGCACGCCGCGACGCTGCTCGTCGACGAAAGTCTGCACCACTCGCGAGTTGAACAAGCCGCGCGCACGGATCTGCGATTCGGAAAGAAGATCGTCGACCATTTCTCGCAAGTCGTGCGCCAACCAATAGTCTACCGGAGCCGCAAAGCCGGCTTTAGGTTGTTGCAGGACTTCTTGCGGGAGCACGTTGCGCATGGCACGACGCAAAATGTACTTCGTGGTTGGGCGAAGCACGCCTTTGAGTTTCAGCTGGGGCGGCACATTCCAGGCGACAAATTCCGCGAGTGACCGATCGAGAAAGGGCACGCGCACCTCGACCGAAGAGGCCATGCTCATCTTGTCGTTGTAGGTGAGGTTGAGGCTTACCATGAAAATCTTGGTGTCGAGGTAAAGCATCTGGTTGAGAAAATCGGCACCTTCGACGCGGGCGAAAGCGAGTCGATGCTCGGTGGAGGGATCCACCGCCGAGAGATGGGCAGCAAGATCTCCAGAATAGAGGGCGGCTTTCTGATCGTGATTGAGATAAGTGCAGTTGGTGATGAAGCGGTCGGCCGGAATTTGCGACGCGCTACGCGCCATCTTCTTCGCCAGGCGCGTCGTGCCTTTCATCGGAGTACCCCGAAAGGTGGGCAGACCAAGCACGGCGGGTTCGAGAATGTTTCGCGCGCCAGCAGGCAGTTTTTTATAGCGCTCAGCCCAATAGTGCGCCACATGCTTGCGATAGCCGGCGAACAACTCGTCTCCACCCACCCCGGACAGCAGCACGGTCGCCTGCTTACGCGCTTCCCGGCAGACGAGGTACGCGGTGATGATCGCCGGATCGGCGGTGGGCTCGTCCATATGCCAGGTCAAGCGCGGCAAGAGGCTGGTTACGTCGGGCTCGACGACAATTTGCTGGTTGTCACATCCAAGTTGCCGGGCGAGTCGCGCGGGCACCCCGGGATCATCGAGAGTCGTTTCGCCGACCCGATACTTGCGAGGAAAGGTGATGGTGTATGTGCGGACTGGCTGATTGGTGGACCTCGACATCATGGCAGCGATGCTCGAAGAGTCGAGCCCCGCGCTGAGGAAAGCACCGATGGGAACATCGCTGATCATCTGCGCTTTGACGGATTTCTGGAAGCGCTCGCGTATTTCAGCGGCAAGATCTTTCTCGGACTTTGGAAACTTTTCATCTCGAGCGGGGAAGCTCAGATCCCAAAACTGATTGATCGTGAGTTCGCCGTTCTTCAGGACAGCGCAATGGCCGGCTGGTAGTTTGAAAATCCCGCGGAACATTGTTTTCGGATCGGGGACCCAAAGAAACGTCAAGTACTGATGGAGGGATTCTTCGTCGAGTTCCGGCGTTATGCCAGGCACTTCGAGGAGCGCCTTGATTTCAGAGGCGAACGCCATTTGGCGGCCGCGATACCAGTAATAGAACGGCTTCACGCCGAAGTGATCGCGCGCCAAAAATACTGTCGGAGAAGCTGAGCGCAGATCACAGATCGCAAAAGCAAACATGCCATCGAGCCGCTTGACGCTGTCGGGTCCTTCCTCCTCGTAGAGATGCAAAACCACTTCGGTATCCGTGTGCGAGGCGAAGCGATGGCCCTTGCCCTCAAGTTCACGACGAAGATCAGCGAAGTTGTAGACCTCGCCATTGTAGGTAATGAAGACCGACCGATCGCGATTGGCCATCGGCATGTGGCCGTCCGCAGAAAGATCGAGAATCGCAAGCCTGCGACTACCCAACCCGACGTAAGAGCCATCGGGGGAGCGATGCTCCCAGAGCCCGGAATCGTCGGGACCGCGATGCGACTGGACGTGGGTCATGCGGGCGAGAGTTTCCCGGTTTCCGCAATTCACCAAACCGCTGATGCCACACATCCCTGAGGTGACCCCTTCCAGAAGTCGCGAGTCCGGCAAGATGAGGCGACGGGAGCTTGCATGCAATTAAATCATGTTTCGCAACATTTTCATGCTTTGCAACAATTCGCCAGTTTAGAGGTGCTGTTCACACCAGTTACGAAGTACAAAAAGCGACCACGGACGCGACCACGAGGTGGCGCCATGATCGAAGTCGTTCCAAGTTTGCCGCAAAGCTGCGAAGCTGAGAAGTCCCCCCAATCCGTCATCCAGGGGCTTCGTCAGCGCTTCTTGTATTTGCGGACGAAGTGACTGGCGAATCCAATGTTCAAAGGGCAACGTAAACCCCCGCTTGGGCCGATGGACAATTTTCTCCGGGAGAGCATCGTGCAGTGCATCGACCAGAACCGGTTTCGGTCGATCGGAGCTTAGCTTCGCGGTACCCGGCAGCGTCATCAACTGCGCGGCCAGAGTGTGATCGAGCAACGGTACTCGGACTTCCAAGCCATGCGCCATGCTCATCACGTCGGAGTCGCGCAGCAGGGTGTTCAACATATAACAGCGCGCTTCGAGATACGAGACTCGGTTTACCGAGTCGAGATCGCGAGTCTCGTCAATGGCGGCACGCAACGATGAGGTGGCGCGCACTGTAAGCGAGTCGATACTCGGCTGCATCAATTTCGCCTGTTGTGATGGCGTGAATAACATTCGCGCGAGAAAATATGGGTGGATGAGGCGGCCGTTTTCCCGGATCAGTGCGGCCAATTTTCGATTCTGATCCGAGGCAGGAGCCAGGCTTCCGAAGACGCCGGCGACAGTCGCACGCACGAATCCCGGGAAATGTTTCCAGAGTTGCGCGAAACGTTCCATTTGCGGGACGCTCTGGAAGCTCGAATAGCCGGCGAACATCTCGTCGCCACCCAGCCCAGAGAGCGCCACCTTCACCCCGGCTTCGTGAGCCTGCTGTGAAACAAAGTAGGTGTTGATGCCGTCCATGGAGGGCTGATCCATGGCTCGGAGTGCGGCTGGAATCGTTTCGAGCACATCCTCTTGAGATACAAGCAATTCATGATGTTCGGTCTTGAACTTCTCAGCGATCGTGCGAGAGTATTCGGCCTCGGAGTAATCAGCCTCGCGAAAAACGATAGAAAACGTGCTGGGGCGAATGCCATTGCGGCTGAGTATCCCCACCAAAGCGCTGGAATCGATACCGCCGGAAAGAAAGACCCCAACCGGTACATCGCTGACGAGTTGCATGCTTACGGATTCGTCGAGCGTTTGGGCGATGGCGATCTTCTGAGAATTTGGTTCTGTTGAAGTTCCGCTGCCACTTTTTGCACTCTGATCGCTCGGGCGACGGGCGAGGTTCCAGTACTGATGGACGCTTGTCCTGCCGTTCTCCCAGGTTAGGTAATGAGCGGGGGGCAAAACTGAAATGCCTTCAATCAACGTGTTGGGCTCGTAAACCGAACCGAAGGCGAGATAACTAAGCACGCCGGCAGAGTCAAGACGGCGTGGAATCAGATCTGTCCCCAGGAGGGTGCGAACTTCTGAGGCGAAGAGAAAATTCTTTTCAGATTGGTAGTAATAGAGCGGCTTTACCCCCATGGGATCGCGGGCGAGGAAGAGCCGATTGCGCACCGCGTCCCAGATCGCGAACGCGAACATTCCACGGAATTCGCTGAGGCAGCGCTCGCCCCATTGACCATACGCTTTGAGCGCAACTTCGGTGTCTGACTCGCTGGTAAATCGGATCCCTTCGTTTTGGAGTTTCGAACGAACTTCGCGGAAGTTGTAGATCTCGCCGTTGTGAACGATGTAGTTCCCGTTCGCTGGATCCTCCATCGGCTGGTGACCATGGGGAGATAAGTCAAGAATCGCAAGGCGGCGATTGCCGAGTCCTATTTCGACCGGTGCGGGCGGGGGTACGCGCAAGATAATCGTCCCGTGATCATCCGGCCCGCGATGGGCGAGTGACCGCGTGGCGCGCTCGAGCATCTCTGGGTGCAGTACGCCGTTACGCGCAACGATTCCGACAATGCCACACACTTCGAAACTCCTCGCCCGAACCTGACTTCAGGGTGGTACAGAGTATAGCTTCGCGGAGCCTCAGAATGCCGCCACACGAGAAGGAAATAGACGATCCGGGGGCAGTGTGCCCTCGGCACAGCCGGCAAAGTGCCGGCGCTGCGCTGAGGAAACTATCGAGGGACAGCCGACAAAGTGCCGCCTACGCTAGGAAACCGGAGTCGGTCTAGCGAGGGACAGACGCGCGTTGCGCCCAATTCCAGGCGGTCGCGACGATGTCATGCAGGGCATGTTTGGCCTTCCATTGCAGAAGTTGCTGCGCGCGCGAAGGGTCGGCGACAAGAGCGGGAGGATCTCCCGGGCGACGGGGACCCATGACTCGCCGGACAGATTTTCCGGTGACCTGCTCGGCGGTGCGAATGATCTCGCGAACGGAACATCCCTGGCCGGTGCCGAGATTCACGGCAAACGATTCTGATCCGCCGACCAGGCGGCCCAATGCGATCGCGTGCGCTTCCGCCAGATCATTCACGTGAATGTAATCACGAATACAAGTTCCATCGGGCGTGGGGTAGTCATCGCCGAAGATTTGCAGCGGTGGATTCTGATCGCTCGTCGCTGCCAGAGCAAGGGGGATAAGGTGGGTTTCGGGATTGTGGAGCTCGCCGATTTCACCACTCTCATCCGCACCGGCCGCATTAAAGTAGCGCAACGCAGCGAAGCGAAGTCCGTAGGCGCGAGCGTAGGCCTCGAGCGCGTACTCAAAGAAGAGCTTCGAAACGCCGTATGGATTGATGGGCTGACGAGGCGTGGCTTCGGTGATGGGAACCTTGGCGGGAACTCCGTAGACGGCGCAGGTGGATGAAAAAACGAAGGCCTTGATGCCGACATCGACCGCGGTATTGAGGAGATTCAACCCGGACTCGACGTTGTTGTGAAAGTATTTTCGCGGGTTCGTGACCGACTCGCCCACGTAGGCGTAGGCGGCGAAATGCATCACGGCGTCCACTCGTTGCAGAATCGGCTTCACGCGCGCGACATCGCCCAGATCGCCGCGAATCAGTTCGAAACCTTTCGCCAGGAAATCGAAGCCGGTGGAAAGATCGTCGAAGATCACAACTTCATGCCCATGGTTGCGCAGCACACGGGCGGCGTGACTGCCGATATATCCAGCGCCGCCGATAACGAGGACTTTCATAGTTTTTTGGCTGCAACGCAGGATTCGTTGCGTTGAACTATTTTCTCTGCTCGAGCTTTACCGACGCTTTGACGGGCTGACCGTCGCGCATCACGGTGACATCGACTACGTCTCCGACTTTGCTGCGCCGAAGCGCGTCGGTGAAGTCGTAGAGATTCTTGATGGGCTTATCGCCGAATTGCACGAGGATATCGCCGCCCTTGAAACCGGCCTTCGCGGCGGGAGATCCAGGTCTCACATCCGAGAACTTCACGCCGTTCTCCACCTGCCCAAAGTCGGGGATGGAACCGAAGTAGGGCCCATATCCGCCGCCGCTTCCTGCGAGCGGCTTGTCTTCCACCACCGTCACAAAGGTCGGGCGATCCGAGGCCGTTGCGAGTTCCAAGCCCGTCTTGCCGACAACGTCCACTAGCCGTGCTGCCGATTGGGAATCGATCTTGTCCCACGTATCTGACGGCTTGTGATAGTCCGAGTGCAGACCGGAAAAGAAAAACAGCACCGGAATGCGCTTCGTGACAAACGAAGTGTGATCGCTTGCCGAGTAGCCGCCGGGAGAATATTCAATCTTGAAGTTGGACCCCGATTGCGCTTGTTCGAGCAAGCTCTTGAGGGTGGAACCGGTACCGACGCCTCCAATGAAAACTTTGCCATCCTTGATACGTCCGATCATGTCCATGTTCAGCATGGCGACGGCTTTTTCGATGGGAAGCGTGGGATTCTGCACCCAATGCGCGGAGCCGAGCAGTCCCAATTCCTCGCCGGCAAACGAAGCGAAGAGAATACCGCGGAGAAGTTGTCCCTTCATGGGTGCGAAGAGCCGAGCGAGTTCGAGCACGCCAGCGGTGCCGGACGCGTTGTCGTCTGCGCCGGGATGAATCTGGCCGATCTGCGAAGGCGCTAACGAATCGGCGTTTCCATAGCCAAGATGATCGTAGTGAGCGCCGATGATCACATACTCATCGGTTTTTCCGGGGAGATACGCGAGGACATTGTTGACGGTGGCACGCGTGGTCTCAATATCGACGTTGATCGAAACATGAAGCTGTTCGGGGAAGACGAAGGATTGGGGTTTGGTCGAGTGATCGATCTGCAGTTGAACGTCAGCCAGAGACTTCCCTGCAGCTTTGAACCAATCGTTCAGGATCTGATTTTTTACCTGCACCAGCATGATGCCGGTGTTTCCGGGCCCGCTCACACTGCCAAAGCGAGTCAGGAGATCCTCTTCGCCGTCCCCGAGTTTGCCGTTGGCGAGAATGATCGCCTTCGCACCGTGATTGCGGGCGTTGATCGCTTTGGTGATGAGTGCAGCGTGCCGGGTCAACCCGGCATTTCCGCTCTTGGCCGCAAATCCGGCGGGTTCGTAGCGCAGCAGCACGACGATTTTGTCCTTCACGTCGATGCCGGCGTAGTCGTCATAGCCGAACTCTTCCGCGGTCGCGCCGAAACCGGCAAACACCAGAGGTGCACTCGCGGTGCCCGGAGAGGAAAAGCTGAAGGGGACGAACTCCTGATTCAGCTTGAGTTCGCTTTTTTGGCTCGCGTCGTCGACGGAGATACGGTTGTGGGACTTCAGCTTGGCTCCGGTGATAACGGAGAAGGGTTGAAAGAACGAATTCGTGCCTGCAGGCTGCAATCCCAGATGCTGATAACGCTTTTCGAGCAGAGAAGCGGCGCGAGAGATTCCCTTGGTGCCCGCACCGCGGCCTTCCATCGGAGGCGCGGTGAGAGACTTGATGTCATCCAGGTAGCGAACCGGGTCCGCGGCGCCGAGTGTTTGAGCAAGTGCGCCCGCGGCGAGAAGCAATGTAAGCAGGCCAAGGGAAATTGCGCGAATTGCTTTGTTGAGAATGCGGTGAATCTCGAATGAAGTTGTCATCATGAAAGAATCCGACTCGGCGAATGCTATTTGGCGGGCTTAGCAACTGTCAACGGAACGCACGCTTTGGAAAGGCGAGATCAAGGCCGTTCCGGCTGCGCGAGTCACGATAACCAGCGATCCACAAACTCCCACCAGATGAGGCGCAGCCACTCGTCCAGATTCGTTTTGGCCCATTGTCGATGGCGCCACCACCCATCCCCAAACTGACTTGCATCGTACGCAGCGGCAACATGGATTTCGGTGTTTGGAAGCAGATGACGAAAGACACTCCGGGCCCGACGGGTGTGGTAGTCAGACGTCACCAGCAAAATCGAACCTGCGCCCACGTTCTTTGCGCAGGCGGCCGATTCAACGGCCTCGGCCTTGGTAGATAGGCCGCGGATCGGGCAAACTGAGAGTTGGCCAGCCAGTGGCGAAGCGGCGGCCCATTTCTGCCCCAGCTCAACGTAGGTTGTGCCGTAAGCACTCGCGTTGCCTGGGACATCCAGAACAAGTTTCTTGGCGAGACTCTGCTGAAGGAGTTCCAGGGCACGAGCAGGACGCTGCTCGGTTTCGCCCGCCAAGACGACGATTACGTCGGCCTTCTGCGGTTCATCGACAACCAGAAATCGGTCTGATCGTGCTACGAGCCATACCACCAGCAACACCAGGATGACGATCCGAAGTCTGCGCATGAATGGTGGCGGTCTCCTTTACCTTGCCTGGAGCTCTTCCCTGCTTGTTCCAAACTGACACGCGCTCTCAGCGCGACTAGTTCGGACGCTGGAATTACAAAAGAAGAAAATCGGCACATGCTAGAATTCTTGAGGTTCTTCCGCCTTCAGAAATCATGACGACACCTACCGTTTCTTCTCTTTCTGCCGCATTAAAATCAAAAATTGGGAGTCGCGAGGCAAAGGTTGCTGTCATCGGCATGGGGTACGTCGGCTTGCCTTTGGCCCTTCTCTACACCGAACAGAAGTTTCAAGTAACCGGCTTCGATATCGATCAGCGAAAAGTAGATACGCTGAACGCAGGTGGTTCGTACATATTTCGAATCACGCCCACCGAAATTCAAGCGGCGCGCGGCGGCGGTCTAAAGGCCACATCCAATTACGGCCAGATTTCCGAGATGGACGCGGTGATTATCTGTGTTCCGACCCCTCTCAATGAATATCACGAGCCTGACCTGAGCTTCATCACCAACACCGCGCATGCGATTGCGCCTCATCTCCGCGCAGGGCAACTGGTCGTTCTGGAAAGCACTACCTATCCCGGCACGACCGAAGAGGTGCTGGTGCCGATTCTCGAGCGCGAGAATAAAAGCGGCGTTAAAGCGGCGCGGTCGGGGAGTCAATCGGAAAAAGAATTCTATGTAGCCTTCTCGCCAGAACGGGAAGATCCGGGAAACACCAGCGTAGCGCGTCGCGATATTCCCAAGGTAGTTGGTGGACTCGATCCGCAAGCCTCGGACCTCGCAGCGTCGCTCTACGGGGCGATTTTCAATCGTGTGGTTCGCGTGTCCTCGCCAGCAGCCGCCGAGATGACGAAGCTGCTGGAAAACATCTACCGCTGCGTGAACATCGCGCTCGTCAATGAACTGAAACTGTTGAGCCTGCGCATGGGACTGGACATCTGGGAGGTCATCGACGCGGCGGCTACGAAGCCATTCGGATTTCAGCCGTTTTATCCAGGCCCCGGTCTGGGCGGACATTGCATCCCAGTGGACCCGTTTTACTTGTCGTGGAAGGCGAAGGAATGGGATTTCCGTACCCGGTTTATCGAACTAGCGGGCGAGATCAACGTGGGTATGCCGTATCACGTGATTTCTTCGGTTGCAGGGGCCCTGAACCGCCAGAAGAAAGCACTGAATGGGTCCAAGGTATTAGTACTGGGCGTGGCTTACAAGCGGGACATTGATGATCTGCGCGAGTCTCCCGCGCTGACCATCATCGAATTGCTGCAAAAAGAGGGCGCCCTGCTGAGCTATCACGACCCCTACTTCCCGGTGATCGGAAAGGGTCGGAAGTACGATCTGCAGATGAAATGCTCCTCCCTCGACGACCTTGGCCAGTATGACTGCGTGCTGATCGTGACCGATCACTCTGATTACGACTACCGCAAGATTGTGAAAGAGGCCCAATTGGTGGTGGACTCACGGAACGCCACCAAGGGGATCGAAGACCCGAAGATCGTTCGTTGCTAATCTGGAAAGGTCAGCAGCTTACGGCGTTTTCGGCAGCAGGTCCGCTGCAACCGTTAGAGCCATCCTCTCGCCGTGAAAACGCGCCTTCCCCTTGGTTTACTGTTACGACAACGTGGCGGGGAAATGTTTTCAAAGAAGTTAAGCCCCTTAGCGGTATGAGGTCCTACCCAGAAGGTGTAAACTTTTGCCCCTTGAGCGCTGGACGAGCCTTTGCTCTCACGATTAGGATGTAAGCATCTACGGTGGAATTGTTTAGTTCTACTTCTTCAGGCCGAAAATGGCCTTCTGGTTGCAGCAAAAGGGGTCTGAAGCGGTAAACTTGACAGGATCGATCCTTCCCAGGTTTGCCTGTCGGATCGACCGCCACAATCCAGGAGATTTCCGACTCGGCAGCAGGCTCGACTGCCGGTCCCGCGAGTGCCTATGCTTTCCAACGCGCAATACGCTCCGTTCTCGCTTCTACCCGACTCCAGGCCACCTTGGAAGGAATTTGTTTTCAGTATGGTGACCCAGGGAGGAGCCATCGCGCTGTTGCTCTGGATTGGGATCTTCCGCCCGCAGATTCTGACGCCTCCAGCCCGCGACTATCACGCCATCGCTCTGGTGGATACGCCGCCGCCCGTGAACCACGAACCAGCGCCGATACGTGAGTTCAAGATACCCGACCCTGTGGCTCATCTGGACACGCCGATACCCGACAACTTGCGGCTGCCGGCGCCCACGCCTAAACCTCGTCCGCAAACGGAAGTGGCTGAGGCTCCGAGGGTGGAAATCCCAGCGACGAAACCCGATATCCCGCAAAGCGCTCCAGCCATTCCAAAGCGTCTCGTACAGACCAATGTGTTCTCGACTGGAAGCTCTGCAACGCCGACGATGGCGGCAGCGCCTTCAAAAGTTCAGACCGGCGGTTTTGGAGATCCCAACGGGGTTCCTGCCAAGGAAAACTCAAATGGCAAGCCGGCAACCATCGCGGCGCTGGGATCGTTTGACCTGCCGGCTGGCCCGGGTTACGGGAATGGAACCGGAGGTGCCAAAGGCGCACGTGGCGTCGTTGCCAGCACCGGGTTCGGGAACGGCGTCGCCACGGGCGATGGAAGCGGCCGGGTCAATACCTCGCGAGGGAACGGAGTCGTTCGTCAGGCTGGCTTTGGGGACGCGGACGCTGCCGCAGTTCAGCAAGTGCGGCCCAAAACTGCAGAGGTCGCACCAAAGGTTATTCCCGCCGAAATTCTTTCGAAACCAACCCCGGCTTACACCGACGAGGCACGACGGCTGCGGGTTGAAGGTGAAGTGCTGCTCGAAGTGGTGCTCGAGGCTTCGGGTCACCTGAAAGTAGTTCGCGTTGTGCGTGGGTTGGGTCATGGGCTCGACGAGTCTGCGGTTCGAGCTGCGGAACAAATCAACTTCAAACCGGCGTTGCGGGATGGCCAGCCTGCAGACTCGACCGCCGTGTTGCACATCATTTTCCAGTTGGCCTGAAGCAGCTCGCTTCAGCAAAGGGGTCTAATGCGCAGTTTCAGGTTGCTCTTGCTCTCGTTGATTTTGGTGGTGAGTTTCGTGGCGACAGTCAACGCCCAGGACTCCACTTCCCCAGCATCAGACGGTTCCTCGGCTGCCACGGTAGTTCAGCTGCCCGCAGCAATGGCGCAGCCTGCGCCCGGTTCTTTCGATCAAGTCATGGACAGAGTGGTCGAGCGCGAGCACTTCTTTGTGGCGCAGATGCGACACTCCCATCCGCTGGTGGAAACCTATATCCAGAACATGAAGACCGACAAGGAAATGGGTGCGACCCCTGTAAATGATCACTATTTCCTGGGCCGACTAGACATTAGCGAGGGGGCGGACGATCGTTTGTTCGTCGGGCAACCAGGGTTTGGCAGGCACATGCTCGAGAGCATAACCAGCCTCTACTCGTTGCACTTCGTTCCCCTGGGATTTGCACGGATGGTGCTTCTGGACGAAGACTTCCAGAAGAGGTATTACAAGGTTACGTTTGTTCGCAGGGAGTTTTTGGGCGAGTTGCGTTGTCTGGTAATCGACGTTCAACCGAGAGAGGGTACGAAGCGAGCCGGGTTCCTTGGCCGGATCTGGGTTGAAGACCAGGATTACAACATCGTCCGCTATAACGGAACGTACTCCCCGCAACCGCGGAACGGCTTCTATCTGCATTTCGACGCGTGGCGGCTGAATCTTCGCCCGGGAGTGTGGCTACCCTCCTACATTTACAGTGAAGAATCGGATCTGAAATATCGAATGTCGCAAAATCTCCATTTCAAGGCGCAAACGCGGCTGTGGGGATACGACGTGAAGAATCTCGGACGCACCGATGAGTTCACTTCGATTCAAATCGATTCGCCACAAACCGTGAAAGATCAAAGCGAAGCCGCTCAGGACGCGACTCCAGTTGAAGCAGAACGCATGTGGCAACGGCAGGCGGAAGATAACACGGTCGAGCGTCTGCAGAAAATTGGACTGCTCGCGCCCAGCGGTGACGTGGACAAGGTGTTGACGACGGTCGTCAACAACCTGATTGTGACTAACAACCTCGACGTTCAGCCCGAGGTGCGGGCCAGGGTTCTGCTTACCTCTCCGCTTGAGTCCTTCACGATCGGGCATACGATCGTCGTGAGCAAGGGACTACTGGATGTCCTACCAGATGAGGCTTCGCTGGCAATGGTGCTGGCACGGGAGCTCAGCCATATCGCGCTGGGACATCAAATGGACACCAAATTCGCTTTCAACGACCGGATGTTTTTCGCTGACGAAGATACGTTTTCGACTATGAACTTCAAGCGAAGCAGCCTGGATGAAGAGGAAGCGGACAAGAAGGCCATCGAAATTCTGGCGAACTCGCCTTACAAGGACAAGCTGGGCAACGCCGGACTGTTTCTGAAAGCGCTGCAGGCGCGGGCGCCCGAACTGAAGAACCTGATACGGGCGCGACTGGGAGATGGACTGGTGAACGGGAAAACCTTGCGCATGTCGGCGCTGTTAAACGGTGCGCCGCAACTCGACGAGCGAAAGAAAGATCAGATCGCCGCACTTCCGCTGGGAGGACGTATCAAAGTGGATCCGTGGAGCAACGAGGCGGTGATGGCCAAGACGAAGCCAGTCGCGCTTCTATCGGCGCGCGAAAAGATGCCTTTCGAAGTGACGCCTTTCTTTCCTTACCTGACAAGAACGGCTTCGAACGGAGGAGAGCGAGTCGCGTCGACGGCGCAGAGTCCGGCGGCGAAATAGCAACAGAATGGAAGGCTGGATTCGCTAGGAACGGACGAGTTCAGAGCAAGGGCTGCAAACCGGCGGTCGAGGGTTTACCGATAGTCTGAAGTAGCGTCTCGCATTCTTTACTGCCAACAGAAGGTAGCGCGAACGCTCCTTCGCTATTGAATCGCGCTTCCCACTTGCGAGAAGACAGTGTTGGCGTTGGATCCGATCAGCCGAATCGTTCCGACAACGATCACAAGAATCACTGCTAGCATAACTGCATACTCAGCGATATCCTGTCCGGACTCTTCGGACCACAACTGACGTAAGAACTTCATTTCGGGCTCCCTCCCTAAAACGGGTAAAACAACCAGTGTCCGCGAAGACAAAAGTCTTCCTACTCCGAGATGCAAACTTTTGCCTAGATACTCACATCAATGGTAGTTTTTCGTGCCAAGGTCGCCAATAGCACCTAAGTGACCCGGCATGGCACGAAAGTGCCATGCGGTGCGGCGAGACGAATCCATGAATAACCCCTTTTAATTGATACCTTTAAGGGGCAACCCTTGATTCACGGCGAAAAGCGCTAATTCGAGGCGGGTGGATACCCCGAGCTTGTCAAAGATGTTGCTGAGGTGGTGTTTCACGGTGTCTTCGCTGATCTTGAAGTATTCCGCGATTTCCTTGTTGGAGAACCCAGCGACCACGGCAGAGACGATTTCAAGTTCTCTGGGTGTCAATCCGAATTTCTTCTGACGCGACTCTTCCCCGGAAGACTGAACCAGCGTGCGCAGGTACTGAACCAGATTCGAAACGCTCTCACGGCCGACCCAGTACTCGCCGGTCATCACCGTATGAATGCTCTTGAGCAAGA
>Ga0210405_10002392_pt1 | contig 19571 bp, 20 predicted proteins | sample IncBWH11MmetaG_FD_155492 | JGI IMG/M metagenome (GOLD analysis project Ga0210405, IMG submission 155492) | Forest soil microbial communities from Barre Woods Harvard Forest LTER site, Petersham, Massachusetts, United States - Inc-BW-H-11-M | ecosystem: Environmental > Terrestrial > Soil >... | reverse complement strand
GTTTTTCTCGTCCGGCCTGGTATTTTTTTCTTCCTGGGCGCGTCCCTGTTCTTGCTTCACCGGCTTTTCAGGCTGCGCTTTCTTTTCTTTTTCCTCAGGCTTGGCTTTCTCTTCTTCCTTCTGTTCGTGCTGCTCCTGTTGTGCATACACCGGAGCGACGATGGTGAGTGACAGCACTGCTGTGCCGATCGCTGAAAGTAGTCTCATAATTGTTCCTCCATTACTGGGTGTGGACGCGGGCAGATCGCCCGCGTCCAGCCTGCTTTAGCGCAAGCTTCCTGTCGTTGCGTTCGCGGGGGTGCCAATCGCCTCGCCGGAGACGAGGAGTTCCACGCGCCGGTTCTGCTGGCGGCCCGCAGAGTTATCGTTGGAAGCCACCGGCAAGGTATTGCCGAAGCCTTTGGATGAAACCGAGCCGCTGGCCACGCCTTGCTGTACGAGATAATCGCGCACCGAGCCAGCGCGATTTTCAGACAGAGTCTGATTCATGACATCGCCGCCGACGTTATCCGTATAGCCGCCGACTTCGATGTTGAGTCCCGGATAGGCGAGCAGAATGCCCGCGACTTTCGCCAGCTTCTCCCGTGCTCCCGGCTTTAAGGAAAATTTCCCCGTGTCAAACAGAACGTCGGACATGCTGACGATCAGACCACGCGCACTTTCGCGGGTCTGAAGAATGGAATTCAGCTGCTCGGACAATTTCGCGCGCATGGCAGCTTTGTCGGTATCCGCTTGTTGTGCGTTCAACTGCGCCTGCTGTGCGGCGGCGCGGGATCGGTCCGCATCGGCCTGAGCCGCTGAAAGGGCGGTCGCGGATGCAGCCTGGCTGTTTGCCATATCGGCGTTGGCTTTCGCGGCGGCAGCTTGCGCGTCCATCGCGTCGTTGCGGGCTTTTGCCGCGTCGGACTCAGCCTGCGCCTTGTCCGCTTGAGCAACCGCCGTATCGGACTGCGCTTGTTCCTTCTGTCGACGTGCGTCATCGGCTTGCTGTCGCGACTGCGCCTGCGCGTCTGCTGAGTCCTGGCGTTCGTTGGCCAGGCGCACTTCGTCCATCTTTTTGACAGCGATGGCGCGGGCATCTTCCGCGGTCTGCACAGCTTCGCGGGAGACCGCAATCAGCGGCTTCCGGTCGATGTGCTTTCTCGTGGCGTATTCGTCCGCGTGATTCATCAGTTCCATCGCATGTTGATAGCTGCCGGTGGCGTATTGCTCCGCACCTTCGGATTGAGCGATGCGCACCGCATTCCTCGCTTCGAAGAATTCCAACGGCAGGTTCGCGTTCAGGACCACGGGATCGAACTTGTAGCCGGTGGGGATATACCCGCCGCGTTCCATCAGCTCATATTTGGCATTCACGGCTTCGGTCGTACCCTTGGTGTCTTCGCGCACTACGTTCTCGAGCACCACCACATTGCTGGGCTGACGAACCGCATAATACGGCTCCGCCGTCACGATCAGCGCGAAGGCCTGAAGGTCGGTGGTGACGTTGAGCTTGCTGCGGTGGTTTCCGCCGACCAGCACTTCGCCAAGATTTACGGCGCGGCCTTCGGGTGAAATTGCCCACAGGACGTAGGTCAGATATTCATTGCCGAACGTTGTCGGCTTCTGTAGATCGCCAAATTCCGCTTCAATCGCAATGGATCCGCGCTTACTGTTCACTTCGGCTACGCCATTCGCGGAAGGCATCAACGTGGTGCCCACGAAATCCAGTTTCGACGATCCGCTGCGGTGCTTGTAGTTCACTGCCTGCACGCTGCGGCTGATCACAACGATGCGGAACGTTGGGGTCGAATTCGAACTATCGACTGCGACCATGGTTTGAGAATTGCTCTGAGCTACTGCTGGCAAACTCAGCGCGACTGCGACAGCTAACAACAGTTTTGACTTCACACGATCTCCTTGTGGCAGGTATCTGCCGTGTTGCGTTTCAAATTTCAGACTTATTGGGGATCTCGCGGCTGGCGCCGCATCTCACCCTCTTCCGATACGGATATGGGAAAGCGAATGAAACAGACCAAAGACATTCAACAGCCACAGAACCACGGCAATGACCACAACGCCGTTCAAAATTGACTTGATCGATGACTGCATGGGGATGAACCTGTTCACCAGCCACAGAAGAACGCCCACCACAATCAGAACTTCCAGGAGTTGAATTAAAGGCATGTCTTTTTACCTTCCTTCTTTCGTGAGCTAACGCCTACCAAGTCGGCGGGAGGGTCGCCCATTGCCAATGCTTCGAGTGCTTAGGGTCGAATCGTGTCCGCCACAGGTTCGTGGCATTTACACGGATGGAGAGCTGACGCTGGATGTGGCCGCCTTCGAAAGCGGCCTGGTAAGAGAGCTGCGAATCAGCATCCGCCGCTCGGTCTTCACACTCAGAGATTTAAGGATGGCAGGTGCAGTCTTCGGCGTCTGAGCAAGATAGCTCACATGCGGAGATTAAAATCACCAAAGCTCTCAGTTGGGCTGCGAAATGTGGAGCTATGCGAACCGGCAAAGCGCGCGCTTTTTGATCACAGATCCTGCGCTCGCTGCCTCCGCTCGCAGTTTCCATTCTCATCGAGCCAGCGGAGTAGAGAGCGCACGCTAGCCCGAGCCAAAGCGATGGCGCAGTCCGCTGCTCCGTAATAGATGTTGAGCGTGTCGCCATCGGGAGCCATCGTGTACCCGCAGGGAAACACGACATCGTCGACGTCGCCGTGGACTTCGTACTCCGCCTCCGGACCAAATATCCACGAATCGCCGCGCAGCAGGCACTTCGCGGGATTGCCAAGATCGAATAGCGCCAACCCTAAGCGATACAAACAGCCGGATGGCGTATGCCGAACGCCGTGATAGATCACCAACCATCCCCGAGAGGTCTCGATCGGCGGGGGCGAAAGGCCAATCTTGTTAGCGTCCCACCAGGCGCCGCGGCGTGCTTCCAGCATGAGCCGGTGTCGGCCCCAATGGCGCAAGTCCGGCGAATAAGAAATCCAGATGTGCGCTCCGAGGTTGGTTGCGGGACGATGAATCAGCGCCCAGTATCCATCGATTCTCCACGGCAATAAGGCCGAGTCTTTGTCGTCGGGCGGCATGATCACGCCATAACGTTCAAACGTTCGGAAGTCTTTAGTAAGAGCCAGAGACACACCCGGCCCACCGCGCGAATAGGACGTGTAAGTAATTACGTACTGCTGCAGCTCGGGCACGAAAGTGATCCGCGGATCTTCGATACCCCAGATCTCCTCCGGGAAATTTTGCGGGTCGGGCATCATCGTCGGTTCGCGATCGATCTCCCATCCATCAACTCCATTGACCGAGCGCGCCACGCACAGATGAGAGAGCCCGCGGCGGTCTTCCACGCGGCACAACAACAAGGTTGTGCCATCCGCCAACAGCGTCGCCCCAGCGTTAAAAACGCTGTTGATCGGGTAGGGCCAGTCTTTCTTGGTCAAGATCGGGTTCGAGGGATCGCGAACCAGAAGTGGCTCGAAGCCCGTACTCAAGATGCTCACAGGTTTCTCTACGGGGATGGTCAAGACGAAATCTCCTTTGCCTCAGTCTTGCAGCGCACGCATTTCGAGCAGCGCCATCAAGAACGATAGCGTCGACTCCGCACCTTGATTTTCGTTGGCGCGATCGGGATGAAGCCCGTCGCGGCAGCCGCCAGTTTCGGGATCATACAGCGAAATCTGTAGATCGTTGTCGCCGAGGAACCAGTTGAAGGCCGACCATGCTGTCGAGCGCCAGCAGGGGTCAGCGGTCACACGGTAAGCTTGCAAGCACGCAGAAACCGCGCCCGCGGCTTCAACCGGCTGTTGATCGAAGCGAGCCTTGTCGCCATCCTGGCGGTAGAAACCCTGCGAGCCGATCGGTACAAAATGGCCGCTAGCCTCGCAACGCTGCGTTTCCATCAGCCAATCCAGCGCTTCCAGGCCGGCGGAAACCATGTCCTCGTTCCCGGATGCCGAGCCTACGACGATCAAGGCTTGGGGAAGCCTGGCGTTGCCGTAGGCAACCACATTCTCAAACCATTTCCAGTCGGAACGCCGGATCGATTCATACATATCGAGCAGTCTCTTGGCCAACGCGAATCGAACGTGTTGGGCGTCGCGATCCCCGGGATAGGAGTGGAGGTATTCTTGAATTCCGAGCAAGGCGTAGGCGCAAGCGCGAGGACTGTAGAATTCGAGAACCGCGGGCAGCGAGAATTCGAACAGTCGGCCGGCAGCGCCACACAATCCGTGACTCGTGGAACGAGCCAGGACGGTTCCCAGCGCCCACAGGGCTCGCCCATGAGCATCCTCCGATCCCTGCTCTTCCATCCAGCTGTGGTCGTACCCCATGAAATTTCTGAACCTCTTCTTCTTGGGGTTGAAAGCGTGCAGAAGGAAAGCCAGATAGCGGAATGGCCAATCGGGATTCAGCGCTTCGGAATTTTCGGCTCGCTCGCCAGGCAGCGGTTCGTCGCTCAGTCGTTTGTCTTTCAGTCGTTTGTGCTTCAGTTGCTGCAGCAACACCGTAAATATCAGCGCACGAGCGTTATCGTCCGTGGTATATCCCTCGGTGCGATTGGGAATCGTGAAGATGGCGTGCTGCAATATTCCGGTATCGTCGGTCAGCGCATTGACGTGATCCAGTCTTAACTCAGGCAGCTGATTCGACGTGTCCTTGCTCGCGTGGGCCGAGAACTGCACTCGAGGGGACACCATGCGATCGCTGCGCGCGCGCGAAAAACTCTCCATGTAACCCTGCGCCACTCGCTTCCAGACCATCTCGCGCGCGAACAAATAAGCGCGTTTCCGCATGGCATGGCGTATCGCCGGAGTGTCCAGAAGTTCGATTGTCTTTTGTGCGATGGCGCCGGGATTTTGGAATGGCACCAGCGCGCCCCGGCGATCGTCTAGCAACTCCAGAGCGTGCCAATAGGGAGTCGAGATAATCGCCTTGCCAGCTCCCAGCGCATACGCCAGTGTTCCGGAAACGACCTGCGCTTCGTGGCGGTAGGGAGTGATATAGATGTCGGCTGCGCCGATGACCTCGGCCATTTCCTCAGGGCTGGCGAAGCGGTTGTGAAAGATTACCTGCGATTCGACTCCCACTTCCTTCGATAGCGCCTCTAGGCTATCCCGATACTTGTCACCCTCGCGACGAAGGATGTGAGGATGAGTCGCACCCGCTACGATGTAGACCACGTTCTTATGCCTGGACAGAATTTGCGGCAGCGCCTGGATCACGTTCTCAATCCCCTTGTTCGGTGAGAGCAAGCCGAACGTCAGCAGCACCGCCTTCCCTTCCACGCTGAATCGGTCTTTGTGAAAATTTGGGTCGAGAAAAGGAAGATCCGGAACGCCGTGCGGAACCATATCGATCTTGCTGCCCGGAACCTTGAAAATTTCTTGCAGAAACTGCGAAGACAGCTGGCTCATCACGATCAGGCGATCCGACAACTCCGCAATCTCTTGCATCACTGCCATCTGAGCGGGGTCGGGTTCGCGAAGTACCGTGTGCAGCGTGGTCACCAGGGGCATCTTCAGGGCGCGCAACAGATGCAGAATGTGGCCTCCCGCCGGCCCGCCGAAGATTCCATATTCATGCTGCAGGCACACCATGTCGATGTTGTTGAAGTTCAGAAATTCAGCCGCGGCCCCGTACGAGGTCAGATCGTCCTGCGTGAGCGCCCATCGCACGCGCGCGGGATAGTCGTATCCCTCGCTGGTATCGTTCACTGGCATCGCCGTGAGCCGGGCTGTCCCGTATTCGGCGACGATGGCCTCGCACAGGTCGGTGGTGAACGTAGCGATGCCGCAGTGGCGAGGAAGATAGTTGCCGATAACCGCGATCCGGCTGGGAAGAGACGCCTTGGGTTGGGAGCGCGCGCGGAGGGTTGAAATTTTCTCCCTCGCCAGTGGGAGGCGATTGACGATTTCTAGGATTCGATTTGGAAGGACTGTGTTTGGTATGGCCATTCTTCCTGCTTCTGGTGAGAACAATTGCGGCGTGAGGCCTTCCAAAGGGCGCTCCAGCGAGCAATGAGAGTGGATTGAAGTTTTCCTATTGCCAGTATTTAACGAAAGTGGAGTTGGGGACTGTTCACTATTGACCATTCTCTGGTTGGGCAATGCTGCAATATCGAGCGATGAAGGCGAAACAAAAGGACATCTTGACCGTTCGATGCCCCACGTGTGGCGCGAAGCCGGGCGAAAAGTGCGAGCTTAGCACGGGGCTGCCGCGCACAAACCCGCATAGAGACCGGCGCTTAGAGGCATCAGAAAAGTAGCTGGCCCAAAACTGATCTGGCCCGCCTTCAACCGCGAGACGAACCAGCGCCGGGATTTAGGGTTAGGCAGGCCCGGCGAAGATTGAACCGACGCAGTCGGAGTTAGGTGTTGCTATCGGCTTAGCCGAACTCAGCCTCTAGCCCATTCTGCGTTGTCCCGGGATGCTCGTCGCGACTCGGCGCTATCCAGACAGCAACTTTGTTGCACATGGCGCGAGTGCGCTGAGACGGTTACGTACGGCATTCCCAGAAAATGGCCGGCCACGATTTCAGTGACCTCAATGCCATTAAAGTGTTGCAGCTTTACCTTGGCCAAGATCCGCTGCAATGCACTTTGCATCTTCGTCGCTCCAAGCGCGCCAAAGAACCTCACCTTAACTTCTGCCGCCATGAAAAAGAAGTTCCATCCCGCCGCATGGATCTTCCGGTCCAAAGAGATGCCATCCAACATCTTGACCTGGCTCCAGCTTTCCGAGCAGGGCTCACTCTCCAGCTGAAAAAATTGTGCCATCCCCGGCCATTCCCTTAACAGCACCGTGCCGACTCGAACACCAGGTAACATAAAGCTCTCCCAGAAAACACCGCAAACGACGTGTCATGCCCTTAACCAATCCTTTAGTTTCACCCAGCTCTCGCCGATGTACTGTGCAGAAAAGCTCACTTTGCAGATAATTTAATTGTTACGGTTTATGGGATTCCGAACCCTATTTCGCAGACTATACTCTACTAACGATGAGCCCCACGGTAGCAGCCAAGAAGAATGTCATTTTCGACTCCGATACTTTCCTCGCGACGATTGGCGATGGCAGAAAGATACTGTCTGTTGAGAAAAAGCAAATGATATTTGCGCAAGGGGACAAGGCGGACGCCATCTTCTATGTTCAAAAAGGCAAAGTGCGGCTCACCGTCGTATCGAAGATAGGTAAGGAAGCCACGATCGGGCTCGTGAGTCAAGGGAACTTTTTTGGGGAAGGTTCACTCGCAGGACAGCTTCTTCGCATGGGCTCCGCAGCGGCGATGACCGATTGCGAGATCCTACGGGTTGACAAACAAACGATGATGGATGCGCTGCACCGCGAACCCGCGCTTTCCGAGATGTTTGTGGCGTATCTGCTCGCTCGGAATATCCGTTACGAAGAAGATCTCGTGGACCAACTGTTCAACTCCAGCGAAAAGAGGCTAGCCCGCGTCCTTCTATTACTCGCTCATTTCGGCAAAGAGGGCATTCCCGAAACCGTGGTGCCCAAAATCAGCCAGGAAACTTTGGCCGAGATGGTTGGCACCACTCGTTCTCGCGTCAGCTTCTTCATGAACCGGTTCAGAAAGCTGGGCTTTATTCACTACGCCGGCGGTGCAGAAGGCGCTTTGCAGGTCCACAGCTCTCTGCTCAATGTAGTTCTGCACGACTAGACTTCCGCACACTGCAACGCAGGTGAACCTGGCTCTCTTACACCTTCTCCTCTAGCTCACGGGAACTCTTTTGGTATGTTTGCAGCTCGCTTCTGCGTGGAGCTGCGTAAGCTGCCGGGACGCGTGTCTCGGTCTGCTTTCTTCTGATCAATAGTGCTCACTTGGGGAAAATCGTCTGAATGCAGCCGTGTGAGCAATTGTGAACAGCCAACGGAACGGGAAAGGGAGATTATGAGGAACACTAAGAAAAACTGGTGTCATCCCACCGCTCCTAGGAGGACATATGTGGATTCTTTCAAAGCACGCCCGACAAATAGCACTGGCCCAAGCTGAACTTGAATCGTTAATCGTGCATCGCACGGCAGAGCTGCAAAACCTATCGCAGCGGCTGCTTCAGGTGCAGGATGAGGAGAGGCGGAAAATAGCCCGCGACCTGCACGACACCACAGGCCAAACCCTGGCCGCGCTGAAAATGAGCATTTCGTACCTCCAGGAGAGCTGCAAACAAAACTCGGCGGCGCTAGCGGCTGCTTCGGACATTGAACAACTGGCTGATCAGGCCATCGAAGAAATTCGAACGACGACATACCTGCTGCATCCACCATTGTTGGATGAGGTAGGCTTTGCTTGTGCTGCCGAGTGGTACATCGACGGATTCGCCAAGCGGAGCGGAATTAAGGTAAAGGCGGACATCGCGAACTCGCGTGAACGCCTGCCGAAGAGGATGGAGATCGCTCTCTTCCGTGTGCTACAGGAGAGCTTGACCAATGTACATCGCCACTCCAAAGCTTCGGATGCCAGCGTCCGTTTTCAACACCAACCCGAGGCTGTGATCCTAGAGGTACAAGATTTCGGGCAAGGCATACCATCAGAGCGGTTAAGCGGCCTGCGGCAGGCGAGTGCAGAAATGGGAGTCGGCCTTGCTGGAATGCGCGAGCGACTGCATGAACTGAACGGGAAGCTTGAAATAGAGTCGGATGATAACGGAACGAGCATGCGGGCCGTAATTCCGCTCTATGCAATTACTCAATTTCAGGGGGCAGATTGCGGGCAAATCGCGGCCTCCGGGTAGGATCGCTAATAATGGGTCGGCGCGAATCGACCGACTCGTCGCCATCGGTCGGACTACGCTTGTTCCTTAACTGACATGGGGCGGCTCTGCAGGAAGTTGATGATCAGTGCGCTATTTATTTGCAGGCCACCGTTGTAGCTGACGAAGCCCTTCTTCCTGAACCCGCTCATAAATTTGCTTACCCTTGCGCGGGTGGTCCCAACCATCTCCGCCAGGGTTGATTGACTTACTTTCAAGGGATACTCGGGCTTTGATTCCTTGGTTATTTGCGCAAACAACAAGAGAACCCGCGCGAGTCGCCTTTCACTGAAATTGAAGAATTGATCTACCAGGTCCTCCTCGATTCGAATAATCCGGGAGAGCAGATATTCAACAAAAAATGCCGCAAACTGCGAGTCGCGCTCGAGCGTGCGAATCGTGCTCTGCTTTCGCAGGCGAATGATATTGGACGGCCCAATTGATCTCGCCGTACAAATCCGCAGAGATTGCCCTCCCAGGCAGCCTTCGCCAAAAAAGCTGCCTGGCTGCAGGAATGCGATTATAGCTTTCTTGCGACGAGTGGAAACAGCCGTGAGCTTTACCGTGCCACTCTGAACGTAGAAAACAGCATCGGCTGTATCGCCCTGCGAAAAGATGACTTCTTTATCTTTGTAGTCGTGAACCGTCATCCCGGCATGGAATTTCTTGCGGAAAACTGCGGGACTGAAACGGGGGGTACGTTTACTTGCCATTCGGGAAAGGGCAATCGTACCCACGAGGGGCCAAACTCGTCTAGATGTTCAAAATTGAACATCACGGCCACGATTCTGGACGGGATGGTAAGGCACGCGGAACTATCCGATGCCGCTTCCCTTAGAAAATTCCGCAGCCTATTCGGTTGCTCCCGTATCCTTGGGCGGGGCGGCGCGCCAGACGTACATGTATTTCTCGTCGCTCGACGTTTCCACCGGGATGTTTCTCGCGCGCGTTACGCGGTTCAAAGCAGAGCGGAGATTCTGCATCTTCTCCCCATCCAAACTGCTCAACGGAATCTTGATCGCTTGCCGGGCGTTCAGTTTTGAAAGGTCAGACAGAATGTCCGCCACCGCCTTCCGATGTTTTCCCTTACGACCCTGCGGAACATCGGACCGATTCATCGACTCATAGTGGGCGCCGTTTCCGTTTCCATTGCGTCCCATTGGTGGCCTCCCTCAACGCGTAATCCTACCCGTACCCGCACAATCGTACTGCAAAGAATCGTAATCCTGCAAGTAAAAATCCTAAGCAAGCGCAGGCAATCTGACGTCTAGACGTACAACAACGTTATTATTTTCAATGAGATGTGCACTATTGCACTGCTCGCCTCGCGCTAAGACCTGCTAAGAGTTGACGCGCATGGTTTGGGCTGCGCTAGCATGAGTGCTGGTTTGGGTGACTGAGACGCTCAGGAAATACCGAGGCCGTAAGCAATCGTCCTAGCGCTCTCTTGAGGGGGCACCCAACCATGTCTCCTGCCGCAATAGCTAACAAGAAGCGTGAATTCGACCCTAATATGTTTCTGGCGACGATTGGCGTCGGCAGGAAGATCTTGGCTGTTCAGAAAAAGCAATCGATCTTCATACAAGGCGATGTCGCGGATGCTATCTTCTATATCCAGAAGGGCAAAGTGAAGCTAACCGTCGTATCCAAGGCCGGCAAGGAAGCGACGATCGGAATATTAAATGAGCGGAATTTTTTCGGCGAAGGCGCGCTGGCCGGTCAGCTTATACGTATGGGCTCCGCAGCTGCAATGACGGATTGCGAGCTTCTACGCGTGGACAAGAGGGCAATGATGGATGCACTTCACCGCGAACACGCATTCTCCGACATGTTTGTGGCGCATTTGCTGGCGCGGAACATCCGCTACGAAGAGGACCTGGTCGACCATCTGTTCAACTCCAGCGAAAAGAGACTGGCCCGTCTGCTTCTATTGCTCGCTCACTTCGGCAAGGAGGGCATTCCTGAAACCGTAGTCCCCAAGATCGATCAGGAAACGCTCGCCGAAATGATAGGCACGACTCGATCGCGAGTGAGCTTTTTTATGAACCGGTTCAGGAAATTGGGTTTCATTCACTATAACGGAGGCCTGCAGGTCCATAGTTCACTGCTCAATGTGGTTCTGCACGACTGAGCGCCTCCACAGGTGGGGTCGTCATATGATCCGACCTGCGGGCGCTTACTGGATCCCATTCGATTGGCAACAAATGACGGACACATTCGGGTTCGGTTGGCCCGGTCTGCCGATGACCGCACGACAGGCATATTGCTCCCACCTGCCTGAGGCCAGTCTCTTTCGATATTTCATTCTCGCGGACCGCAACTGCTCCTGCGATCACCGGACCGGCACACAGGTCACAAGCATACGCGGACAAGTGAAGATATTGTTTTCTCATGAATCCCTTCCACCGTAAAACATCTGTCACATCGTAAGCTTTCGAGGATGGGGGTTCTGGTCAGAATCGCTCGCTTTCTGAAGACTCCCAGAACAACGAGAAAAATGTTTGTAGCTAAACTCGACACTCTGAGATCGCAAGTACGATCGATTCCCGATTCAGTCGATTTTTGACGCGGAAAACCATCAACCGAGCACAATTGACCATCTATCAAACGCGTCCTGTCGAATAATGGTAGTTGTGAAAACTGAAGAACTCACACTGCGACATATCCTATCGGTCCGCTGCCCCATGTGCCGGGCTAAACCGAAGGAACCGTGCACGCTGACCACGGGACATCCGTGCGTCAAAACGCATCTCGCCCGAACGCTGGCCGCCGCCAAAGTTCCCCGCCCGGACAACTTTGGCCGGGCCACTCTGCGATCCCTAGCAACCGGTGCCCTCCGCGGTCTTCGCGTACTTTTCCCACGCTCGTAAAATCGATTGCTGAAATCCTGCCTGTGCGCTGTCTCCAAAAAACGCCGCTACACTGCACGTCGCCCACCTAGCAGATTAATAACGAGAACCACCAACGCCACCACCAGCAGCAAGTGGATCAGGCCACCCGCCACATGAAGGCTGAAACCGAGCAGCCAAAGAATCAGAAGTACTACGAAAATTGTCCAAAGCATATTCGTTCTCCTTATGCTAATTTCCAGTCATTGAAGTCTTGCCTTCTTGCTCACTAAGCGTTTCCGAACGCCTTTCCACACTCCAAACAACATCGTCCCGAACGCGGTGTAATCAGATTGCAGAACGGACACATCCTTTGTGACCCAACCTTTTGAGTTGTAGGCCTAACGGACGCGCTTACCCTCGAGAATGAATTAGTGATGATCGCGAGCCTTCTGCGAAAACGATCGCGGAACCCACCCATCGCCATCGATTCACCCACACCCTTTCTGTCCTTCTAACATGACAGGCAAAAGGCTGAGATGCTGTGCAGGATTGCTCACAATTACCGGAACTTCGCGGGTACCGTGAAGCTCGGAGAGCTGTTAAAGCACATAGAAGTGAGCAATTTAGATCAGCTATCGTCTCGAGGTTGAGCGATCATGCTGGTAGAGACGAGCACATCTTCTCTCTCTTTCAGGTCCTCTGAAACTAAGTCAGCCCATCTGAAGTTTTCTCTCCTTAGTTCCACAGCTCTGAAAGGAATCATTCATGAAAAAGACAATCTCACTGTTGTTGATGGGCCTGATTGGCATGGTTGGAACTTACGCATTTGCCGGCTCGGACCGGGAAGATACCGTTGACCGCATGCAGAAATCCGTAGAGGTTCTTCAGTCCATCATGTCAACCCCGGACAAAGGCATTCCTGAGGAAGTGTTGAACGGCGCAAAATGTATCGTCGTAGTGCCGAACCTGCTCAAGGGTGGCTTCATCTTTGGTGGCAAGCATGGACGCGGCGTGGCCACTTGCCGCACCGCAGAAGGCTGGAGCGCTCCCGCATTCGTCTCGGTTGGCGGCGGAAGCTGGGGATTGCAGATCGGTGTTGAAGGTGTGGACCTGGTCATGCTGGTCATGAACGATCGCGGCCTGCAGCATCTGCTTTCGACCAAGTTCGAACTCACCGGTGAAGGATCAGTGGCAGCGGGCCCGGTCGGCCGTCACACTTCTGCCGGAACTGACATCTTGATGAATACGGAAGTGTTGACCTACTCGCGCTCGAAAGGCATATTTGCCGGCTTGACCTTGGAAGGTGCGGTCATCGAGCAGGACAACGACTCGACTCGCGCCATTTACGGCCACCACATGATGTTCCGCAACATTCTTTCGGGCAAGGCATCGACTCCCGCGAGCGGGCAGGCATTTGTGCATGCTGTCTCCGTAGCAGGACACCAGTCTCACGTCGCCGAGGCGAGAGAAGACGACAAGCAGTAGTCGGAGCAGAAGGCTGACTACTTATCGGATTTGTAGCTGGCCGGAGCCGCGCAGGCTTCCGGTCAGCCTTCTTTTATATTCCTCTGCGTGATTGGTCGCTTAGGGGCTTCAGGTGCTGCCGTAGCCAATCGACGATCCTAGCGAAACGGAACTCGTGCCGTTCCATTGAGCCGTTGATGAAATCGTAACCAGCCGCGGCCTCGACTTGAATATAGAACCCATTGCGGCGCAGGAAGACATCGGCGGCGGTGAAGGCGATGCGTTTGTTGCCGTCGAGAAAGCCGTGGTTATTGCCAAGCGATTCCATCAGCGCCGCTGCCTCCTCTTCGAGCGAATTGTAATAGCCGGTTTGCGGACGAAAAACCGCAGCCTCAACTGCGCCCTTGTCGCGAACGCCATGCAGGCCGCCGAACATGTCAATGAGGCGATGCTGCATCTGATAGACCTCCGCGACCGTCAAGTAATCCGACATTTAATCGAGCCTGTCTCGTGGATTGTATTGGAAGGACAAGGCTTTCGTAGTTCACGGGGCAGCTACTTGGCGAGGCGCTCAAGCAGATCGCGGTTGCTGGCCACCGACTGCTCAAAAGCATCAATCACCTCGGAGCGCACTAGGTGCTGCGATGGAACCACATTCTTCAGATAGAACTTCAGCGCCTCTTCGAGAACACGCCGTTGCGATTGGCCATTGCGCCTGGCGACCGCGACGAACTCTTTGTAGAGCTTGGCGTCAATTTCGGGAGTAAATTTCTTAGTCGATGACATGGCAAATCCCGTCGAGCATTATTCTAGCACAATCCATGATAAATCATGGTAAATATTGATTTTCTGGCGGTCGGGAAACGTCCCGTCTGTCCCCGAATTTCTGTCACGAATTTCTTGAACGCCGCGCCGCACACGCAATATAAACCGGGAAAAGCTTCGTCGGTTCCGAATTTGTACCGGCAAACTAAAGTAACTACGCAAACGTGGCCCCACTCATGGGACAGCGGTGATCTACTGTGAGACTCGCCTGCAGGTTAGGCTTGCACCTGGGGGACGACTCATGAGGCGAATTCTATTTGCCATTCTGCTTGTTAGCTTGGAAAGCAGTGCCCAAGACGCACCGAAGCCTCGACCGGCGGTTGAATACGGCAAGGACGTGACATTGGCAATGTTGCCGAGCCCCAATGACCCCAAACCGGTACAAGCGGGAAAGTGCGCACAGTTGGCGAATATGCTAATTGACTCGGCCCATGGAAATGAGGATTTGAGTCAGGTGCCGCAAGCGGTCTTGGTGAACCTGCGAAACAACACGGTTTGCGGTGCGGCTGCTCTAAATGAGCGGGACATCGCTAAATTGTTGAGTGCGATGTCCCTGCAGGGCGACGCCGCGAACGAACTGCTGCAGCGTGTCAGCATCTACGCCGAGAAAGAAGAAAAGGATTACAACGATTTACTCGATAAGTACAAAGCTCTCTGGGTTTTGCAGTCGGCCCATGTGGAAGCTAATTCTTCCAAACAGGTTTCGGTCGGTGCCGGTTCCTGCGGAGCAGCCATCGAAACTCAAATTGACGGAGATTTCAACGGCTGGGATGATGAGTTAATTTACAAAATGACCAACGGCGAGATTTGGCAGCAGGCGAACTACCACTATCATTATCACTATGCTTACCGTCCAAACGTGGTGATTTACAACACCAGCAGCGGCTGCCACATAAAAGTAGAAGACGACTCCGATCAGGGGGTAAATGTGATCCGGATTAAGTGACCACGCCTGCTCCGTCCCCGGGGGATGAGAAGCGATAATGACCGACTGCCTTCAGCCCGCCGCACCCCTCAGCGTTTGACGCTACTCTCCCTCTGTCTTTACACTCAAATTAACGCCGTATGAATTCGGGCTGGTCCGTTTGCTCGACGGACCCCCCTAAATTCCGGCGCGCAGTGAAAGGCGAATCGTGAGCCCCACAGAAACTACCGAAGTTAAGAACGACGCTCCAAGCAAAGATAAAGACAGCGTGAAGCGCGAGATTTCCGTCGAGATTCCCGCCGCCGAAGTTACCCGCGAAACCGAGTTGCAGATTCAGCGCTATCAGAAGAGTGCGCGGCTGCCGGGCTTTCGCGCCGGGCACGTGCCGGCTTCCATCATCAAGCAGCGTTTTGGCGACGGCCTCAAGAACGACGTGATCGAGGCTCTCGCGCCCAAACATTTCCGCAAGGAAGCTGAGAAGCAAGGTCTGATTCCGGTTTCGCAGCCGCGTATTACCGATCTTCACATGCACGACGGCGAGCCGCTCCGCTTCAAGGCAACCTTCGAAGTGCTCCCGGAGATTCAGGTCGAAGGCTACAAAGATCTGCGCGCCGATAAGCCGGAGATTGCCGTCACCGATCAGGAAGTCGAAGATGCGCTCAACAATGTGCGCGAGCAGCGTGCCACCTACACGACTGTGGAAGGACGCACTCTTGCCGAAGGCGATTTCGCCCAGGCCTCGATGGATGGCAAGCCGAAAGATGGCAAGGATGTCGCAGAGGCCAGCGCCAATCCCGTGCACATGGATGACGTGTTGATCGAGATCGGCGGCAAGAATACGGTGCCCGAGTTTACGCAACACCTTACCGGCGCTTCCGCCGGCGAAGAGCGCACCTTCGATGTAAGTTACCCCGAAGACGTCTCCGACAAACGCCTGGCGGGCAAGACTTTTGTCTACACGGTAAAGATCAACGGCATCAAGCAAAAGAGCCTGCCTGAACTGAATGATGATTTCGCCAAGGAACTGGGTGAGTTCACCAGCCTCGACCAGGTCCGCAAGCAGCTTCGCGAGAACATGGAAGCGGAAAAGAAACACAATACCGAGCACGCCGCAAAAGACAAGCTGGTTGCCGAACTCGTCAAGCGCAACGATTTTGAAGTGCCCGAGTCTTTGATCGACCGCCAGATTGACTTGCGCCTGGAACGCGGCTTGCGCGCTCTGGCCGCGCAGGGCATGAAGATGGAAGACCTTAAGAAAATGGATATGCCCCGCCTTCGCGCCGGTCAGCGCGAGCAGGCAGTGAACGATGTGAAGTCCTCGCTGCTGTTGGAACGCATTGCCGACTTGGAGAAAATTCAGGTCAGCGACGAGGAAGTAAACCGGGAGGTGGAGGCTCTCGCGAAACAATCAAAACAGACATCCGAAGCGGTGCACGCTCGTTTGACACAGGATGGGGGCCTCGATAGAATCCGGATGAGAATCCGCAGCGAAAAGACCCTCGACTTTTTGTATCACCAGTCCGCGTAGTCACTTAACTTAAGACGCGGACCACTTTCGAACCTTCCCCGAGCAGCGCAGCAAACGCGTGACTCCGGGGTGGAGTGTGGCAGGTCCGGCGACAGACATAGCTAGATAGGTCAGGCAAATCATGAAATCAAACGATCCGCAAATGATGCTGGTACCGATGGTCATCGAGCAAACCGGGCGGGGTGAACGCGCCTACGATATTTATTCCCGGCTGCTTCGCGATAACATCATTTTCATAGGCACGCCAATTGACGATAACATCGCCAACCTGGTGATCGCGCAAATGCTGTTCTTAGCCCAGGAAGATCCCGAAAAAGACATTCAACTCTACGTCAACTCACCCGGCGGCTCAATCACGGCCGGCATGGCCATCTACGACACCATGCAATACGTGAAGAATGACGTCATGACGCTGTGCGTTGGCCAGGCAGCCTCGATGGCGGCTTTGCTGCTCGCGGCCGGAGAGCCGAAAAAACGGCTGGCTTTGCCCAATTCGAGAATCCTGATCCATCAACCTTCCATGGGAGGATTATCAGGTCAGGCGACCGATATCGACATTCATGCCCGCGAAATCCTTCGCATGCGCGAGATTACAAACCAGTTACTAGCCAAACATACAGGGCAAAAGCTCGACAAAGTGGAGAAAGACGTCGAGCGCGATTTCATTATGAATGCCCAGCAGGCTAAGGAATACGGAATCATAGACGATATCATCTATAAGACCGGAAAAGCGGTATGATCTGCCTTCGCGCTTGAATCTTGACTCGATGCACCTGAAAAATAGCGTGTATCGGATTTGGGAAAAGCGGCGCGAGGGCGGCATGCGGGGAGATGTTTGCACAGATTCCCGCTCTCGCCGCGAAAGAGATTTGAGGAGTAGAGCCGAGTGAAAAACAAGTCGGGAACCGACGAGGTTTTGCGTTGTTCGTTCTGCCACAAATCGCAGGATGCTGTGGCCAAGCTGATCTCGTCGCCCAGTGACTATCCCCGCGCTTACATTTGCGATGAGTGCGTGGCCGTCTGCAACTCGATTCTGGAAGACGATCGTACCGCCGCTCCGGCAGCCGCCGCTCCCAACCAACTACCCAAGCCCCAGGAAGTTAAGACCTTCCTCGACGAATACGTGATCGGGCAGGAGCACACCAAGAAAAAGCTCGCAGTGGCGGTTTACAACCACTACAAGCGCATCTTCATGAACCGGCAGAAGACCGCCGGCGACGGCGTCGAACTGAGCAAGTCGAACATCATGCTCATCGGTCCCACCGGGACGGGCAAGACGCTGCTGGCGCAAACTCTGGCTCGCATGCTCGACGTGCCCTTTGCCATCGTCGACGCCACCACTCTTACCGAGGCTGGCTACGTAGGCGAGGACGTGGAGAACATCATCCTCAAACTACTGCAGGCCGCCGAAGGCGATGTGAGCCGCGCCCAGACCGGCATCATTTATATTGATGAAATCGACAAGATCGGGCGCAAAGACGAGAATCCGTCGATTACCCGCGATGTTTCCGGCGAAGGCGTGCAGCAGGCTCTGTTGAAAATTCTCGAAGGCACCGTGGCCAATGTCCCGCCGCAGGGTGGGCGCAAGCATCCTCACCAGGAATTTACTCCCGTGGACACCACCAATATCCTTTTCATCTGCGGAGGAGCGTTCGTTGGCCTCGAAAAAATCATCGGCCGGCGCGTTGGCAAGAAGTCGCTCGGCTTCCGCGGCGGCGAAGAAGCGGACAAGGAAGACGCGGCTGTGTCGCGCAAGCGCAATTATGAATTGCTCAGCGAGATCCAGCCTGAAGATTTGATCAAGTTTGGTCTGATTCCTGAGTTCGTCGGGCGTCTGCCGGTGGTCGGAATGTTGGAAGACCTTGATGAGTTTGCCCTCATTGAAATCCTTACTCGTCCCAAGAACGCCATTATCAAGCAATACCAGCGTCTGTTCGAGTTCGAGAATGTACGCCTGAAGTTCAGTGATGATGCCCTCCGCGCCATTGCCCGGCAAGCCATGGCCCGCAAAGTTGGCGCTCGCGGCTTGCGCATGATTCTTGAAGAGCTCATGCTTGACCTGATGTTCCACCTGCCAAGCCAGAAGAAACTGAAAGAGTTCGAAGTGACGCGGGAAATGGTGGAGAAACGCAACGCCAGCCTGGCCATGATGGAAAAGGCCGGGTAGCGAGCACGGAAAAGGGAGTAAACTGTTTACTGTGAGTTAGGGCGCGGGAAGCGGTGCGCACGTCATTCAGCAATTACCCAGGGAGATTGAGTGACCACATCCAAAGAAAAATTCGAGACCAGAAAGCTGCCCATGATGCCCATCCGGGACGTGGTCATCTTTCCCTACATGATGACGCCGTTTGTAGTGGGCCGCGAGTCCAGCGTGCGCGCCCTCGAAGAGGCGCTGGCCGCGGACAAGAAGATCTTTCTGGCGACTCAGCACGATGCCTCCATCGACGAGCCCAAGTCTAATGAAATCTATCAAGTAGGGACAATAGTTAACATTGTGCAGAGCCTCAAGTTGCCCGATGGAAACATTAAAGTTCTGGTCGAAGGCATTGAGCGCGGACGGCTTCTTCAAGCGACGGATGCCGACGGCTTTATGCAGGCTTCGGTGCGGGTGGCCCGCTACCCTACGGAGATGAATGCCCAGATCGAAGCGGGCATGCAGCGCGTGACCACGCTGTTTGAGCAGTATGTAAAGCTCTGCCAGGCCCTGAACTACGAGACCATGATCTCGGCCGTGCGTATGGAAGACCCGGCCAAGCTAACCGACATCATCGCCGCCAATTTACAGCTTTCGATTGAAGAAAAGCAGGAACTGCTGGAAATCTTCGACCCTTCGGAGCGTCTGAACCGCATCGCCGACGTGCTCGATGTCGAGATCGAAAAACTCAACGTCGACCGCACCATCCAGTCGCGGGTCAAGCGGCAGATGGAGAAGGCGCAGAAAGAGTACTACCTCAACGAAAAGATCAAGGCCATTCAGAAAGAGCTGGGACGCGGCGAAAAGAGCGAATTCGACGAGCTGAAGAAGAAGGTCGAATCCGCCGGCATGCCCAAAGAAGTCAAGGACAAGGCGCTGCAGGAATTAAAGAAGCTGGAAGCCATGCCGCCTATGTCGGCCGAGTCCACGGTTTCGCGCAACTACCTCGACTGGCTGCTGGCTGTGCCGTGGAAGAAACGCTCGAAGGAAATCCGCAACATCGCCCGCGCTGAAAAGGTTCTCAACGAAGATCACTATG
>Ga0210405_10002390_pt1 | contig 19573 bp, 16 predicted proteins | sample IncBWH11MmetaG_FD_155492 | JGI IMG/M metagenome (GOLD analysis project Ga0210405, IMG submission 155492) | Forest soil microbial communities from Barre Woods Harvard Forest LTER site, Petersham, Massachusetts, United States - Inc-BW-H-11-M | ecosystem: Environmental > Terrestrial > Soil >... | reverse complement strand
GCCAACGACGATCAGCTCTTCGCTTTCGACGAGGCGCTGGGTGTGAACCGCGGGATTGCCGCAGCGGACGCAAATGGCGAGCAGCTTGGTGATTTCTTCGGCGATGGCCAGGAGGCGCGGCATCGGCTCGAACGGGCGGCCGCGATAGTCGGTATCCAGGCCGGCGACGATGACGCGTTTGCCGAGATTGGCGAGCTTGGTGCAAACGTCGACCACTTCGTCGCCCAGGAATTGCGCTTCGTCAATGCCGATGACTTCCGTGCGGGGCGACAGCTTTTCCATGATTTCGGCGGCTTTGAACACGTTGTCCGAGGGGATGCCAAGGCCGGAGTGCGAGACAATTTCGTTGGCGGCGTAGCGTTCGTCGATGGCGGGCTTGAAGATCTGCACGCGCTGGCGCGCGATTTCCGCGCGGCGCAGGCGGCGGATCAGCTCTTCGCTTTTGCCGGAAAACATCGGGCCGACGACGACTTCGATCCAGCCCATGTTGCCTTTGACGATGTCCACGGTTGCTCCCTTGAAACCAGTCATCCCTATTTAGTTCTCAGCATTCTGTGAAGAAATGGAATGTCGAACCGGGTCCGTCCCTGCCTCCGGAGCATTTACCCCAATCCATTTGATGCGCTGGCGGCTGCGGCGCGATACATCTTTGCATTATAGAACGGCGCGAAGGCCGCAACGACGGCAACTCGAAAAGCTTCCTGCCGCGAGATGCAATTGTCGGAAAGCACGCCCCAGGCGCCTTGGGCATCGCGGATTCCAACCGCTCCGGCAAAGCGGTCGATCGCCACGGCAAGCTCCACGCCATTTTCGAGCACTTCGTGAGCCAGAGCCTCCGGCAGCTCGATGCTTCCGGAACGGCCGTAGTGGCCCCGCGCGCCGTCGGAAACGTAGGCCCAGCTCTCCAGAAAGACGCGCCGATGCCCGTTCCGCGGCAATAGGGAATCACTTGGAATTTCGTCCGCCGCCGCGCTTTCGTACATGACATCGAGCCCGCCTTCCAGGCCGACGAAGTATTGCCAAGCCGCCCCGCTCGCGCCCGCCATTTCCACTAGCGCTTCCGCGCGCTGGCGGGCGCCGCGCATCAATTCGCCGCGCGATGCAGGCGTGTGGCTTACGCCACTCTCCACTTCCATGCCGACGACTTCAAATTCAGCATCATGAGCAAGCGCTGCTGCGAATGACTCAAGCGCTTCGGTGACCGCGTTGAGCTTTGGGCCGCGCTTGCTGCCGACCGCGATGATGATTTTTTTCATTTGGAAAAGCCGCGACGGCCTGATTCTAACGGTACTTGGGGACAAATATCACGCGGAATTCGCTGGGCTGAGGAAAACTCGGGAAGGACATTCGCAAAACGCTCATCCCCTCCGGATGAGCAATGGAGCGGCCTATCGGAATCGAACCGACACCTGAACCTTGGCAAGGTTCCGTACTACCACTATACTAAGGCCGCTCAACGACCTTCTTTTTATAACATGACCGCGCGGCAGCGACAAGCCTTCCGCGCCCGTCTCAACGTAAGGTAAACCACCCGCGTGCAGGAATGATCAGGAGACCTGGGTAATACGAGCGGACTTCACGACCGGCGATCGTCGCTGGCGCTCCGCAAAGCGCGTGGCTTTATCCTTGTCCGTGTAAACCCGGCCGAACTTTTCGCCGTCAGCATAGAAGACACTGACCAGGAAATGGTGATGTCTGCGGCGCCGATCTTTGCCGAAGGAAGTCTTGCCTCGAGTCCCGGTTTTTTTCGTCCCATCTTTTGTCACGTTGGCCACCCTATCTCAATAGAATACGCACCACTATCTCAGGGAAGCGAGCGCCGCACAAGTACCAGAGGTGATAGTAACACGCGCTTCATTACAGCAGAAAAATGCGCAAACGGAAACACCTAACTTCGCGGAGCGCGGGCAAGACCAGGCGGCCGATAACGTACGTCGCACTTTAATGAGTGAGTAAGAGTCGGCGGAATGGCTCTGCGCGAGGGCGAACAAAGGCGGTTTTTGCCGCATTTACAGCCTATTCATGCAGCGGCTCAGGGAATGGAGTGATTCCAGCCCCGCGACTGACGAAACGGGCAGGCCAATTTGTCTGGAAAAATTGTTGCGCGCCATGAAACATTTTTCGAGTTTCAGCGTCTTTACTAGTGAGGAGCATATAACCTGAATGTGGCGGAGAAACATAATGATGATAACCGTCCCAAAACAACCGCCCCTCGTGGAAGATCTGCGCAACCATTCGCAGGAACAGATTGCCGAATTGCGTCAACTTCTCGTTACGGGCGCCCCTTCGCGGCCAGATCCGCGCCGGCCCGGCTTTTATGAAGTGGAAGGCCTTGCAAACATCTACTACGTGTTCAAGTATCCGAACGGGGCGAAAGTGCTGCTGCTTGGCGCATGGGAACGCGCGAACGATCCGGTAGCCGCCCTCGTGGCGTGTTCCTGCCCGGCGGCTTAATTCCTTTGTTGCTTCTCTCTTGAGAATTAGCAACGGAAAAAAGCGTCCCGGCAACATCCGGGGCGCTTTTTAGTCTTCCTCTAGCTCCAGTGCCACCGAATTGATGCAATAGCGCATCCCCGTGGGTTGCGGTCCGTCATCAAATAGGTGCCCAAGGTGGGCATCGCAGCGACTGCACTTCACCTCCGTGCGCCGCATCCCGTGGCTTGTGTCCGTCTCCGCCTCGACCGCCTCTTCGCTGGCTGGAGCGTAGAAACTGGGCCATCCGGAGCCTGAGTGGTATTTTGTATCAGAATGAAACAGCGGCTGGCCGCAGCAAACACACTTGTAGGTTCCTGCCGTTTCGGTGTCTTCGTATTCGCCGGTAAAGGGCGGTTCCGTTCCCCTTTCCCTGGTTACAAAGTACTGATTCTGCGTGAGTTGCTTTTTCCAGGCGGCTTCATCCTTACGAATTTTCCCCTCCATGGCCCCTCCCTTGAACGTGTTCCTTCGGTATGCTCCGTGCAGTATCAGATTCAGCGCACTGGCCTGACGTTTCAGCGGCTACCCTAAATAGAGGTAGTAGAGTTACCTTGTCGGGAAAGACCCCATGTCAGAAGCCCTCAATAACGAGCATCCGGATAAACGGCAGAACCGCAGGGCGAAAATTGCCCGCCCCCTCCGCGTGCGGCCGTCCGACCCTAAGGATGAGCACTTTGAAGACCTGCCGGTCAGCGTAAATGCCTCCAAGGACGGCATCTACTTCACCTCGCGCCGGGATTCATACTACAAGGGCATGCGCGTTTTCGTCACTTTTCCGTTCAGTTCGCCCCATGATCCAATGAACTGCGAATATGTGGCCGAAGTCGTGCGCGTCGACCAGGTGGCTCACGGCAAGTTTGGCGTGGCCGTAAGTCTGAAAATGTCCATGAATTACAGCAGCAGCGCCGCACCGGGCTCCCTCGCTCGCGCTTGATCCTGCCTGCGGGCTAAACCTGCCGGTTGACACTGGGCCAATCCTCCCTTATCTTGGTTCTTCGCAATGAACGGCACACACACGGCTCGGGCGCATAGCCATCACCATCATCACGGCCACACGCTGCGGCCCCTGAGGTGTGCATAGCGATTCGCTAAACAAAACACTCTTCAGCCCGCTGGCGCAGCAAGCCCCGGCGGGATTTTTGTTTTCAGGCTCATTTTTTCAGGAGACGACACCATGGAGATCGATTTTCAGAAAAGCGGGGGGCTGGTGCCGGCCGTCATCCAGGACGAGCGCACCGGCGATGTGCTGATGCTCGGCTTCATGAACGCCGAGTCGCTCGCGGAAACGCGCCGTACCGGAGAAGCCGTGTTCTTCAGCCGCTCGCGAAACAAGCTCTGGAAAAAGGGCGAATCCAGCGGCCACGTTTTGCGGGTCCGCGAGATGCGCGTGGATTGCGACGCCGATGCGCTCCTCGTGCGCGTCGAAGCGGTTGGGCCGGGGGTCTGCCATGAAGGTTACCGGAGTTGCTTCTTCCGAAGTCTGGCGCCGGACGGAACGGCCAAGGTCATCGCCGAGCGCACGTTCGCGCCGGAAAAAGTTTACGGAGCGGAGAAAACTCGATGAGCCGGCTGAAGCTCGGAATCCCTAAAGGCAGCCTGCAGGACGCCACGCTGGATCTCTTTTCACGCGCGGGCTGGAAAATCACGTTGGGCTCGCGCAGTTACGTTCCCGCGATTGACGACACCGAAATCGAGTGCTTGCTGGTGCGCGCGCAGGAGATGGCGCGTTACGTCGAGTCCGGCGCGCTGGATGCGGGAATCACCGGCCACGACTGGGTGGTGGAAACTGGCTCGGCCGTGGAGGAATTGTCGGAACTGATATACGCCAAGCAGCGGCTGGCGCGCGTCCGATGGGTCCTGGCCGTGCCGGAAGACTCCGCCATTCGGGAACCGCGCCACCTGGAAGGAAAAGTGATCGCCACCGAGGTTGTGCATATCACGGAAAACTATCTCGCGAAGCACGGCGTGAAAGCCCGTGTGGAATTTTCCTGGGGCGCCACCGAAGTCAAAGTGCCGCAACTTGCCGACGCCATCGTGGAAGTGACGGAGACAGGTTCGTCGCTGCGCGCGAATCGTTTGCGGATCGTCGATACCGTGCTGGAATCCGCGACGGTGTTCATCATGAACCGCTCCGCTGCGGCTGATTCCTGGAAGCGGGAAAAAGCCGAGAACCTGATCCTGATGCTGCAGGGCGCGATCGCGGCTGCGAGCAAAGTAGGTCTGCTCCTTAACGTCCACCGCGACAATCTTACGGCGGTTCTTGCAGTTCTCCCGGCGCTCAAGAATCCTACTATCTCGGCTTTGAGCGACCCGGATTGGGTGGCGGTCAATACCATCATCGAAGAAGCGGTGGTGCGGCAGATTCTGCCGAAGCTAAAGGCCGCCAAGGCCCAGGGGATCGTCGAATACCCCTTGAACAAGATCGTGCTCTGATGCGCATTCTCAAGCTCACACCCCGAATCGAGAAGTGGCTGCTCTCGCGCCGCGAGCAACGTGACGAGGAGGCGCATTCCGTCGCAGCCGAAATCGTCGCCGATGTACGCAAACGCGGCGATAGGGCCCTGTTCGCCTGGTCGAAAAAACTGGACCACTTGGACCTCGCACGCGACGGAGTTTGGATTTCCAAGAAGGAAATACGAGCCGCGGAACAGCGCGTGAGTTCCGAATTTCTGACCGCTATTAAAAGAGCCGCGAAAAATGTCCGCAGCGTGGCCGAAGAACAGCTCCCTCGCCCATGGATATTCGAAACCGAACCGGGAGTGCGGATCAGCCAACGCGTTTCTCCCATTGAATCGATCGGTTGCTACATTCCCGGAGGTCTTTTTTCTCTTGTTTCAACACTTGTCATGACGGCCGTTCCGGCGAGGGTCGCTGGCGTTTCGCGCATCGTTGCCGTCTGTCCCGGGCCGAATCCGGAATTGCTGGCAGCGGCGGGCCTGCTAGGCATCGTGGAGATCGCCCGCATCGGCGGCGCACAAGCGATCGCGGCTCTCGCTTATGGCACAAAGTCGATTCCCCGCGTCGAAAAAATCTTCGGCCCGGGCAACAAATACGTCACGGCGGCCAAACAACTCGTGAGCGGCGATTGCGCGATGGATTTGCCCGCGGGGCCGACCGAAGCGATGGTCCTGGCCGCCGAAGGCAACGCGCGTTGGATCGCCGCCGATTTGCTGGCGCAGGCCGAACACGCAAAGGATGCGGCCAGTTTTTTCATAACCACGTCCCATTCCCTCGCTCGCGAAGTGCAGCGTGAAGTCCAATGGCAGCTTGCCGAATTGCCTTCTGGTCCAGCCCGCGTTTCCACCAAAACTGCCGGCGCAATTCTTTGCGTGGGATCTCTCGAGCAGGCTTGCGAATTCGTCAATCGCTTCGCGCCGGAACATCTCAGTCTTCCTGAAAACGCTGAAAACCTCCTTAAGAAAATCCATTCGGCCGGCACGGTTTTTCTCGGACCTTGGAGCGCGCAGCCGCTGGGCGACTATGCTACCGGCAGCAACCACGTCCTCCCGACTAGCGGCTGGGCGCGCAGGCGGGGCGGCCTTTCCGCCGCGGACTTTGTGAAGTGCATCAGCGTCCAAACCATTACGCGCAACGGTTTCCATCGTCTCGCTGATGCGGTCGAGGCTCTGGCAGAATCCGAGGGCTTGATGGCCCACCGCCACGCCGTGAGGGTCCGCCGATGAAAGTTCACTTGCCAGTGCGCAAGGCGATTCTGAATCGCCGCACCTATGAGGCGCCCGCCGAAGGGCGATCTGATAAGGTGCGCCTCGACTTCAACGAGAACACCTCGGGCTGCTCACCGGCAGTGCGGCGCGCGCTCGCAAAGCTCACCACCAAACAACTGGCGATGTACCCGGAGTATCAAGCACCAACCCAGCGCATCGCGCGCCACTTCGGTCTCCGCCCGCAAGAATTCATGCTCACTAACGGCGGTGACGACGCGCTGCGCGTCTTCTTCGACGCTTTCGTCGATTCCGGCAGCAGTATCCTGATTTGCGAGCCCACCTTTCCGATGTACCGCTACTATGCCGAAATTTACGGCGCACGGATTGCGGTGCTGCGCTACGGCCGCGATATGGAATTCCCCCTTGAAGGCCTCATCGCCGGGCTGCGGAAAAAGCCGCGCGTTCTCTTCATCGCCAATCCCAATAATCCGACGGGAACTTTGCTCCAAAAAGAAGAATTGCGAAGAATTTTGAAAGCCGCCACACACACCGCCGTCGTGATGGATGAGGCCTATGGGGAGTTTTCCGGCTTCACCGCAGTTCCTTGGATCCGCAAGTATCCGCAGTTGTTCGTCGCGAAAACGTTTTCGAAAGTTGCCGGACTTGCCGCCTTGCGCCTCGGCGCGGTAATCGCCTGCGAAGATTCGCTCGCGCTGGTGCGCCGGGCCATGCCGCCCTTCCCCGTCAATCTCGCTGCTCTGGTGGCAGCAGAAGCGGCGCTGAACGACCGGGCCACCATGCAGCGTTACGTGAACGGAGTGAAACAGCTGCGCGCGTGGTTTGCGGCAGAATTGCAAAAGCTCGGCGTGAAAACCTACGCGAGCGCCGCAAATTTTCTTCTCGCAAATTTCGGGCCAAATGGACCGGCTCTTTTTCAGAAATTGGAGAAGCAAGGAATTTTGGTCCGCGACCGAAGCAAGGATATCGGCCCCGGTTTTGTACGCATCACCATTGGAACGCAACCGGAAATGCGGCGGCTGATGGAATCGATTCGAAAGGAATGGACGGCTCCAGCCTGAACACCGGTGCCGGAGAAAAACTCCCCATGCCACGCACAGCAACCATTCATAGAAAAACAAATGAAACGGATATCCGCCTGAGACTAAATCTGAACGGCCGCGGAAAAGCGCGCGTCGCCACGGGAATTCGCTTCTTCGACCACATGCTCGAATTAGTGGCGCGCCACGGCGCGTTTGATCTCGAAGTAGACGCGCGCGGCGATCTCGACGTGGACCAGCATCACACCGTCGAAGATGTGGGCATCACGCTCGGCGAGGCGCTGCAGAAAGCCCTCGGCTCCAAGCGCGGCATTCTGCGCGCCGGCTATTTCCTGATGCCCATGGACGAAACGCTCGCCGCCGCGGCCGTGGATCTTGGTGGAAGGCCGTACTGTGTCGTGAAAGCGAAGATCGAGGCCAAACGGGTCGGCGATTTCCAAGTCGAGCTGCTGGAAGATTTTTTTCAGGGATTCGCGCAATCGGCAAAAGCCAACGTTCATCTGCGCGCTCTCTACGGTCGCTCTTCCCATCATCAAGTCGAAGCCATTTTCAAGGCCTTCGCGCGCGCCCTGCGTTTTGCCGTCTCTCGCGACAAGCGCCTCCGCCAGGTCTTGCCCAGCACCAAGGGACTTCTATGAAAGTAACTATCCTCGACTACGGTGCAGGTAACGTGCCCTCCGTCGAACGTGCCCTCCAGCGCCTCGGGGCGGAATCGTTGCGGACAAGTTCGCCTGAATGCATTTCCAACGCGGACGCCCTGCTCCTTCCCGGCGTAGGTCATTACGCTGCTCTGGTCCGTGCCCTCGACGAAAAGAAAATCCGAGCACCTTTGGTCGACGCCATCCATCGTGGTGTCCCTTTTCTGGGAATCTGCCTGGGCCTTCAAGTCTTGTTCAAGTCGAGCGAAGAAGCCTCCCAACTCCAGGGATTGAATCTCCTTCTCGGCGCCGTGTCCGCCTTGCCGCCAAACGTGAAGCTCCCACACATGGGCTGGAATCAGCTTGAAAAAAAGCGCGAGTCTTCCCTGCTGGCGGGCGTCGACGCCGGAGCGTATTTTTATTTCGCGCACTCCTACGCAGCGCTCGATTCGAATAGCGCGCCAGCCGCAACGTGCTTCCACGGCGCGGAATTTGCCGCCGTCATCGAGCAGCGGAATATCCACGCTGTGCAGTTCCATCCGGAAAAAAGCGGGGCCGCCGGCGCGCGCGTACTGCAAAATTTTCTGAGGCTGGCGGCATGAGCCTCGCCCACCGGATCATTCCCTGCCTTGATACCGACGGCGAGCGCGTCGTCAAAGGAGTCAACTTCGTCGGCCTGCGCGATGCCGGCGATCCCGTCGCGCTCGCCGCGCGATACAACGCCGAAGGCGCCGACGAACTGGTAGTGCTCGATATCGCTGCTTCCCGCGACCGCCGCCCCACCTTCCTCGAAACCATCCGCCATGTCGCCGCGGAATTGGCCATCCCGCTCACCGCCGGCGGCGGCATTCGAACGCTCGAAGACGGCCGCGCCGTGGTGCGCGCCGGAGCGGACAAAATCACCGTAAACACCGCCGCGGTCAAGCGCCCGGCTCTGATTTCCGAATTGTCGCGCGAGTTTGGCGCGCAAGCCGTCGTTCTGGCGATTGATGCCAAGCGTTCCGCCGATCATTGGGACGTCATGGTGCGCGGCGGGCTCGAATCCGCTTCCCGCGATGCCCTCGAGTGGGCGCGCCTGGCCGTTGCGTACGGCGCCGGCGAGATCTTGCTCACCTCCGTGGATCGCGATGGCACGCAAAGCGGTTTCGACGTTGCGCTGACCGCGGCGATCTCCCGAGCTGTGACTGTCCCGGTGATCGCCTCCGGCGGCGCAAAGTTGCCGGAACACTTTGTAGAAATTTTCCAGGAAGGCTCGGCGGATGCAGCTCTGGCAGCGTCTATTTTTCACGACGGAGTGCAGTCCATCCGCGCGCTAAAGGAATTCCTCGCGGCTCGCGGCGTCGAGGTGCGCCTGCCATGCTGATTCCCTGCATCGATCTGCAAGGCGGGCAAGCGGTTCAGTTGGTTCACGGCCGAAAGCGCGAGCTTGCCGTCGCCGACGTCGTCGGCCTCTTGAAAAAATTCAAAAAATATCCCTGGCTGCACATCATCGACCTCGATGCCGCCATGGGGAAAGGCCAGAACCACGAACTGACTCGCGAGCTTTGCGCCAGCGCAAGAAAAGATTTCGGCATGAAGGTGCGTGTCGGCGGAGGCATTCGAACCGTTTCTCGCGCCGAAGAAATTGTCGGATGGGGCGCGAGCCAAGTCATTGTGGGAAGCGCCGCTTTCCGCCGGGGAAAAGTGAACTCGGAATTTCTGCGACGGCTCGCAAGAAAACTCCGCCAGCAACAAATCATCATCGCTCTCGACACTGCCCGCAGAAGAATCACCATTCACGGCTGGCGCAAGCGTCTCGCGCTTCAAGCCGAAAAAGTGATGACCCAGCTCGAACCTTTCTGCGCAGGTTTTTTGTGCACCGACGTGGACCGCGAAGGCACCATGGCGGGGGCGAACCTCAAATGGTTTCGCAGATTGCGCCACGCGACTTCCCATACGATTATCGCCGCAGGTGGCATCAAAACGCGGCGCGAAATCGCCGCACTCGAAAAGATGGGAATGGACGCCGCCGTCGGCATGGCCATGTACAAAAACCGGCTGCGCTGACTCGCGACGGCGATCCGCGCCTCTATATCTCCTATGGCGGGTCAGCGCAGATACGCATCCGTGATGTACTGCTGCACCATGCGCTGCGTGTTGAAAAATGAGCCATTGATGGCGATGGCGTGCTGCATCACTGCCAGGAATTTCGCGCGCTCGGTGTAGTACATCGGGAGAATCACGCTTTCCAGCTTGGTGTACAACGATTCCGCTTCGGCGGTGTTGTCGGCTGGAGTGTTGCCCGCGGCGGTACGCCGTGATTCGCCGATGCACCAGCCCGTCACGCCCTCGATGTGGCCTTCCACCCACCAGCCGTCGAGAATGCTCAGGCTCGGCACGCCATTCAGCGCGGCCTTCATGCCGCTGGTGCCGGAAGCCTCCAGAGGAAACTGTGGCGTATTGAGCCACAGATCCACGCCCGAAGTGATCTTTCCGCCCAGCTCAAGATTGTAATCGTCGAGGAAAACCACCGGCACTGTTTTCCGCAGCGCTTTTTTCGCGTGGAAAATTCGCCGAATAATGTCCTTTCCGCCGCCGTCATTCGGATGCGCTTTGCCGGCATAAATAATCTGGAAATGGCCGGCGTTCTTGACGATCTCCCGTAGGCGGTCGAGATCGGACAGGATCAGGTCGGCGCGCTTGTAACCCGTTGCGCGGCGCGCGAACCCGATCGTGAACGCTTCCGGATCAAATTTGAGGCCGGTCTTCTTGCGCACCGTCTCGAGCAAATCGAATTTGGCGATCAAGTGAGCTGCCCAAACTTCCTCCGCGGGCAATCCGAGCGCGCTGCGCAAACTGTAATTGTCCTCGCGCCAAGAAGGAATGTAGCGGTCAAACAGTTGCTGGAACGGAGGCGAAGTCCACGTTCCGGCATGCACGCCATTCGTGATGGCCTCGATCGCCGCTCCCGGAAACATCTGCCGCGAAGTTTCCCCATGCTGCTTGGCGACGCCGTTGACGTAGGTGCTCAGGCTCAGCGCCAGTTGCGTCAGGTTAAGTGCTGCGCCGGAGCGCGCCGCTTCCTGCAAGTCTGGGAAATTTTGCTCCGCCTGCAAAACGCGCTTCAGCAAATCCGCGGTAGGAGCGTCTTTCAAATCGAGAAACTCCGTCTGGCCAGGAAATACCCGCGTGAGGTATTCCATCGGGAAGTGGTCGTGCCCCGCGGGCACCGGCGTGTGCGTGGTGAAGACGCACTTGCCGCGGACCTTTTCGATGTCCTCACTGCGGATGGAGGCGCGCCCGGCTTTCATCGCTTCGTCGTAGAGCAATTGCAGTGACAGCAGCGCCGCGTGGCCTTCGTTCATGTGATAGCGCGTGAGGTCGTTATAGCCGAGCGCGCCGAGCATGCGCACGCCACCGATTCCCAGCACGACTTCCTGGCACAAACGGTAGAAAGAATCGCCGCCATACAAAGCGCCGGTAAGATTGCGGTCGACTTCGGTATTGCCTGGCAAATCGGCGTCGAGGAAATAGATGGGCACCTCAAAACCGCGCACGCCTTTTGCGGAATACCGCCAGCAGCGCAGTTCCACACGACGGCCTTCAATCGTGACGCTCGCCCGCGCCGGCTCCTCCGTCAGAAAGTCTTCCACGCGCCACTCAACTGGTTCTTCAGTTTGTGAGCCGTCTTCGGCAAGCCGCTGCGTGAAATATCCTTTGCGGTAAAGCAGCGAGACGGCCACCATGGGCAGGCGCAAGTCCGCAGCGGCGCGAATGGTGTCGCCCGCAAGCACGCCTAGCCCGCCGCTGTAGCTGGGCATGGCGTTCTCCAGCGCAATTTCCATCGAAAAATAAGCGATAAATCGTTTTACCGAGTTGACTACGCTTGCCATTTCCCTCGCTTCTCATTCGGGTGCGGCTCACCGCTGCCGCGCGGAAAAAACACGCATCTATAAACCTTAGATTGTCAGGGATAAGCGGCGCGCAAGCAAGTTGAAAAGACTGTTGCTGGCGGCGGCCCAGCAGTTGTTTCCCCCAAGTGAAAAGACTTATTCTGTTGTCTGCGATTGTAACGCTGCGTGATGAAAAAATATTCGATCACACCCCTCCTTTTGCTTGCCTTCTTCTCCTCTTCCTTTTCCTCAATCGCACATACGCCGCCTCGGCAAGCTCGGCAGAACGCCTCGTCCGTTTCCAGGCAGGAGGCTAGGGCGGCCGCGGCGAAAAATGACGCGGCAGAAGCCATTCGGAAGTACCAGCTAGCAGTGGCGGAGACGCCGCGCGATTTGAGTCTCGACCTCGAGTTTGCGCAATTTCTCGCCAAGGCAGAACGCTACCCCAATGCGATCGACGTTTACCGGAAAGCTCTGGAGCTTGCCCCACGCAACGAAGTAGCGGAACTGGGACTCGCGGAAGCGTACCGGCGAGTACACAATGTCGACGAAACGCAAGCGCTGCTGCGAGATGCACGTAAACATCATCCGAAGAGCGTCCCTGTCTTGAAGGCCCTCGGCAGTTTCGAGACGGAAGCGGAATCGTATGACGCGGCGATCGAGGCGCTGCACGCGGCAGCGGCTCTCGCCCCCACGGATGAGAGCGGGCGAGATATGTTGGCCACCGCGTATCTTGGAAAGGGGGACAAGGAAGCAGCGCTCAGACAAATTGAAAAAGCACTGGCTCTGGATCCTGCGGACCAGCTCGCGCGTTTCCTCCGCGCGCAAATTCTCGCGGACGGCGGCAAAAATAAGGAGGCGCTCGCGGACGCGGAGAAAGCGTTCGAGGCGAAGCCGGATTCCCTGCCTGCGCGGAGACTCTTGGTCGAGATTTTGATCCGGCTGAAGCAATGCGCGCGCGCAGCCGTTATCTTGCGGCCTGCCGAAAACCCGCCGGCGCTCGACACAGAAGAATTGTTTATCCTCGGCAATGCCTACGACTGCGCAGGACAGGCGGAGCTCGCCAAAGCCGCGCGTAACGAATTTGCCGTCGCTTCGGAGAACGACCGGCGGCGGGCCGAGAATGAAGTCCAATCAAAACACCTATACGAGCAGGCAAATGAGCTGGCCCGGCGGAACAAATTCGGCGATGCACTCGATATCCTGCAGCAGGCGTTGGAGAAAGATCCGAAGAACGGTTTTGCGTATTCCCAGCAGGCCAAGATTTTTTTCTCGATGCATGAGACAGACAAAGCCCGGGAGGCCATCAAGCGGGCTTTGGAGATCCAGCCATATCAGCCGGACTTTCTGTATGTCGAGGGCGTCATCGCCGAAAGCGAAGGCAAAGATGACGAAGCGCTGGCCGCATTCGAGGAAGTGGGGCAGATCAATCCCAAAGAGGCAGACGCCTATTTTGAGATTGGGCGTATTTTCATGAAGCGCAAGGACCGGGAGCGGGCACTGGCAGCGTTTCGAAAGGCAGCGGAATTGGCGCCGGACGACCCGGATTACAAGAGAGCTCTCAGCGAAGTAGTCGTTCCGGAAGGAATGAAGAAAAAGAATTAACACTGAGAACGCAGTAGAAAAGATGTGGCACTAGAACGAAAGACTGCAACGAAGCTAGCGGTCAACTTTCATGCTGCGCGCGTTGGGGGTGGGCCGCGAGAGCAGCTCAACATACTCTTTGTAAAACTTCTGCTTGTCGAGGTCCTGCTGGACTTCGACGAGGGCTTCACCCGTGCCGGGCTGCTGGCCAGGCGCCCAAGCCAGCGTATCGCCGTAACCGGCGCCGTGATCAATGTTCACGTCAATGTAGAGCTTTTGCGATTTCGTAATGATGCTCGAATCGAGCCAGGCGACGGCGGCAAGCTCATCCCACAAAATATTGGCCTCCGCATATTTGGCCACGTATTGCGCGGCGGGGTTGGGGCTCTTGGCAATCTGTTCGATGAGTGATTTCTCCATGCGGGTCTTCACGGAAATGTCGACAGTGGTGAGGACGACACGCGGCCACCGCGCGTGAAGGACCGCTCGTGACGCCTCGGGGTCCATCCAGAAGTTGAATTCGCGCTTGGGCGTAAACGAGAACTCCGGATCATCGGTGACGGGATTGATGCTGCCCGCCATGACGATCAATTCTTTAGTGAGTTCAGCAAAGTGTGGATCGAGCGCAATCGCAAGCGCAAGGTTAGTCATGGGTCCGGCGGCGTAGATGGTCACATCATGGGGATATTGGTGGACCATACGCACCAGGAAGTGTGCAGCGTCTTCCGTGGAAGCCTTCGTTGTAGGCGCGCCTTCCGGCATGGGTGGGATCTCGTACGGGCCGTGAACAGCGTGGCCCTTGGCGTAGTTCCACGCGCCTTGATAGACGACTTTGCCATAGAGCGTTTCCCACTTGGCGATGTATTCCTTGGAGCTGACGAGGGGAAAAACGGCGCCAGGAAACACAGGAATATCGGTGCGGCCGATGATTTCAAGCAAGCGTAGCGTGTGAGCCATTTCTTCGTCACGCCAGGCGTCTCCGGTGACCACGGTGATGCCGAGCACCTCGGTGTCCGGCGAATTGATCAGCGAGAGAATCGCCTGCATGTCCGTGCCGCCTGGCCCGGCGCAATCCTGGTCGATGATCACTTTGCGTTTACCCTGTTTACCCCGATCTTCGAGGGGAGCCTCGATGGGCTTCCCTTGCGCATGTGCGGACAGCGCAAAAAAACTGAGCAGCACAATCGCGAGAATGCGGAGAAGCTTCCCTAATCCGACACCGGAGTTCGCAGCCGCATTTAGTACATACATAGGGGAAATGCCTCCGGTGGATTTGCGTAGCCGTCGAGCTGGGACTGAACAGAGCAAAGGCCGGAGGTGTTCGCCTCCGGCCTGGTGCCCTTAGTGGAGAAAAACGACGTTCTAGCGTCGTACCGACGCTAGAACTGGAAACGGACGCCGAACTGCGCTGCGAATGGAGAACTGCCGGGCGAAATTTCGTCCAAAATGCGGTAACCCGCCGTATTGCTGGGCGTAGGTATTGCCGTGAGCGGCGCGCAGTTCATCGAGACACTGTTGGCGATCGGTGTGCACGGTCCCACGGGAACAAAGCCGCTGTTGTCCGGGTTGGAGTATAGGTTGCCGCGATTGGTCACATTGAAAATATCAGCAACCAAGCGGACAGAATAGCGCTCGCCCAGTTTGAAGTCTTTGCTGACTCGCATGTCCCAAGTAAAGAAGTCGGGCTGACGAGCGGGATACCGTGTCAACAAGAACGGCTTACCGGTCCCTAGTTGGACCGTCGGTCGGTCGTTGTTGGAAAACTGATTGACCACAGTATCGCCGTTTATGTCAACAGACGAATAAGCCGGATATGCCAAGCCGCTGTGGGCGATAAAGTTTGAGCTCCAGTTAACGCCCCACGGCAGCTCTGCCGAAATTCCAGACTTAAACTGGTGGGTGATATCCAGGCCGTTGCGCCCGTAATCAATATTGATATTGAAGGGATCTTGCGTGCCGAAAAACGTATCGGTATCGCGTTCGCTGGAGTCGTTGCTGAAGTTGCGCGACCAGGTGTAATTGGCGAACCACTGGTAGTGGTGCGAGAAGCGCTTATCTACGCTGGCTGTGAACTGGTGGTAATTCCCGCGGCTGAAGCTCGCAAGCTCCTCGGCGCCGGAGAAGGGCGTAAGCGTACAATCCAAAGGCAGAGGTGAGAATCCAAAGACCCCCACTCCGTTCGCTGGACAGGGTATCCCAGTAGCTCCGGTGGTACCGATGATGGCCCGTCCGAACTGGTCAGTCCCGACCGGCACCAGATTTCTCTGCCAGTTCGAGGTGCTAAACCCGCCCGTCTTCAAGTGAGTTGAGTGCATGAAGGCGTAGTTCGCCGAAACTGTCCAATCGCTCGCGAATCGGTGCTCGACGCCAACGGTCAGGTTCGAAACACGCGGATTGCGAAGTGCCGGATCGGCATAGCTGATCGCAGGGCATCCGATGAAGGGTGGTCCGAAAGCGCACAAACCATTCGAGGTGGTATTCAAAGTTCCCGGGAAAGTGTACGGGAAACCGCTCGACGGGGCACAGAAGAATGCCGGAACGCAGAACAGCGTCGTCGATTTCGAGCCGCCGCCATTGGAAGCTGCTGGGAAGAAAATCGTGGGCGTCTGCGCGTAGTATAGTCCCCACGCTGCTCGGACCACAGTTGGATGCGAGGTTCCTGCAGCATTCCACGCCACACCGACGCGCGGACCCCATTGCTGATAGTCGTTTGGAGTCTTCTGCGGCACGGGTGAGACCTTCGTGCCGCTGCCCAACGGCCCGACTCCGGTGTAGACCATCTGCCCGGGAATTCTGGTTGAAGGCTGCGGATTCCGAGTGCCGTCCCAGCGCACTCCATACGTGACAGTCAACCGGGGTGATATCTGCCATTTGTCCTGAGCATACAGGCCGATTCCCGTTTGGTATTCCGGGGGAAGGGTGTTGGCTTGGAATGGGGTTTGGTTGTTCAATCCGAAGCCCTGGAAATAAAAATTGGGATTGGCGTTGTCGAAATCCGTCAGACTGCCGAAGTTGTATCTCCCCGCGCTCCAACCGGCGAAAACGTCTTTGCGATCCACAAAGGAGTTCACATCCCCGCCAAATTTCGCGTCGTGTTTGCTAAACGAATAAGAATAGTTGTCCTGGATTTGCAGCTTTCCATTGTCATTGTTGCCCGGAAGATAGAAGCGCTGGCCGAACTCACCCACGCCGGCAATGAACACCTCCGGCGCGCCTTTGAAGATCGGATGCCGCTTGCGGGTTTCGCCTTCGATACTAGCGCGGATCTCGTTCACCTTCCGCCCCAGAACGGTCGTCAGTGCAAAGACGCCGCTGATGCCCTGGTTGACGAAATCCTCCGTGTCCCCGATGGTGTCAAAAGTTTCCGACTGCCCGTGCCCTCCGGTGAAACCGTGGGTGTGATTGCGTGTGCCGAGTCCCCGAATGCTGAAGTGGTTTGCGCTGCTGAGCTGGTAGTCGTAGTGCCCAAGAAGGGTGAAGAAATCCTGGAATTGGGGATGAGCTCCCTCGAGCGCACCCAAATTCGCCACGCCGTAACATGCAGGGAGAAGGTGCATGCCTACAGCGCCACTCACGCAAGCCCCTCCAAGGGTCTCTCCGCTGCCCGCTGCCACTGCCCCGATCACGGGCCCGGCGTCAGCCTGGCAGGCGGCGTTCCCGTGACAAAGATTGGTGGTCAGCGGCCCGTTGTTGCGCTGAATGTCGGTCGATAGAAACAGCCACTGGCGATCTCTGTGGATGGGAAAGCCAGCGGAGCCGCCAAACTGATGCTGCCAGTCAATGTTAGGTGGATTGTGAAGGGCATCGTCCTTACTGAGGCCGCTGCCGCGATAGTATTCGTGGGCCTCGCCATGCCAATCATTGGTGCCGGACTTGGTGACCACGTTGAGCAAGCCGCCAGTGGCTCGGCCGAACTCCGGAGCGAAGCCGTTAGTGACAACCTGGAATTCCTGGACAGCTTCGATGGGAACGGTGAGGTTCTTGGTTTCGAGAGAGCCGAAATTCTCGCCAAAGAAATTGTTGGTCGTATCTGCGCCGTCAATCACTAGTCCGGTGTAGTCGCTCTGTTGCCCGCCGAGGCGGATATTGCCGCGCAAGCCGGGAACCACCTGAGCCGACGGGGTCAACTGCGCGAGGTCGCGGTAGTCTCGGCCCGGGAACGGAAGTTCCTGCAAGCTTCTGGAATCGAGGAGTTGCGAGATACCTGCGGTAGAGGTATCAACGACGCCGACGGCGTCAGCGGTCACGACGATGTTTTGCTCGGCGGTTTTGATCTTCATGTGGGCATCGAGGGCGAGGGAGGAGCCGATGGTGACAACAATCTGTTTGACAGTGTACGAGGCGAAGCTGGGAGATTCGAAGGAGATCGTGTATTCCCCAGGAATCAGCGATTCGAAGTCGTAGCCCCCGTTCGCGTCGGTGGTGAGCTCACGCTTGAGGCCAGTGGCCGGGCTGGTGAGCGTGACTTTGGCGCCGGGAACTGCCGATCCTGAAACGTCATATACAAAACCGTGGATCGCGCCGCGTTCGAGAGTCTGCGCGGAAGCTCCGGCTATTGCGAGGAACAGCGTACACACTGCAAGGACTGCGTACTTCCGACATGATGCGTTCATTCTTGCCTCCCCAAACTTGAAGAACCTGTTCAGCAATCAGCGCTGAAACGAAATCGAGTGGATTCGTGCTTGCAACGGATAAGCGATGCCACGACCGGGCAAGAAAATAAGAAAGTGTTCGCAGAAATAGAATCCACGTGAATGGCGCGGTCAGCGCGCTTCACACGGACGTCAAGTCCACCCAGAAATGTGCCACGGGTACCGTAGAGATTGTGGTCCTCAAAGCCTAAGCGTGAATTCAGCCTTACTCGTCCCAGAACGTCCCCCAGTCGCACCAGTGCGCGTAGGCTAGCGTTCGATTGAGACAAGTGTCAAGACAAAAGTAAAGTTGAAACCCTATAACAGTGGAAAACCTCAGAAGCATACAAGGCAACTGACACGAATCGAAAATTCCAATCATGCGCGCCGCATGAGACGAAACTTCTGCGGCAGAATGTTACCATGTCTGGCGATGCCAGTAACGGGAACGAAGCGAACAGAACGAATTCCACTTCTGATGATGCTGGCGGCTTTCGCCGCGTTGTTTGTCGAGCCGGTTGGATCGCGCCCGGGTCCCGTTGAAGTGACGCAATCCCAGCACGCGAACCGCGCGCACGCGACTGCTGCGGAGAAAAGTGCGGACGCCAATCCCTTCGGCGTGCAATTCCATGACGTCACTAGACAAGCGGGGATTCACTTTCATCACGAGCGCGCCGCTTCGGACCAAAAGCTTTATTTGGAAACGATGGGTGCGGGCGTGGCGTGGATCGATTACAACCAAGATGGCTTCCTCGACGCGTTCCTTGTGAACAGCGGTTACACTCCATTTTTTCATCCAGAGAGACCGCCGCAGCCCGCCCTCTACAGAAATAATGGAGACGGCACCTTTACCGACGTGACGCAGCAGGCGGGAATCCACACCGATGGAACTTTTTTCTTTGGCGTGGCGGTGGCCGATTTCGATAACGACGGCTTTCCGGACATCTACATGACCGGGTACCGCCATTCCGTGCTGTATCACAACAATGGCAACGGCACGTTTACCGATGTGACGGCGAAAGCGGGCGTCGGCGACGATGGCGCGTGGGCCACGGCTGCGGGGTGGTTTGACTACGACCGCGACGGCAAGCTCGATTTGCTCGTGACGAATTACGTGCAATTCGACGTGGACCATCCGGTTTCCTGCGGACAGAACAAACCCGGCTACCGCGCGTACTGCCATCCGGACAGTTTTTCCGGCTCCTCGCCGCGGCTCTATCACAACAACGGCGATGGAACGTTCACGGACGTGACAAGAAAAGCGGGACTCGTGAACAACGATGGCAAAAGCCTGGCGGTGGTACTGGCAGATTTGAACAACGACGGCTGGCCCGACATTTTCATCGCCAACGACACGCAAAGAAATTTTCTCTATTTGAATAACGGTGATGGAACGTTTCGCGATGTGAGCTACACGAGCGGCGCGGGGTTCAGCGAGGAAGGCAAGCCGGAGGCGGGAATGAGCGCCGACGCCGCCGACGTCCGCAACAACGGTTTTTATGACTTGTACGTGAGCCACCTCGATTTCCAATTGAATCGCTACTATCAGGGCAACGGCGACGGAACTTTTCTCGACGCCACAATTCCGTCGGGGCTCGGCCAGACGAATTTTCTGAACAGCAGCTTTGGGGCGCGATTTTTTGATTTCGA
>Ga0210405_10002389_pt1 | contig 19579 bp, 28 predicted proteins | sample IncBWH11MmetaG_FD_155492 | JGI IMG/M metagenome (GOLD analysis project Ga0210405, IMG submission 155492) | Forest soil microbial communities from Barre Woods Harvard Forest LTER site, Petersham, Massachusetts, United States - Inc-BW-H-11-M | ecosystem: Environmental > Terrestrial > Soil >... | reverse complement strand
GCACCGAGCCATGGAACCCGCGATCTTTGCAAGGATACGTAAATTGTGCGAACAAGCGGTAGATGAGAGCGACGGCAAGCGACTAATGGAACTGGCTCAGGAAATCATCGAGTTGTATGACCGCGAAGGCACGCGCAAGGCAGGAAAGGATGGGCCCGCGCATGCGGAAGAAGGACTGCCGAAATGAGGGGACTAAGGGACACCGCTCCGGCAGTGCTCTGATCGTGTGGTCAGTTTATGGTGATCAAGGGCAGGTGATGATTCACCGCAAAAAGTGCCAACTCCAGTCGTTTCGACACGCCCAACTTGTCGAAAATGTTGCTGAGGTGATGCTTTACTGTATCTTCCGCGATTTTGAAGTAAGAGGCAATTTCGTTGTTGCTCATGCCTGCGACCACGCCGGAAATGACCTCTAACTCCCGATGGGTTAACCCATACGTTTTTGTTCGCGCCTCTGCCTTGGCTGCCTCTGTTTTAGACTTCAGGTATTGAAACAGGTCAGGAACGCGGTTTAAGCCTACCCAACACCCCCCGGCCATTACTGTTTGAATTGCTGTCAGAAGAACCTCCGTGACGGGAGCCTTCATGACTACGCCGCATGCGCCTAGTTGAAGCGCCTCGACAATTTCCGAGGCTTCTATGGCGGCCGTGAGCACGATGACGCGTACACCGTTCTTCTTGTTTTTGCTCAGTTCCTGCAGGGCTTCCATTCCTGAGTGCTTTGGCATCGACATATCAAGTAGGAGTAGATCCGGCTCGAGTCGCTCTGTCAGGGCGACGGCTTCCTTACCGTCGCCCGCTTGTCCAATTACCTTCAATCCGGCGTCCTCCAACAGGCGTCGGAGCCCGTCTCGAAAGAGAGCGTGATCATCGGCAATTAGGACGCGAAGGAGGCGGTCCTTGGTTCGCAGCGGCACTCGCTCAGCTACGATGTCAGATGTATTCATTGGAGCTTTTCCTCGAGTTCAGAGCCGCGGATTGTATGGAGGCGCGCAAGGTTTACGCCCGAACGTCTCCACCTAAGATACAAGGCTCCTTCGCAGCTTGTTTGCGCTTCGTCTGGACCGCAATTACCCTATCCACCGATGCAAGCAACCACTCTCCCCCATCGGGTGGCTGCCGCTCATAGCGCAGTTCTTTCATAGCGTCAAAAACCTCTTCTCCCCGAAGTACAGGAATGTCACCCAGTTTACGTTGAATAGATCGCCTCACGGTCGCAAAGGATCTCACGGGAATCATCGCTATTCGCTGTGCTGAGTTTTCTGAGCGGATCGCCAACGCTAGATCGGATCCGTTCATGCCTGCACCTTGCCGGCTCCTGGGCAAATAAGATGGGACGAACCCGGACCTCGTTAGGACAATATCGTAAGGGCCGCACTCCCGATAGCGACGAAGTCCGTCTTCGCCGTTTGATTCCACTTCAAGCTCGAAACTTGCAACATTGTCCATGACAAAGTCCCACAAATGACAATATTCCTCTCCGACTAACAAAATTCTCACCCGCGGCTTGATTGCAGACTCCACGAGTCGCACCAATCTGGCCTGTCGAAATCCCTCCCGCAAAACTGGGACCTTGTGATGGAAGCGGACACTCAGAGCATTACAAGCCCCCACAATCGCAATTGCCTGCTCCGGATTTCTTTCGCGAATGCGCTTCGAAACTTCTGTAAAGTGAAAGAGGTGAGTCAGGACAAGGTCGTAGGGACCATGGTCGCGATACAGGCGCATTGCCGCATCGTTGTCCGGTGCAGATTCAACCCTACAGCCAGTCTGCTCAAGACAAATGGTATAGAGTGCGAGTAAGGTCTTGCTGCCGCTGACCAATAGGACGTTCGGATGCTTGTTCAGGACGGACTCAGACCTTCCGTCTGATTCTTCGACCTCAATCGCCCATCTTATCTTTCCTGGTGGACAGTCGCCTGGAGCGTTGCGAACGACGCGCATCGACAGATCGCGTCCGAGGAAAGCGTCCCAAAGGCGCTGTCTAACTCCCGGAACTAACTCCATCAAGAACGCGCTTTCGTACTCACCGTCTTCGTCGATCAAAGCCCTCGATGGGATCGCGGGAGTGGAGTCTTGCCTCATTGCACGGGTGGTAGCGGGAACGCCGAGTGCCAGCAACGAGAGAAACTTTCTACGATCGGTCGCCATAGGCAATTCCTGTGGAGGATTTGTAGACGGTGGAAAGGTAACACGGCTCCGCGGAGAATTGGTTACGAACGGGCCATTACCGTGGTACATGTCCAGAAGTAACAAGACCTGGAGTCAGCCCTTCTCTCCTTTTGTGAATCGGTCGAATGGTTAGGGTCGAGGTCGGCGCTGCGAACGCTCGCCTCGGCCTGCTTTATTGAAGCTTTGCTTTCAGTTTGTCGAACTCATCCCTGATCGTGGTGAGGTAGCCATCCAACCTCTCGACCTTCGCCTTAATAAGCATTCGGTCTTTGTCTTTATTGTCCTTATCTGCTAGCGCAAGATTCAGCACTTGAATCCAGTGGAGAAAACAGACGAAACACTCTTGCTCCTGTTCTGACATTTTGACCCTCGATTCTGTTATTTATCCCAAGGGACGCCGCTCATTGGTACGGTTGAGTCTGCAGGGTAGAAAAGCACGTTGTCGTTGGCGTACTTGGGAGAATCAGCAGAACGGAGTTGACCGTTCCGCCGGAACGCTCAAACCTATTTAATAAACAAATCCAGACGACCAAAGCCTTTCTCTACGCCCGCCTCAATAATCTTAGTCGCTAGTTCTTTGTCTATGCGGCCCTTTGCAACATCTTCCAACAGCACTTCCTCGGTTGACGTACAGCGACAACACGCGAATGCACGCTCTCCGATTCTGTGGCAATGGCAAGCGCACATATTCTGCGTATGCGGGCTGGGGCAATAAGAGTAGGTATGCCCACCTTCATGGTCTTTGTTTCGACCACAGCGTATGTACCATCCTCCTATTTCCCAAATCTTCCCGCACACCCGAGTAGACCTATCATCTTCGCCCATAACTAACTCCTCTGCGCGTTGTCGAGCCGCACCCCTCGGTTGCAGTTAGCCTACCACGGTCGCGCGGTCGGTTTTCCCTTCAAGTAAAAGGTTACATTGTCATAGCTCAGCGCTCCCGTCCTCCACCAAACTTTGACGCCCAACAGTTCCCAAGCTGTAAACGAACCGCCGCGTGCTTCTGAGTAATTAAGGTCCCATATCGGAGCATCTGGGCCATAGTTTCCGTTCGCATCGCGCAGTCCCTCTATACCATCTAAATTGAACCTTATCTTCCCTGGTGCGTTTCCCATCGCTCTTATTCTTATTTCTCGGTTGACGGTCGTTTCCACGGCCTCTAATTCAGGATTCCAGAGTTCAACTATTCTCTTTCCTCCCCCCCCACCTACCTCCGCTTGAAATATTCTTAACTTGCGTGATCCCAAGGGGTCTAGCCCAAAGATTACATCAGTGCTCGACCAAGGAGCTTCCCCCGCGCCGGGCAGTTCTGGACCAAACGGAACTATACCAATCACGGTTCTTGGGTTGGTGAGAGATTGATTCGCTGGGTTCCACGCCTCTCCTATGGCGGTAACGTTCATCACTGACTGATTGCTGTTGTAGTTCTGGTGCCAAGCAATGACTTCGTCGCGGAAGAACTGCATGAATCGATTACTGATTCCGCCAAATAGTCCCGGCCCGGCATCCATGCCTAGATTCCAGCTAGGCCCAGAGGAGAGTGAATTTTGCCAATCTTCAACGGTAATACTCATACTTGGAACCGCAAAGTCGTTAGCGCTGAGCCAGTCGGCGTAAAGCCCGGTCCCGTCTGCGCCTGGATGCACATAAGCCACTCCACCGTTAGGGTCCTGACAGTGAGCGCAGATTGCACCCGGAGCGCCAGTACCATCAGGCTGTTGTGCCACTGCGCCTATCGTTAACAGCAGAACCACTACTGCAAGCGCTAAGAACGCGCGATCGATTGAGTGCTTCTTCAGAGGAGCGTACGTGGAAGATTTGGTTGTTTTGGGCGCAGAGTGGTGGGTCGTGCAGAGTAAAATTCTCTTCAGCATCCTTGATCTCCTTTACAGATCGAGTGTGTTAGGGGGTGGGGAGCATTGGCGTGCCCCCCATCTCCGCTCCTTGCTTTACGTGCTTTGTTTCACCTCATGAGGCCACTGGATTCGAGCTATTAAATTACGGCGACTGCCTCCCGACACTGGCGCCGCCGCTGTTTATTTCCCGGGTTAAGGGGGGAGGCCTATGGCTAAGTTTTCCCCTATCGGGCCGGGAAAGGTCATCGTCGCGTTCCTCTCCTAGTTGAATTACGATCCTTCGTGTGCAGCTTTCGCCAACCGGATTTCGGCTGATCCCACTTCGGCACCACAATCCTTGCAAACCAGATGAGTGTGACTGCACTGTGCAATGGCTAGCTCGTGCGTATACAGTCGCGCGCTTCCGTCCTCGGGGATGATCTCCCTAGCGAGCCCGCTTCTCACCAGCAGTGTCATGGTCTGGTAGACACAATGAAACGAGACATTGAAGTTGACCGCCTTGACCTGGTAGTGAACATCCTTCGCGGTGACTGGTTTAGAGTTGCCCAGGAATACCTGCAGAATCGTGGCCCGGTGACGCGTGCTGGTTCTGCCAGTGCTCCGCAGGTATGCCAGAAATCTGTGGTCTACTTGCTCCAGGAGTTGATTGTTCATTTCTTCCCCTTCGCAATCGCTTGCTGGCGTTCGTACTCGATCAACAGTTGCAAGGCCTTGTCCCCTTCGATCCCAAGTTGCTCAGCCATCTCAGCGACCCGGAAGAGGGTTTGATGGGACTTGCCATTGCTTTCCTTGACGGGTTGCTCTGTGGTATCGGCGCGAACGACAGCGACCGAGCCGATACTGTCCACGGCAGACCGCAAGGCAGGGAGCCGGACGTGCGCGTAAACCTTCCTCAACATCTGGGGCGAGACGTGGCCGGCAATCTTGAGGACCACTTGCTCTGGATTCTTCTCCGCCAGCTTCGTCAGTCCGCTATGGCGGAGGTCATAGGGCCGAGCCTTCACTCCTGCAGCTGCGCAGATTTCGTTCCATGCCGTCTTTGGCCATTCCGCATGACGGCAAGGGTCGTAAAGGCCGCGCTTGATGCGGTGGGGGACCAGGTAATGCTCCGGGTTGCCTGACCCGGCTTCCTTGGCAAGCCGCCGAAGCGCTGTAACTGCGCCCAGGGCGTCCACGTTCAAGGGAACCTCTCGCACGCGGTTCTTGTTCTTGGCATGTTCGCGAATGTAGATACGGGCAGTGTCGGGATTATCTATGAAGACATTCCGCAGCCGTAGTCCCAGCATCTCTGCGGGACCTGCCGCGGTGTGCAGCGAGAGCACTATTAGGTTATGAGCGCGGGCCCAGCCTGGGCGGGATGCCCCAGCTTGAAGCAGCCTTCTTTCCTCATCCGGCTCCAGCGCGCGGCCGGGTGACTCTTTGGGAAGCGGCACAGCCTCGTAGTACGGCTTTACCTCGTCCCAGCGGCGAATACGCTTAAGGAGCTGCTGCAAACAGCCCAGTTCTTTATTCACAGTGTAGGCGCTGCAGGTTTTGCTTCTTTCGACCTGGTAGGCGCGGAGCAGATCTGCATTGACGAGCTGTTCAAGCGGGACGTTGCCGAAAAACTTTACGAGCGTGACGATGTAGAGCCAATAGTCATGGGCCGTATGTGCTTCAATGAAGGGTTTGCGGGTTTCGAGCCACGCCCGCCCGGCCTCACGGAGAGGCATCTTCGCAAGCCGCCGGGCATCGTTGAGCTCGTCCATGCGAACAAGGGACAACTGCCGTATCGCATCATTCGTGATTGCAATCGGTTCAGTGCTCATGACGTCACGCCGCCTCACTCTCTTCTCGAAGTGGAATCACTGACAATCCGGATAGCAGGTGATTAAACTCAGCCAACGCATGAGCAGCTTGCGCGCAGTTCTTGAACACGAAGGCTTCCCTTATATCGGTTGAGAAAAGATGCGGGAAGCCGGACAGGCAGATATGAGGGCCAACCAGAATCGCGCCTCCCATCTCTGGCTTTTCGGCTGCACTGTCGATTTCCGCCAGTCGCGACTGCAAACGCAATACCTCGTTCTGATTTTCCATGTGCCAATTCCTTGTGCAGTTAGCGCCTAAGCGCAAGCCATGCTCGTTTCTTCGGTCGGACCGTCTCGTTCAGTTCTTTCGTAGAATTGGAGGGTTTCATAGAGCGCTTCCTTGGTTGGTCCTCGTGTTACCTCGCCGAAACCATTGGGACACTAGGGTCTTGTCGCAGCCCTTGTTGCTGTTTTGCTGTGAACGGGTCGCCCATCGGCAATTCCCTGGCTCGTAATTCCCATCGTTGTTGATTCGATCGATGGAGTAATCCGGGCCCGGGCGAGGACCCATGTCGGCGAGGAAATTCTCGAAACTGTCACGCCACCGGTCGCACACCTTGATTCCGCGCCCGCCGTATCGTTCAAACCTGCGCGTTTTCGGATTTAGACATCTCCTTTTCATGCCTTGCCAGGAGCCCCATTCCGGCGGTCTGGGCGCACTCGTGGTTTGAACGGCATCGTCAGGCAGTGTGGAACCGTTTTTGGAACGCGCCTGTGCGGTCCGGTGAACCGTTCCCACGCCAACCCCCAGCTCTTCCGCGATCTCGCGCCAGGAGACTCCCAGACCGCGTAGCATCTGAATCCGGTCTTCACTGACAAAGACGCGCGGCCGGCCCAAGCGCTTTCCCTTCGCTCTCGCGTTCCTGAGACCAGCCTTGACACGCTCGCAAATGAGCGAGCGTTCTAGTTCCGCCACGGCCCCAAGCACTGTAAAGACCATCTTCCCGGTTGGCGTGCTCGTGTCGACACTCTCTGACAGGGATACAAAATCAATCCCGAGTGCCTGGAACGTTTCGAGGGCCCTAAGGAGATGCGAAACCGATCTCGCGAATCGATCGAAGCGCCATAGCAAGACGGCATCGAATCGGCGCTTGTGTGCATCCGCCATCAATCGGTTCAGGGCCGGCCGGGAGTCTTTGGACCCAGATACCCCGGTGTCGACGTATTCCTCGGTAATCTTCCAACCGCGGTGTTCACAATATTCCCGGAGTTCGCGTAGTTGCATTTCTGGGTCTTGACCCTTATCCGTAGTCGACACCCGCGCATAGATTCCGACAGAATGATTTGCCACGTTACCCTCCCTCAATCGTTCAACTGTTCTTCCATGCCTTCCCAAGAGCAACCGCCGAAACCACGCTGTCAGAGACTCCAAACTGCGTGGCTATTTGTTTCAAGGCGAGCCCGCTTTTCCTGAGCCGCCTGATTCCCTTGACCTTTTCCGGGGTTAGCTTCGTGTTCCGCCTGTTGTGCGCTTGTTCGGCTGGCGTAGCCCAACGGCAGTTTTGCTTGTAATATCCAAGACGGTTATCGATCCTCTCAAGCGACGTTCCGGGCGGTCGTTCACCCATGTCCTTAAAGAAGGATTCGAAACTCTCGAACCAGGCTGTGCACGGGCCGATCATGCGGGCGCCGTAGGCCGGATAGCCGGGATGCTTTGGATTCGAGTATCGCTGTTTCATGCTCCTCCATGATATGTAGGTTGGCGACTGCATCCCTGGACGCCTGTGGCCGTGTTTGGTTTTCTCCGTAACGTTCCTGGCTGTCGTCACTTCAATCCGCAGGCACCCGCACGAGCGAGTAGCTCCGCTGCGCAAACTCTCACCGAGAACGTGAACCACCGTCGAGCAGTCGCAGCGGCACTCCCATTTCGTCTTGGCACCGGGGCGCTTTTTTGGTCTGATCACGACTAATCTCCCGAAGCGCTGATTACTGATGTCCACAAACGGTGGCATAAAGATTCAGCCCCTCACGCAGCCAAAGTTGTCGACGTGAATCTCAGGCCTAGCCGCAAACGCTTCGTACGCCTTTTGCCTTCGCGGTCCTCGGCTCCCGCGCCGGTCCCATTGGCTTATGTCGAAGCCGAACTTCTTCATCTGCCGTGCAAGCCCGTTGCGATGCTGCCCGTACAGCAAAGCTGCTTTCGAGACGTTCCCATGAGTTGCATCCAGCACGTGCCGGACAAGTCCCTTTTCAAACAACTGCTCAATCTCCTGGACGCTGAGGCCACAGTCCTGCCGGAGCCGGAGAATCAACTCGTCCATGCACGCGAGTAGTTCGTCTGCGGTCATCGTGTGCCTCCTTCGCATGTTTCGACTTTGGGCTCGACCTCAAGCGGAGGAAGGTGTCCATCGATCAGATCGAGCAGACAAAATGTGTCAGCGGCTGAGGGCAGGAATCCGGCTTTCGTTGCCTTGGCGAGAAGGCGCACAAGCGCCTCTGCCTGGTCGGGCGTCACTTTCGGCGGTTCGTGGATCATCGCGCGCCTCGTTTTTTCAACCGGGCCACTGCGAGCGAGACAACCAGGTCGACAAGCAGTTGATTCTTCGCGGTAGAACTGGCGAGGACTTCCCTGCAGTCCCGAGCGATCGCCAGCGTTTCGCGCACGACGTCTCTGGCATCCAGTGCTTGGCTTCGGCGCGGTCTCACGAGTTCCACGAAATGCGACTCAGAGTGCCTCACCGGCTTTGGTTCAACATAAGGAACTAGGTGGATTCTGTTCTCCTTTTGCATCATCGACTCCCTACAGCCAAGAGCCTGGCTGCCCGCCTGAAAAAGTGAATGGGGGAGGGTGGGGGAGGCCACAGGCCGCTATTGCTGCGTAGCGGTCACTGCGGAAATTCCAGATCGCGCCGACGCCACGGGTTTCTTCATGACTGTGGGTGCAGCGGCCGATTTCACGACGCCGGCTGCGAATGAGGGGTTCGGCTTCACCCGGATCGAGGTAATGGCCTGGACCGGTGCGGCCTGTTCGATCTGGAGCTTCCAGGTATTGATACCCTCGGCTCCATAGAGCTGGGCTGCCAAAGAGAGAGCCTCAGACTTCCAGTCAACAGTGCGGCGCTCTTGGTCGGTGAAGGCGAGCAGATAAGGACCAGTCTCTTCTTGCTGGGCGCCGTCGTCATGCAGTTCGAGCAATTCGGCGCGTAGCTGTTCTTTCTGCTTCTCCAACTGTGTCAGCAGCGAGGTGAGTTCCGCGTAACGTGCGATTTCTTCCGCGGTGATTGTGAATTGAGGGATAGAAGCGGACGGTGATAGGGTAGCTGTAGCCATAGGGAAACCTCCGTTTTCCGTTTGGTTAGGGCTGGGTGGGTGCTCGAACACTCGCTCAGCCCGCTTTCCTTTTTGCAACCAACGGTATATTCTACCTAAGCGGCTTAGGTGTCAAGAGGAAAATGCACGCAGTTGGCTTAAATTTTCACAGGTTTGCCTAAGCCGCTTTGGTGCTATATTTTGCGCATGAAGAAATCGCCGCTCTCAAAGTATCTGTCTGAGTTAGGCCGCAAGGGCGGGAAGGCTCGGCTTAAGACTATGACAGCGGAGCAAAGGCGCGAGATCGCAACGAAGGCTTCAAAGGCCGCGGCTAAGGCTCGTAGCAAGAAAGCCGCGGAGCGCAAGAAGAAGGCGCAGCCATGAGAGACCACTCCTCGATCGTTCAGGAAATGGACCGGCAAGGCCGATACCTGCACAGCATCCTAAAAACCGACAAATTGAACAAGTTGGCATGGCTCGAGTTTCGCCATGTCGTGAAGGTGATGGACCGGTTGAGGGTCAACCTAACCGATTTCAATGCAGTGCATTTTGGGCCTTCGAATCTTCGGCACCGCAAGAGCTCTCCGGTCGCAGCGAGAGCACGCCCCGGAAGGCGAAAGATGAAAAATTGACAGAGGAGAACGATCCCCACCTAAATGCACAAACGCCCAACTGCGCCATTCCGCGGAGTCCAGGCCTCATCGTGTTACCTCGCATGATGAAGATGAACCAGACACGCGTAGGTGACGACTCCCAGAGAGAACCAGAACAGCGCTTCTATCCCCCGCCTGAATTTCGGGTCCATACAGTAGAGGATAACGCCAATCGCTTGGCGTTCACCGAACAGAAAGGTTAAGAATGCCAGAGCAGATCGTAAGCTGCCCGTATTGCGGCCTGGGTGAGGGTTTCCGTCCGATGTTGCCTCGCCCGGGAGGTTGGTTTGTCTGCCTGAACTGCATTCACATAGCGTTCCCCGAGAAACCAGAGTTTAAATGCTTCTGTCAGAAGTGCAACGAACTGAATCGGGCGGCGTGATCAGCATGGTACGCATGCTAGCGATAAAGAAGGGTCAGACCCGCGAGAAAGCAGTGGGCTTTCAAGAGATGGGCATTTTCCGGTGCGATAGCTGTGGTGAGGAGTTTTCCATCGTTCACGATCCCGCTTCTGCGGACAAGATGCTGGCAGAGATGCAAGCGAGGTGGCTCGAGAAGGTACTTGCTGAGGAGCACGAGCGCGACAAGAGACATCCTGGCCGGATCGAGTTGCCGGGCTAGTCGATTGATCTCCTGGCCGCCGTGCCCCGCGCTAGCCACGTTCGATGCGGCGGCGCATCGCTGAGACTCGGGTCCACATCGATCCTCCATGCACGCAGCAACCATTCCGGCACATAGCATCGATTGCAGTTACGCTCGCACCAGTATCGTAGGGGACCAGAATCTGCACAGGTCTGCATCGTGAGTCCCAATCGATGAACTTGTTGTTCGAACTCAGTAGCGAGACCGGATCTCGGCTGAACTGGTCGTCCCCAATTCGGATTTCCGCGCTTGCGAGGCACCGCAAAATGATACTCCTCTATGAGGGAGTAGCCGCGTGCCGGACCCGAAATTCACTTCAGTCACCTTTGTCCCTTACGACGGTAACGGCCACCAACGAGCCATTGTGCTAGCAGCGGAGCTGCAGCAATCTGGTGAAGATTCCGGTAGAAGAACATGACTCACTCACTTAGCCGATTATGGTCTAAGGACGATGGCCAAGACGTAGCGGAATATTCCGTCATGCTGGCTGTTGTATTGATCATTGCACTCGGCACGATCCGAATGATTGGCTCGAGTGCAAACACTGTCTTCTCGAGCACAGGAAGCGCTATCCAATAGCCCCGCCATAGATGCAACGCTGGACCGCCATCACGTGCCTCGTTCTCTGTGCTATCTGCACATCTTCGAATTTCTCCGCTCTCGCCCAGCAGCCGGAGGGCTTGCGCAAGGTTCAAGACAGGGTAACCCCCCAATATCCGGAGCTCGCTCGCCAATTGCACCTCACGGGTAACGGTAAAGCTTATCGTCACCGTGGCACCCAACGGTAGCGTGAAATCCGCGCGACCCATAGGCGGAAATCCGCTGCTGCTGAAGGCTGCTCAGGACGCTATTTCCAAGTGGAAATGGTCACCCGCTTCCCAGGAGAGCCAGGAACTTGTTGAGTTGAGATTCGGACCAAGCTAGGACTCCCAGGCACGCTTCCAAAATCCCTGACAACTCCGGTTCGCCAAGGAACTGATTCTCGGACGTCCAACTTGAGCGTTCCCAGCGTCCGGAAAAGACTTGTTTCTCGAACGTGCGCGGTGGCATCATTCGGCGGAAAAGGCGACGCCGCGCTGCTGGAAAAGTGGGAACAGCTTCGCAATCGCAGCTTAACGATGTGGTCCGCGGGCGTGGTAAAAAGCTCTAGGCGGGATTATGCCGCTATGCGCTAGGCGAACCGGCGGTTCCGTCCAAGGGGAGCATCGTCTAAAGCACTGATTTTACAGCGGTTTTAATGCTTGAATCAAAGCCCTAGAAGCGAGCATCATATACGTATTCATCCACCATGTGTGGAAGGAGTTGGGCTGACGCTCTGCGTTGGCCTTTTGTCTTTTTAGACGCGCTTCTTATACTTCTTTTCAAGTTTCCGGCGGTAATCCCCGTAGAGAATGAAAAAAGATGTGAGTAATCGACGGCGATCGTCTTTGAGCCTTTTGAATATGATGAGGAAGTCACCGTCCACGAACCAAATGTAGGTTTTCACGTCTCCGGTGTGTTCCCGATAGTCCCACAGCCTCACCTCATTCTCAGCGCAGTGTTCGATGAGACATCTCACCCACGGAAGACGAGCAGCCCTCGGGACATCAGGAGTCCGCGCGGTTCTTCTTTCGTCTACTTCGGTTGTGATAAGGTGCCAAAATATATCCTCTTTTCCATCCGGCCTAACGTTCTGGAAGTAATGAACCTCTTTCCCATCGAGGAGCGGCCTCGATCGCCTGAAGTCCCGGTCGAAAACGACGTAAAGCGCCTCAACGACTGCGTCACACCAAGGCTCGACAGACAGTATCGCAGGCAACCACGGCGGAAGGGTGCTCACACCCGCATCTCCCAGGGAGCCCATCGAAACAGGTTGAGTTTGTCTTCTCTGAGAAGAGTAGTATGAGTCAGTCTGTAACCGGAGAGTCTGCGGATTTCTGCAATTACTTGCAGTTTCCCCGGATTCTCCCACAGTTGGCGATTCACATAGCTGACGGCACCAATAAGCAAATCAGAGAGCTGTAACAGCTCTGATTCTTCTGATCGAATTATCTGAATTTGCTCGACGATGGTTTGAGAAAAATCATAGAGATTGTTGCTCAGCACCGTTCTCAAGTGATCAACCTTTCGCCCTCCCCAGTTGTCTTTGATGTCTATGAAAATATGATAGCGAGCCTTGGGGTTGAGCAGATTCTCCAAAAGACGAAAATGCATTTTGTAGTACCAGTCGTCATGAGTCTGCTGATGCTCCTCGTGGCGGAGTTTTGCCTTGTCTGCGATGATCACGGCTCGGAAGTGCAAACTTGAGCTAGCAAAAAAGAATCTCACCAAATCGAGGTAGAACTCCACCTTCCCGGCGGAGACCTTCGTCCACTTGATTTCGAATCGTCTGTCGAAATGATGGGCGATCTTAATCTGTCGTATACCGTCACTCAATTTCGCAGTGGTGGATGCGGGGCACCATAACGCGCCGAGTACCATTGCTTTCTGATGGTCGTTTTCGAGATGGCAACTTTCATCGCAATAGACATTGAACACTTCTGGCGGTAGTTCCGGAGTATTTGGCTCGGTGCTCACTCGGGCCTCAGGGGCAGCTAGTGGCTGCGAAAATCTAAGCGACGTCTGTAGAGAGAATACTGGAAACTAACAAGCCTATAAGGAATCGAGGTCGCTGTGCAACGAGTGTATCTGCCTCCTCAAATAAAAAGCCCAATGCGGTGTGTAGTGACAACCGTTCCTTAGCGTGTGAGATGTCAACTTGTCGGGTGATAATGCACGAAGTAGATTTCCTCACCTCAACAACCCAATCGGCCTATCGGATCTCGTCTTCGGTAGGCCGATTTTGCATCTCGAACACCTCACTTTTGAGAACCCTAAGATTAAGGCTGCAAGACCGGCTTTAGCTGGGGCAGGCTCTTCGTTATCGGTTTCGGGCTTTCGAAGTAGGACGCAAGCCTCAGGGGCCTGTCGAGCTTCTCGTCCAACTCTTTCAGGAAGTCACCATAAGAGCCTAAGAACGCAACGAGGCGCTCACGATACTGAATCAACCCTTCCTCGACGAGTGGCGTGTACTGCTTGCTGAGTTCCGGCTGCAGTTTCCCAGAGACCTTCTCGTAGACCGGGCGAGCGTAATAGCTGCAGAAGGACGAGACGATGTAGTTGAGCTCGTCCACCGTCGCCCTGAGAGCCTCGTAGCTGGCTCCGCGGATCATGCGCTGCGCATACCGGCTGGCCAGTTGTTCACTCAGATCGAAGAACATCTTCGGCGGAGCCAGTTCCAAACTTCCGTGCCAGGTCCCGTTGCTCCCGCAGAGATAGTGGAAGACAATCCAGTGCAGGGTGTCGGTATTCTGGATGCCCGCGAGCTCCTTGAACTTGCGGATGTGGCGTCCCATGTCGACCATTGCCGCGGCTGCCTGCAGCTTCTCTGCAACTGCGAGCCTCCTCTGCCGGAACCTCTTTCGCACCCACGGGGCAGCGCTCGCGGCGAGAGAGGCGAAACCCAGCCCGATCAAAGCCAGCGCGACAGACTTCTGCTTCTGGAACATTGTCGCCACCGCCACCGCGCCAGGTACGATAAACTGCGCATAACGCTCGAAGAGGCTTTTCTTCTCTTCAGTCATAGGCCGATTGTAACTCCCGCTGAGGTTTCCTCTCAGCTACTTGTGTGTCCCGTACCGATCGACAGTTTTCGGACTACGGTAGTGGCCCCCTTTGTGGCTGCTGCCGTGTCCACCGGGATAAGTCCCGCCGTGCGATTCAGTGTGATGGCCGCCACCATAGTGCGGACGTGGCGTCGTTTTGTGTTGAGCGAAGCCGGGCAGAGCTAGGGCAAGACAGAGGACAGAAACTGCAAGCAATCGCGTCATTAGGTGGACTCCGATAAGGGAATGACACGATGGTGACGTGCTATGGATTACCGGTCAACATTACCGACGACCAGCACTTCAGAACGTTACTTTCTCTCTGCTTCGGTCTAGTGTAGGACCCGCGCATAAAAGCTAAGTACTTCGATCTCGCGCTTGTCGGCTGCAACTTTGTCCTCCTGCGAGAAACTCTTGGTTTCCAGAAGGGCTTCAGCTTTGGCATGTTGCATCGGTTTCTCCACATCTATGAGGAAGCGATACGTACCGCCACCAAACGCTTTTCGAGCGAACTGTTCATCTATGATTCCACCCTCGCAGAGTGTTTCAAGCCGAGAAAAGAAGCCACTGACGCGCCGCCTGTCCTGATCAAGCGTATCAACTTGATGTTGCTCGGCGGCTGTTTTTGGTTGCGTTAGCAGCATGGCCTTAAAGAGGTTAGCGAAATCCTTAGGGTTTGTTTGTTGCCACGCTCGCAGTTCTTTCATTGATGTCAGCATTTCTGGAGCCTCATAGTCGTTCATGAGTTGTAACCAGACAGCAGCCTTCGTGGCCTTCTCGGCTTCAAGGGCACTCCATCGTGTCTCTAGCGCCGCCCATCCCGCGAACACGGCTGCACAGCAAGCGGCAAGCGCGGACAAAGCAGTCCAAAATGCCGTCGCATCAGACCGCGTTCTGCCAAGGATTGATGCGGCAGCAATCTCTTGTTCGTGGCGAGAGGTGGGATTGTTTCGACGATGACTCATGGCGTTCGAATGGTACCCCCAAAAAGACAAGGTTCCAACCTACGTCTCAATCAATGTAGAACTGCCCACGAACGGTGCACTCGCACTCGCCTGGAGAGATCTAACAAGTTAGATATCACTTTTGCTTTTTTCCCCCTTGCGAGACGCTCTCGATTGTGAAATACATCCCTCTGCAGTGTGGGCCTGGATAGCTCTCCGGTGACGGCCGGCGAGTGACAAGGCGAGGTACTTCCTGACCTCGCCTTCCGGGTTACTTCAGAGAACAGGAAGGTCACAAACAGGAAGGTGACCGTGAAAAATGTCAAGCCCGACAACGCACTGACGAAAGTGAGGAATGATCTCGCCGAAGCTGCCTTAGGCGAGCAGTTCCTAAGCCTCCAAACAACTGACATTCTCTCCATAAGAGAACTGCCGCGTGATTCAGCAAAGGTCAACGCGATTAGTGCTTCGATCGATGCGAAGATATGGTACGACTTTGCGAAAACTCGGCTTTCTGATGCTGAACGAGAAGCTGTAAAACAGGCCCAGGGCAGCCTAAGCGACCTCGATCCATCCATCCGCGCCAAGTTCGATTACTACTTGCATGATGCCGCACAACAGTACGGAACTATCCTCTTTAATTCGGTTCTGGTGAGGCAACGCCTGTGGTCGTGGCAGTACGGCGAGAAGGGTGGTGACCGAAAACTCAAAACTTTGTTGGACGAGATATACAGGTCCGTCCTCGTTCGATTGGGAAGGGCAAAGGGAAGAATTAGCCTTCGTCATAAGATCGTCAAGCCGGCGTGGATTGCGGAAATCACCGAGCTGCAAATTAGGGTTCGCAAAGAATGGCCCGATACTTCCGACGCAGTGCGACAGCTCATAAACGACGTGATCGAAGCTTCACCCAAGTCATTTCCGTATTTGACGAACAACAAAGCCTCGCTGTTGTTTTTTCTAGACGACAGCAGGGCGATGGCGTTCCGAGGGCGGGATTTCAAGCGGGTGAGGGGTGATCTTACGCCCACCAAATTCTTCCACGAGTGGGTGGCAGCCGCCGAAGGTCGCGACCCTGAATCTGTTCGACAATCCCTGTCCGCCCTTTGAGACCAATCCCTGTAACGAAAACTCGCCAAAAAGTTACAGCGTAAGCATTGTCCATCTATCGAGAGTCATGATGTAGTCAGTTTGCCCGCGACGCAGCGGTGCCTCCCATATGAGGATTTCTGTCTTTACTTCAGATTCGAACCCTGTCGTGGACCCCCCCTTGTATCACATCAGCCGACGACGCGCGGAGGACGAGGTACAACAAGGTATTTCGGTGCGCATCGCCCCGCATGCAATTCAACGGCGGCCACTGGATCAAGACAGGGGCGCGGTGACACCCTTGGCGAAGAGGCTTAACAAGCTACAGCGTCCACCACGAATCCACTATCCGATACCGGCGCTTGGAGATCACCGCAAACGATGGCTCTTGGCGTTCCTCAATCGCGCCGAAGCCGCTTCAAGCAAGAACAAATAGTTCACGACCACCGCGCGGGGGAGAAGGAGGAGGATGTCCACGCTACTAAAAGTCGCACCCACTGAGCAGCTTCTGTATGGAAGAAAATCGGCAGCAGAGGCACTCGATCTGTCCCCGGGAGCAATCGACATGCTTATCGAATCGGGAGCATTGCGTGCGATTCGGATCGGGCGCCGTGTGCTCATAACTGCGGAGTCTCTGCGGCGCCTCGCCGGTGCTGATCGTGTGAATGTTGGACTGCCTAGCCAGTTGGCTGACAATCGCTGGCCATAATCCGTGTTGACACACGAGGAGATTTACGAGAGCGCCAAGTCCGTCACGCACGCCCGGGAGCGCCTGGAGTCAGCTGCCGCGGTGGCACCTGTTGGCCACCAGGCGAACCTCCTGAGGTCTTTGACGGTTCACTTTGCACGTCTGGAAAGCGCTCTTGAACAGCTTGGCGAGGCCTTTGAACCTCATGGCTGATGACGCGCGAATCTCGACCGCCTTTCCGCGACACCCGAAGACGGTGAAGCTTCAACGTCGTGTTGGTGCCACGGGATGCTGGTCTTTGGTGTGCCTGTTCCTGTGGGTGGCGGATAACCGGCCGGACGGGGATTTGTCCGGGATGTCGAACGAGGATATCGAAATCGCTGCGGGATGGTCGGGCGACCCAAACACGTTCGTTGGAGCCCTTGTCGAGGTCGGTTTCCTGGATGGTCAAGATGACGTCCGCAGCATCCACGACTGGGTCGAGCACAACCCGTGGGCAGCGACTCGAGGATTGAGGATTGCGAAAGCAAAAAAGGCTGCAGCCGCACGCTGGGGAACCGATGCCCCGAGCATGCTAGATGCATGCTCGCCGCATACCACAGGCATGCAAGACGCATGCTTGGATACCAACCGAGCAATGCCCACCACCCGACCCAACCCAACCAGACCAGACCGTAGTACAAAACCCTCCTCCGCTTCCGCAGAGGTCGAAGCTGAAACCAGCGAAGCGGACCCGCGTCATGGTCCCGTTCGCCAACTAATCCAAGAGTCGTATCTACGGAAGTTTAGGGTGGTCTGCCCTTGGGACGGAAGCGAAGGAAAAACACTCGATCGACTTTTATCTGGAAATCCCAGCTGGACCCCAGAGCAACTCGCGGAAATGGTGCGCAATCGGTTTCGCTCAGAGGGAATCGCAAGTGATCGACCCAGAAAGTGGCTGCCTAACCTTGGCAGCTACGCGGCCGGCCCTCAGGACCGCTTCAACAAGCTGAAAGGACCTCATCACGATGGAAACGGAAACGGGAACCGAGCAGAGCGCCGGCAGGCTGACAATATCGCTGCTGCAGAAGAAGCAGTCGCAATCCTCGAGCGTCGAGTGGCGCACTAAGCAATTGCTGGCGTTGGCGGAGATATTCCGGGAACCGCTGACAGCGGAGCTTTTGGCGATGTACGTCGAGAGCCTGGGGGATCTATCCGACGAGCAAATCCGACGCTCCGTCGGGCGGGCTATCCGAGAACTGAAATGGTTTCCAAAACCCGCAGAACTGCGCGAATTGGTTGGCCATAACCCGAGGGACGAACAAGACGCGGAGGCCCGGGCAGCCTGGGGAGTTGTTGTGAATTTTGCCGAGAAGTACGTCCAGAGTGATCCACAGGGCTGCTATGTGGTTGACCAAGGTGTTCGCAGGGTACCTCCGCCTGTTTTGTCGCAACGCATTCTGGACACGGTCAGACGCACTGGCGGCTGGCGTGCGTACAAGCTTATGCGTGCTTCCGACCTTCCGCACCAGCAAAAGCGATTCATTGCCGAGTATGGAATCTGGACGGCAGTCGAACAAGTCCCCGAGTCCAGGCTGCTAACGGAAATGCCGCGCCTACAACTCGTGGCCAAACCGATCGAACCGCCCTCCGTCACGGAGCCGAAACAGGAACAGCCAAAGGCGCCAGCATCCAAACCGAAGCCTATGCCTGAGCCGCTGACCGACGCCCAGCTTCGGGACCGGCGCGAGATGCTGCGGCAACAGATTGCGGCCCTGTCGAAGGCGACCGACGCAAAGGGCGAGCAGCAATGATTCTGGAACACTCAAGCAAAGGACTTAGCTGGGCAGGATCAACGACGTTTATGGAAGGCAGCGGTCTTCAGAAATCAACTGTTTTCGGTGTGATGTTCTTCCTTGCCGCGACATGGTCATTTGGGGAGTTCCACTTCCCGCGATCCACGTTCCCCGGGAACCCCACTTTCATACAGTTTGTTCTTAGTGATCGCAATGGTCGGCTTCCCCGTCTTGCCGCAGAGCAGCCGGCAGCCGATATTCTGACCCCAATGGATGTTATGAGAGTCTGCAAAAAGGACAGTGCATTCGATTTCAAACGACAAAGCATTCCGAGCGTACAGTTCTTCTTGTTCCGTACTGAGCGATACGGCAATGCCATGTGGGAATGGATCGTTCGGCGTAATCAGCACAATTGGCGCATTTTCGTCAATCCGTTTGCCGTTTACGGTTACAACGATTCCATGCAACGTAAGGGGCAGACCAGTTGGATTAGCGACTCGGAACTCAATCTCCAGCGGGTCAGTTGTTCCAATCCGGTGGACCTGCCAACCGCGCAGATCAACCCACTGCCGCTGAGTGTTCTCCTGCAATTTGACGCTGCGTTCCGTAGCCTGAGCCGAGCGCAAAGCAGCTTCGGCAGATATCTGTGTGGCCACAGCCGCATCCTTTGTGGCACTGGTCTGTTTGTAGATAGCAAGAATGCCGCCGAGCGCTACGACAACTCCGAAAATCGTGAATCCGAGATAGGCCCGATAGAGCGAATCGTGGCGGGGATCATAGGAGTCTGTTTTGCTGGCCTCAGCATGTGGATCGCCTACGGCGGAACACCCAACACATTTTTCGATAATAGCGCAACGCTCACATTCTTGAATCGTGATGGCAGGTTTGTCTTTCAGTTCTTGCTGTTCGTCATCTGCTTCGCCCTTAGCATCCCCTTCGTGGACAGTGGGTTTACCGGTACGGATGTGTGGGTTCGGCTGTTGCTGTAAAGCGGCAAATAAGAGAAGCGATGCCGTTAGGACGAGCCGCATCATTACTCCACTG